>Ga0193696_1000807_pt1 | contig 10131 bp, 9 predicted proteins | sample L3m1metaG_FD_145074 | JGI IMG/M metagenome (GOLD analysis project Ga0193696, IMG submission 145074) | Soil microbial communities from a riparian zone of the East river system, Colorado, United States - L3m1 | ecosystem: Environmental > Terrestrial > Soil > Riparian zone | place: USA: East River... | reverse complement strand
CGCCATCAGCCAGGTTTCGCCCTCGCCGTAGCCGACCTGCTGCGACCAGTACGTCTTGATGGAGCTCCGGTGGTGGTGCCAGACCAGGGCGGCCGCCGCGAAGCCGATTTTCCAGCCCCGCGCCTGCAGCCGCCAGCACACGTCCACATCGTCGCCGGCGCGGAGATACACCGGATTGAATCCGCCGATCGCGAGCAGCGCGTCGCGGCGGAACGCCATGTTGCAGCCGGGGACGTGCTCCGCGATCCGATCGTCGAGCAGCACGTGCGTCGGACCACCGGGGGCACGCGCGATGCACTGCGCGATCGGTGGGTCGTCGGCGGGAACTACGTTGGGTCCGCCGGAGCCGACGACATCCGATTGGAGAAACGGCTGAACCAGAAACGTCAGCCAATCGCGATCCACGCGCGTGTCCGCATCGGTGTAGGCGACGATCTCGCCAGTCGCTTCGGCAAGACCCACGTTGCGCGCGGCGCTGAGCCCCTGATTCAAGGTGTCGATGACGCGGACGCGTGGATGCGCGCGCCCGATCTCGCTCGTCCGATCCCTCGACCCGTCGTTGACGAGGATGACCTCGTAGTTCGGATACGTCAGCTGATCGAGCGAGTGCAGGTTGTCGTCGAGCGTTTCCGCCGCGTTGTACGCGCACACGACGACGGACACCCGCGGCCAGGTCCGCTCCTGCTCGCGCGAGAACGGCGCGTCCGCAAACGCGGCCGACACCGCGCGCGCCGCCGGTTTCGGCCGGCGCTCGGCGTCCACGAGGCCGAACTTCCAGTCCTCGACCGAATGACCGCCGCGCCACCATTCGTCGGTCCAGGCGAAAGCCACCGCGCCGCACGCGCCTTCTTCGAACGCGACGCGGATGTGCATCGCCGTGATGTCGGCCTGACCGGTTTCGCCCTCCCGAAGGCTGTCGGCGCCCGCCTCGGCGAGGAGCAACGGTTTCTGGCTGGCCACATGCTGGAGGCGCGCGAGATAGGCACGCAGTTCGGGTTCGCGATGCAAGTAGACGTTGAATGCACAGATGTCGAAGAACGAGAGGTCGAGGAACTCGGTCGGTGGAAAATTGACGTACGTGAAGAGGCTCGCGGGCGACGTTTCCTTTGCGGCCTTGTACAAGCTGCGGAGGAAGTTCTCGACGCGGACGCGGCCGTGCCAGCGGACGACGCCCGGCGGGATCTCGTTGCCGAGGGCAAACGCGAGCACGGCAGGGTGATCGCCGAGCTCAGCGACTTTCGTGAGGAGTTCGCGGCGGATCTCGCGCTTCAGCGATCGATTGTCGAGAAAGGCCACGTGCTGCGACCACGGGAGCCCGACCATGACGCGAAGGCCGCTGCGGGCCGCTTCGTCGAGCAGGTCGCGTCGGGGCGCGGTGTACGTGCGGACAGTGTTGATGCCGAACTCCGCCATCAGGCGGAAGTCTTCGGCGACCTGCGACGGCGGCGGAAACTGATGGCCGTGGTCGTCGGGGGCGAACGTGCCGTACGTCACACCCTTGACGAGATAGCGCTCGCCCCCGACTCGGAGGAATTTTCCGTCCGCGGCGATCCGGTCCGACGACACTGGCCGCGGTTCGCGACGCAGGCGTGGATCGTCCTGGACTACAGTGCTCACAACAGGTGGAAGCCCTTTCAGGGCCAAATACCTATTGTAGCAGGGGTTATCGGTCGATCCGGACGCTGCCGCTGAACGTCTTGAAGCGCAGCGTGCCGCCCGGGCCGCCGCCGAGCTCGGCCTTTAGCGAGCGCCGGTTGCTGCTGTGCAGCGTCAGAGGCATTTCGGAATTCAGACGGCCGCTGAAGGAGTTGAAGGTGACCGACCCGCGCGCGTTCTCCGGAACGTGCAGCTGGATGCTGCCGCTGAACGTGTCCACGTCGATCGACTGATTCTCGACCCAGGTCTTCGCCCGAATCTCCACGGATCCGCTGAAGGTGTGCGCCCGGACCGAGCCCGTGACATCGTCGAGCTGAATCCTGGACGAAAAACCGTGAATGTTGTGCGATCCCTCGACACCGGTGACCGTGACCGGCGAGCTGAACACGTTCACGTCCAGATTGATCTTGTGCGGAACCTTGAGGTCGAGGTCCGTTTCGACGATTCGGGTCTTGCGGGTCCAGTTGAACCAGGACGACGAATGGTCATGCTGATTCGCGTCGACCACCAGCGTCGAACCGCTGCTGTAGATCTCGAGCTTCGACCGGTCCAGCCATTCCCGCTCGCCCCGGCGGACGGCATCGATGACGACGTCGCTCCGGTCGCTTGCAGTGACGACGACCCGGCCGGAGAAGTTCTTCAGCCTGAGAGTGCCCCCAGGGGCCAGTTTTTCCGTCCTCGTGATGTGCTCGGTGTCGGTTGTCGAGGCGACGAGTGAAGACCCGACGAGCGCAAGGACAGCGAAGGCGGCGAGGGCATAGGTCCGCATGGGGTGTTTGACGGAGTTGACGCCTCGAACGTTCAGGCTTGGCAACGAGCTGGATCCCGGCACCGATCCCGGCACCGATCGTGGCACCGATCCCGGCACGTCCCCGCCAGCGTCACTCAGTCGTCGAGCCTAAGCGCCCCCGTGTAGATCGCCATGCCGACGACGGCGTCCACGCCCAGGGCGTGGAGTTGGTCGATCTCCTCCCGGGTCGTGATGCCGCCGGCGGCGGTGACGCGCCGGGTCGTGGCCTTCGTGACGGCCAGGATGGAGGCCAGGCTGGTCCCGCCCATGAGGCCTTCAGTGTCTACGTGGGTATAGAGAAACTCGTCGCAGAACGGCTCCAGCGCGGCGACCGCGTCCGCAGCGGTCAGCGGCAGCGTGGTTTTCCAGCCGTGTATCACGACGCGGCCGCCCCGACTATCCACGGCCGCAATGACGCGCTCGCGCCCGACCGCTTCGGCGAGTGTACGGGCGAACTCGAGGTCCGGCGCGCCATCCTTGAAGAGCGCCGATCCGGCGATGACCTGCTGCGCCCCCGCGTCGAGCACCAGACGCGCACGGTCGACCGAGCGGATGCCGCCGCCGACGCGGCAGGGGAGCGACCTCGCGATCCATTCAACGAGGTCGAGGTTGTTGCCGGTTCCCATCGCCGCGTCCAGGTCGATCACCTGCACCTTCGGAAACTTCTCGAACTTCCGGATCCACCGGGCGACGTGCGGGTCCTTGATGGCGAGACGCTCGCCTTGGACGAGCTGCACGACGGCGTGGTCTTTCAGATCGATGGAGGGGATCAGCATCTCTCGGGTGCCAGGTGCTTGGTGCTAAGTGCTGAGTGCTTGTGCTGAGTGCTTGTGCTAAGTGCTAAGTGCTGGGTGCTTGTGCTGAGTGCCAAGTGCTAGGTGCTTGTGCTGAGTGCCAAGTGCTAGGTGCTCGTACCTGGTGCCTAGTGCTTCACTGCACGCTTCTTGTCGAAGTACGCGGACCGCAGCGCTGCGACGAATCGTGCGTCGACCAGGCCGGGCGCGTCGCCCTGATAGTCCATCTGTCGATCCTTGCGGAACTTGTCCACCGCGGCGATGGCTTCGTCGTCGAAGGTCGCGTAGTCGCGGTTGTAGGCGGTCTGCTGCGCCCGCGCGTCCGCGACGAGCTTGTCGTACTGCGCGCGGTCGGTTTTCTGGAGCTCCTGCATGCGCGGCGAGTTGATGGGGCCTGGCGGATCCGGAAACGCCGTCAACGTGGGACGCCAGTATCCGAGCGCATGGAGCATGCGCTTCAGCTCGATGACGTCGGCGCCTTCGAACTTCGAGAAGGTGCGATAGCCAAGTCGCCGGCCGGTCGTGTAGTAGATCCGCTTCAGCTCGGCGACCGGCTCGGGGTGCTCGCCGACCTCGATCGCGAGCGCAATGTGGTCGTTGCCGCGGCCCGGGTCGTTCGGGTCAGCGATCTTGATCGCGGCCGACTGGAGGTTGCCCCAGCGTCGGTCGCCGCCCTTCGCATAGCCGGCTTCCATCGCCAGGATCATCCGCTCCGCCAGCGCCATCCCGGTTCCTTCTGTAACCTCGAACGTCGTCGCCACCGCGTCGACCACCTCGGGGCCGACCATGATGTTCGCCTGAACCGTGTAGGTTTTCCCCTGACGGCTGCCGGCCCAGTTGCCGTTCTGCTTGCCGGTATGAGCGGCCGAGCGTCCCTGCATGTCGATGAGACCCACCTGACGTGATTCGCGCTGCTGGTCGTCGGCCAGCAGCTGCGCGAGCACCGCTTGCGGCTCGACGCCCTTCGCGAGCAGGTCGAGTCCGCGCGGGCCATATTCGACGACGGTCGATGCCTGGGTGCAGACGGCACCGACGCCGGCGCGCACGTGCGGTACCGCCCGTCCGACGAAGGGCACGCGCGTCGTCACGCTGGCGCCCGACTGGCCGGTCGCCGGATCGATGGCGCACAGCGAGAACGTGGAGTACTGCGGCAGACCATCGTCGTTGAGCGCGACGCCATCCGCGGCGCGCTGCTGGGCGAGCACGAGCGCTGGCAGCAACAGCACCGCAACTGCGAGGACTGGAACGACGTGATGCTTTCTCATATCTTCTCCGGATGAGGCTGCTAGGACGCGGAGCATACTTCGGCCGACTCCCACAGCACCGATTGCTGATCGAACATCTTCCGGTAGCGCGAGACGACCGTCTGAATGGCTTCCCGCGCGGCCGCGGTGTCGGGGTGGACGAGCAGCAGCACCTTCGAGCGCTCGTGATCGACGACGCCATCAGCACCGCGCCATTGCCCCGCTGCTTCCCACACGGTCAATCCCGCGGGAAAACGCGCGGTCACTTCGTCGTGGAGGAACATCTGCCATTCGAGCTCACTGACCGATCCTTTCGGTTTCGCGAGACCGAAATAGAGCGTCGTGCGCAGCTGTGAATTCGACGTGGTCCCGCATTTCGCAGTCGCCGTCGTGCGTTGCGCGTCGGTGCGCACGATAACCGTCCCGGCGCCCACGCCGGCGACAAAGACGGCCGCAAAAAGACCAACGGTGACACGCTTCATCATTCCTCTCTTTCGGGATTCACGGAAGCCGCAGTCTAACGCAGCTCAGAGTCGGACAGGGATGCCGTGCTCGCGCAAATGCCGTTTGAGCGACGCCACGCTCGTCTCGGCGTAATGAAAGATCGACGCGGCGAGCGCGGCGTCGGCGCGGCCGGCCGTGAACACGTCCACGAAATGCCCGAGGCCGCCGGCGCCGCCCGAGGCGATCACGGGAATCGAGACCGCGGTCGAGACTGCCGCGGTGAGCGGGCAGTCGAAGCCGGCCTTCGTGCCGTCGCGGTCGATCGACGTCAAGAGGATTTCGCCGGCGCCGCGGCTTTCAGCCTCGCGGGCCCATTCGACGGCGTCGCGATTCGCCGCGGTCTGTCCGCTGCGAGCGTAGACCGCAAAGCGATCGCCGATGGCTTTCGCGTCGATGGCGACCAGGACGGCCTGGCTGCCGTAGCGTTCGGCGAGCGCGGTGATGAGGGACGGCTGCGAGAGGGCAGCCGTGTTGAGGCTGACCTTGTCGGCACCCGCCTCTATCGCGACGTCGGCGTCCGCTTCTGTGCGGATGCCGCCGCCCACCGCCAGCGGAATGAACAGCTCGCGCGCGACCGCACGGATGGTGTCGGCCAGCGCGCGCCGCGCTTCGATCGTCGCCGTGATGTCGAGGATCACGAGCTCGTCAATCCCCTCGGCGTTGTAGCGCCGCGCCAGCTCCGCGGGATCGCCGGCGGAGCGGAGGCCTTCGAAATTGACGCCTTTGACGACCTGGCCATTCCGCACATCGAGGCACGCGATGATTCGCTTGGAGAGCACAAAAGCCCTTGTGTGAACGGTACTAACCAGCTAGCTGAACAAAGTTTCGTAAGATCTGCAGTCCGACGTCCCCCGACTTCTCGGGATGAAACTGCACGCCGGCAATGTTTGCCCGCTGAACGACGGCGGAGAACGGCTCGCCGTGTTCGGCCATCGCGACGGTTTCACTGGTCAGCGGCGCGACATAGCTGTGTGTGAAATACACCTGCGACTGATCGGCCACGCCCTCTAAAATCGACGCGTCGCGCTGCAGGGAGAGTGTGTTCCACCCGACGTGCGGAACCTTGATCTGAGAGTCCGCCTGAAGGCGGGCACTACGTACCGCGGAGTCGGCGATTGCGCTTTCGTACGTAGTGTCCGGCTTTAGCCGGACCCCGAGGCGATGGCATTGGCCCGATAACAGTCCGAGCCCCGGCAGATCGGGCGCCTCGTCGCTTCCCTCGAAGAGCCAGTGCATGCCGAGACAGATGCCGAGAAGCGGCCGGCCTTCACCGATGCGCTCGAGGATCCCCTCGATCCATGCGGCGTCGAGCGCTCGCGTCGCACCGAAATGTCCCACGCCAGGGACGATGATGCCGCGTGCCTCGCGAAGCGCATCCGGTCCTTCCGGCACGAACACGTCGGCACCGATCGTCGTCAGCGCCTTCTTCACGGACGTCAGATTACCCGCCTGGTAATCGATCAGCGCGATCATAGGAGGCCTTTGGTGCTGGGCAGCATGCGCGCGAGCCGCTTGTCCTTCGCGCACGCCACCCGCAGCGCGCGCGCAAACGCCTTGAAGATCGCCTCGATCTTGTGATGGCTCGAGCGGCCGTAGAGGACCTTGACATGTACGTTCGCCCGCGCGCCGATCGCGAAGCCTTCGAAGAAGTCGTGCACGAGCTCCGTCTGGAGATCGCCGACGCGGGCGGCCTGGACTTGCAGTGAGACGACGGCGTGCGGCCGGCCCCCCAGATCGATGGCGGCGACTGCCAGCGTTTCGTCCATCGGCATGACGAAGTAGCCGGCGCGGTTGATGCCGCGCCGGTTTCCGAGCGCTTTCGTGACGGCCTCGCCGAGCGTGATGCCGAGATCTTCGACGGTATGGTGTTGATCGACGTCGAGATCGCCCGTGGCGTCGATGGTGAGATCGAACGCCCCGTGCCGCGCGAAGAGCTCGAGCATGTGATCGAGGAACCGGATGCCGGTCCGCACCTGATAGCGTCCCTTGCCGTCGAGACCGAGTCCGAGGGCGATCTGCGTCTCGGTGGTTCGACGCTCGATCAGCGCGCGGCGCACAGGACCTCTTCCATCACGTCGATGCAGCGACGGGTGTGAGCGACGATGCCGGCGCCGATGCGAATGCAGCCGGCGCAGCCTGGCTCGGTGGACCGATCGCGCAGGTAGACGCCGCGCGCGAATGCACCGTCGACCAGCGACCCGGTGCGATCGCCGGCAGACACGAGCACGAAGTTGGAACTGCTCTTCACGTACGACAGTCCGAGCCGTTCGCACGCGGCATAGAGCATCGCCTTCGACTCGGCCACCTGACGCAGGTAATCGTGCAGGTAATCGAGATCTCCAAGCGCCGCCTGCACGGCGGCGACCGCGGCGATGCTGACGCTGTAGACCGGCACGGCGCGGCGGATCGGGTCGATGGTGTCCGGTGCGCCGACCAGGCACCCGATCCGCAGGCCCGCAAGGCCAAAGGCTTTCGAGAACGTTCGCCCGACGATGACGTTCGGAAACGAGTCGAGTTCGGAGATGAAGCTCACACCGGCGAACTCGGCGTAGGCCTCGTCGACGAACACGACAGCCGCTTTCGGCACATGCCGCGCAACCACGCGAATCGCTTCGAGCGGCATCGACACGCCGGTCGGATTGTTCGGGTTGGTCAGGAACACGACCCTCGTTGCCGGTGTGATCGCCGCGAGCACTTCGTCCAGCGCGAAGGTGAAGTCGGGCCGTGGTGGCACCTGGACGAGACGTCCGCCAGCCACCGCCGTGTCGAAACGGAAGATTTCGAACGCCGGCTCCGGCACGACGGCTTCCGGCACAGGTCCCCCCGCCGGCGGCCTCAGGTACGCCACGGCCAGCGACATGATGCCTTCGTCGAGCCCGTTCGTCAGCGTGACGCGGTCGGGCGCGACGTCGAGGTATTTCGCGACCGCGTCCGTCGCTGCGGCGTACGGAGGGTAGAAGCCAATCTGATCCGGACGCAGCCCTGCCAGCGCCTCGATGACGCGCGGCGAACAGCCGCCGGTGTTCTCGTTCTGATGCAGCCGGAAGCCGTCGTAGAGCTCTGCAGGTTTCTGATAATGCGACATGGCTGATGACCGCAATGGCTAGTGGCCGATGGCTGATGACATAGGGTCAGTGACGCAGGCGCTTCTCGATCGACGTCGCATGGGCCTCGAGCCCCTCGGCGCGAGCGAGCGGCAGAATGGTTTCCGCCAACCGCGCGAGGCCCGCGCGGGTGACGCGCTGCACGGACATCACGCGCACGAAGTCGGCGGCGCTCAGCCCACCGCGCGCTCGAGCCATGCCCGACGTCGGCAGCACGTGGTTCGATCCGGTCGCGTAGTCGCCGGCGGCCTGTGCCGCGTAGGGCCCGACGAAGACGGCACCCGCGGTCACCGGCCGCTTGATCAGCGATTCCCGATCGACCACGAGGTGTTCCGCGGCAAACCGGTTCGCCAGCGCTATCGCGTCGTCTGCGTTTCGGGCGACGACGACGACGCCGTGGGACGAGAGCGACCGCCGGGCGATCGATCGCGCGCGGCTCTGCCGCTCGACCGCCTGTGCGACGCGCGAAGCGAGCGGACGATTCCAGGTGATGAAGATGGCTCGCGCATCGGGATCATGTTCGGCCTGGGCGACGAGGTCGGCGGCGATCCAGTCCGCGCGGCCGCCGCCCGCCACCACGACGATCTCGGTCGGGCCGGCGTAGAAATCGATCGCGCAGGTGCGGGCGACGATCGCCTTTGCCGCGGCGACATATCGGTTGCCGGGTCCGACGATCTTGTCGACCCGAGGCACGGTCTGCGTGCCGTAGGCGAGCGCGGCGACGGCGTGCGCGCCGCCGACGCGAAACAGGCGCGTCACCCCGGCCTCTTCGGCCGCCGCCATCACCGCCGGCTCCGGTCGTGGACACACGGCGATGATTTCCCGGACGCCGGCCACGCGCGCCGGCACGGCGGTCATGAGCAGGGACGATGGGAGCGGGAATCGGCCGCCAGGCACGTAGCAGCCGACCCGTGCCAGCGGCTCGACGCGCTGCTCCACCGAGACGCCGGGCGCGACCGCGATGTCGGCATGACGCGGGATCTGGCGAAAGGCGACGCGCGCGATGTTGTCGGCGGCCTGGCCGATGGCGCGCCGCACCGCTCGATCGACACGGGCCGCCCCGGCCCGGATTTCGTCGCGCGTCACTTCCAGCGGTCCGTCAACGCCGTCGAACCGTCGCGCGAAGCGCTGAAGCGCGCGATCGCCGCCGGTGCGCACCGCCGACACGATGCCCCGCACGCGCCGCTCGAGCGCGGGATCGTCGGCCGCCGCGGCGGCGATCAGCCGCTCGATTACGCGCCGGTTCGTCGCCTCGACGATTCTCATGCCTTGTTCCCTCGACCCGACCTACGCGACCCACTCGACCTACCCGCCCCAGACGGCTCTAAAGCACGATCTTGTTCAACGGATACTCCACGATCCCTTCGGCGCGCGCGGCCTTCAGCTGCGGGATGAGATCGCGGACCGTCGGCTCTTCGATGATCGTGTTGACCGCGACCCACTCCTCGTCACTGAGCGCCGAAATCGTCGGCCGCTGCAGCGCCGGCAGCAGCGCCAGAACGGCAGGCAGATCCGTCCGCCGCACGTTCAGCATCAGGCCCACTCGTCCCTGCGCTTCGATGGCGGCGCGGAGGAGCAGCGCGACGTTCTCCAGCTTGGTCCGTTTCCAGGGATCGGCGAGCGCGGCGTGGTTGGCGATCAACTGCGTGTTCGATTCCATGAGCGTGTCGACGATGCGCAGCCGGTTCGCGCGCAGCGACGACCCGGTTTCAGTCACTTCCACGATGGCGTCAGCGAGCATCGGCGGCTTCACCTCGGTGGCGCCCCACGAGAACTCCACCTTGACGCGCACCCGCTGGCGTTCGAAATACGCGCGCGTGACACGGACCAGCTCCGTCGCCACCGTCTTGCCCTCGAGATCCTGCGGCGAGCGGATGGGGGAGTCTTCCGGAGCGGCGAGTACCCACCGCACTTTGCCGAAGCTCTGCTTGGCGTACACGAGATCCGCGATGCTCGAGATCACGCCGGTCCGGCCGTCGCCGGCTTCGTGCTCGGCGATCCAGTCCTGTCCCGTCAGCCCCGCGTCGAGGACGCCGTCG
>Ga0193696_1000806_pt1 | contig 10138 bp, 8 predicted proteins | sample L3m1metaG_FD_145074 | JGI IMG/M metagenome (GOLD analysis project Ga0193696, IMG submission 145074) | Soil microbial communities from a riparian zone of the East river system, Colorado, United States - L3m1 | ecosystem: Environmental > Terrestrial > Soil > Riparian zone | place: USA: East River... | reverse complement strand
TCGACGCGGTCGGACTCTCGTCGCGCGCGAAGCACTTCCCGACGCAGCTCTCCGGCGGCCAGCAGCAGCGCGTCGCCATCGCCCGTGCCATCGTCGGCAAGCCGCGCATCCTCCTCGCCGACGAGCCGACCGGCAACCTCGACTCGCAGATGGGCGAGGAGATCATGTCGATCCTCCACGACCTCAATCGCAACGCGGGGACAACCGTGGTGATGGTCACGCACGACGAGCGCTTCGCGAAGCGGACCGACCGCATCGTGCGGCTCTTCGACGGCCGGCAGGTGGCGTGATGAAGAGCTATCTCAAGCTCGCCTTCAAGGTCCTCGGGCGGCGAAAGGTCTTCACCCTCATCTCGCTCTTCGGCATCACCATGACGCTCGTCGTGCTCGTCGTGGCGACGTCGGTCCTCGACGACGCCTTCGCGCCGCGGAAGCCGGAATCGCGCTTCGACCGCGCGCTGATCATCTCGCGCGTGGCGATGATCGGACCGAACACCACGGAGACGATGAACCCCGGTTTCGGACTGATCCACGACTACATCTACACCCTCCCCGGCATCGAGGCGGCGTCCGCATTCTCCGAGGCGACGCCGATCGTGATCTATCGCAACGACGGCCGTTCCGAGGCGCAGCTCAAGCGGACCGACGCGACGTACTGGCGGATTCTCGATTTCCAATTCCTCGAGGGACGTCCCTTCACTGCCGACGAGGAACAGCGCGGCGCGCTGGTCGCGGTGATCAGCGACGGATTGCGCAATCGGCTCTTCCAGAATCGTTCCGCCCTCGGCCAGACCATCGAGATCGACGGCCGCGGCTTCCGCATCATCGGCATCGTGCCGAGCGTCCCGATCACCCGCTTCGCGGCGTGGTCCGACGTCTGGGTGCCGCACACGACCGAGCGGTCGTCGGAGTACCGGCATCTCTTCCTCGGCAACTACTCCGGCCTGGTGCTGGCGCGGACGCGCAACGACATCCCGCGTCTGCAGCGTGAATTCGCCGATCGCGTGAAGCGGATGCCGATCAAGGATCCGAAGACGTTCACGCACATCGAGGCGAGCATCGACACGCGCTTCGAATCATTCGCCCGCGACGTCGCCGGCGATCAGGCGGGCAAGGTCTGGATCATCTTCGCCGCGCTGGCCATCCTCTTCATGTCGCTGCCGGCGCTGAATCTCATCACGCTGAACCTCAGCCGCATCCTCGAGCGCTCCTCGGAGATCGGCGTGCGCAAGGCCTTCGGCGCATCGCGCCGCTCGCTCGTCGCGCAGTTCGTCTTCGAGAACGTCCTGCTGACTCTCATCGGCGGCGCGATCTCGTTCGTCGTCGCCGCAATCGTGATCGCCGCGCTCAATCGCGCCGACCTCGTCACCGACGCGCAGTTCGAGCTGAACCTGCGCGTCTTCGGCTACGGCATCGCCATCGCGCTCTTCTTCGGTCTCTTCTCCGGCGCCTATCCCGCGTGGCGGATGGCGCGGCTGCAGGCAGTGAATGCTCTTCGCGGAGGTGCACGGTGATCCGTCATCTGCTCAAGCTCGTCTGGCATCGCAAAGGCGCGAACGCCCTGCTCATCACCGAAATCCTCTTCTCGTTCATCGTCGTTTTCGTCGTGCTGACGATGGCGGCATCGCTGTTGATCCGGTGGCACGAGCCGCTCGGATTCAACTACGAGAACGTCTGGATCCTGCGCGCCGCTTCACCGTCCGCACCTGGCCTCGGCGACCGGGAGGGGGACGATGCGATACGCCCGGTGATCGACCGGCTGATCCGCGAGGCGAAGACCTTCCCGCAGGTCGTCGATGCGGCCGCGGACGACACTCCGCCTTACGGCGACTCGACGTCCGAGGGCGTGTGGCGCATCAACGGAAAGAAGATCACGCTCAAGCGCGACAGCGTCACCGACAATTTCGCGAACGTGATGCAACTGAAGATCGTCCGCGGACGCTGGTTCTCCCCTGCCGACGACGGCCTCGCGCATCGCCCCGTCGTGATCGACGCCGATCTCGCGCGCGAGATCTTCGGCACGCGCGATCCGATCGGCAGACCGATGGACGAGCGCGATCCTGACAGCGAGCGCATCGTCGGCGTCGTCGCCCCGTATCGCAAGGACGGCGAGATCGCGCCGACGGCGCAGAACATGGCGTTCTTCCGCAAGTCGCTGTCGAAACCGAACGGCTTCATGCCGCGCAACATCGTCGTGCGCGTCCGGCCCGGCACGTCGCCCGACTTCGAGAAGACCCTGGCCAATCACCTGCACGCGGTCGAGCCGAACACCGCGTTCCAGATCAGCCATCTCGATCGCATGCGCGACAAGTTCCTCCGCACGCGTGTCGCGCCGGTGCTCGTCCTCGGCATCGTCAGCCTCTTCCTGATCTCGATGGTCGCGCTCGGACTGACCGGCGTGCTCTGGCAGACGGTGACGCGGCGGACGCGCGAGATCGGCTTGCGCCGCGCGGTCGGTGCAAGCGGCGCACACGTGCGCCGGCAGATCCTCGGCGAGGTCGCGCTGATCACGACGCTCGCGTTGATCGTCGGGTCGGCGATCGTCATGCAGTTGCCGCTGCTCGGCATCTTCTCGCTCGTGCAGCCCGCGGTGTTCACGATCGGCATCGTGGCCGCGCTTGCGACCATCTACGCGATCACGCTACTTTGCGGGGCATACCCGAGCTGGCTGGCGTCGACGGTGGAGCCGGCCGAGGCACTGCGCTACGAATGATTCTCATCGTCGACGACGACCCATCCATCGCCGCGTCGCTTTCACTTCTGTTGAAGCAGCACGGCTACGCCTCGGTCACGGCTCCCGCGCCGGCCGAGGCGTTGTCGGTCGTTCGTCGCGAGCATCCCGCGCTCGTCATCCAGGACATGAACTTCACGCGGCGCACGTCGGGCGAAGAGGGACTGCAGCTCCTCACCGCGATCCGCGATGAAGCGCCGGCGATGCCGGTGATCCTGATGACGGCGTGGGGCTCGATCTCGCTCGCGGTGGAAGGGATGAAGCGCGGCGCGGCCGACTTCATCACCAAGCCGTGGTCGAACGCGCACGTCGTGCAAACCGTCGAGACCGCGCTGGCACTACGTGGTGCGGGTTCTCCAACCCGCACTTCCCGCCTGGAGTTGGATGAGGCCTTCGACTTCTCGAACATCCTCGGCAGCGATCCGAAGATTCTGAAGATTCTCGATCTCGTCGGCCGCATCGCGCCGACCGAGGCGTCGGTGCTGATCATGGGCGAGAGCGGGACAGGCAAGGAGTTGATCGCCGAGGCGGTGCATCGCAACAGCCGTCGCCGCACGAAAACGTTCGTCAAGGTGAACCTCGGCGGCGTCTCGTCGACGCTGTTCGAGAGCGAGATGTTCGGCCACGTACGCGGCGCGTTCACCGATGCGCGTCAGGATCGCAAGGGACGTTTCGAAGTCGCCGACGGCGGCTCGATCTTCCTCGACGAGATCGGCGAGCTCGACGCCGCATCGCAGGTGAAGCTGCTGCGCGTGCTGCAGGACCGCACGTACGAGGTGCTCGGCTCGAGCAGGACGCGCACGGTCGACGTCCGCGTGATCGCCGCCACGAATCGCGAGCTTCCGGAGCTCGTCACACGCGGTGAGTTCCGCGAAGACCTGCTCTATCGCTTGAATCTGATCACCATTCAACTACCGCCGCTGCGCGAGCGTCGCGGCGACATCCCGGCGCTCGCGTCGCATTTCCTGCGAAGGGCGGCCGAGGCGTACGGCAGCGGCGTGGAAGCGATCACGCCGCGCGCCATGGAATGGCTGAAGGGCCAGAACTGGCCGGGCAACATCCGCCAGTTGCGGCAGCTCATCGAGCGCGCGGTGTTGATCCGCGGCGGACGGGAGCTCGACGTCGATGACTTCGGCGCGGTGCGCGATGCGGTCTCGCGCGACGGATCGAAGGATGCGTTGCCAGAGGTCGGCGCGATGACGCTCGACGACATCGAGCGGGCGATGATCGTCAAGAGCATGCGGCACTACGAAGGGAACGTCTCGCGCGTGGCCGAGGCGCTCGGGCTGAGCCGCGCGGCGCTCTATCGCCGCCTCGAGAAATACGGGATCGAAGCGTGACCCTCCGCGCCAGGATCACCGCCTGGTTCGTCGCCCTGCATCTGCTGCTCGCCGCCGCCGGCGTGTTCGTGTTGCTGAAGTACCCGCTGTGGCTGTTCGTGGTCGAGGCGGCATTCATCGTCTCGATCCTCATCAGCTATCGCGTGCTGCGCGCGCTCTTCGTGCCGCTCGATCTCGTCCGCACCGGCGCGCAGCTGATCAGCGACCGCGACTTCACCACGCGCTTCGTCCCGATCGGCCAGCCGGAGATGGACGCGCTGATCGACGTCTACAACCGGATGATCGACCGCCTGCGCGAAGAGCGGCTCGCGGCGCAGGAAGAGCGTCATCTGCTGGAGAGCATCGTCGAGGCCTCGCCGTCCGGCATCGTCATCTGCGACTTCGACGGCAACGTCGAGCAGATGAATCCCGCGGCGCAACGGCTGGTGACACCCGACCTGCTCGCCGAGATGCGCACCCTCGGCGCGGGTGAATCGCGGCTCGTGGCCCGGGATCTGCCGCGGCGCGTCAAGGTGTGGCGCGCGGAGTTCCGCGACCGCGGCTTCGCCAAGAGCTTCTTCATCGTCGACGAGATGACCGAGGAGCTGCGGCTGTCGGAGAAAGCGGCGTACGAGAAGCTGATCCGGATGATGTCGCACGAGGTGAACAACTCGGTCGGCGCGGTGCGCTCGCTGCTCGAATCGGCGATGCGTTACGCGCCGCAGGTCGGGGAAAGCGATCGGGAGGACTTCGTCAATGCATTGACCATCTCGTCGTCGCGCATCGATGCACTGAATCGATTCATGACCGGTTTCGCGGACGTTGTGCGCATTCCGGCGCCGCGGCGCACGCGCGTCGCGCTCGGCCCGCTGATCGAACGGATCGGGGCGTTGCTGCGTCCCGATTCCATTGTGCTGACCACCACCGTCGACGACACGATCGCCGACGTCGACGAGAGCCAATTCGAGCAAGTCCTGATCAATGTCGTGAGAAATGCCGCGGAGAGCATCGGCAGCAACGGCACGATCGACATCACCCTACGCGATGGAGTGCTCACCATCGCCGACAGCGGCGCCGGCATCGCGGACGAAGACGCGGCCGACCTCTTCACCCCGTTCTTCACCACCAAACGCGACGGCCGCGGCCTCGGCCTGACCATCGTCCAGGAGATCCTCGCCAACCACGGCTTCGCGTACTCGCTCCACAACCGGGCGGGCGGGGGGGCGGAGTTCCGGATTGGGGTCGCATCTGGACAATTAACTTAACGGGCGCGTTAAGTTAATTGTCCAGATGCGACCCCAACCAACCCTACCGCGGAGTCCGAACCACCGACGCGCCGCCGTCGATCGTGTAGACCGAGCATTCGTCCAGCGCGAACTCTTCCGAGAAGAAGTCGTTGTCGATGACCCTGTGCCGCGCGCCGCCGGTGATCGGGATGTACTCGAGCGTCTCTATGTCGTCAGAGTTCAGGAAGTACAACCGGTCATCGATGACGCCGAGACTCACCGCGACGTCGATGTTCTTCAACAGCGATGTCGGAGTGGTGCTGCTCTTGTTCATCCGCAGCAGCTCGCCGCCGGCGACGAAATCGAGGGCGGAGAAGAAGATGTCCGAGTCCTTGAGCACCAGCGCCACCACGGTCGTCCCGTCGGTCAGCTTCTTCACCGTCCCGCCGTTTACCGGTACCGAACGCAAGCCGGCGTTGTGGTTCGACGACGAGATACCGGTCTCGCAGAAATAGACGTTCGTTCCGTCCGAGGCAATCGACGTCGGCACGTTGAGGTTCGAGGCCAGCGTCTTACGTCCGGTGCCGTCCTTCGCCATCCGTTCGACGCGGCCATCCGCGAGGAAGGATGAACCTGTGGGCGTTCCGATCGAGACCCAGTACACGGAGCTCGCATCGACGGCCAGCCTGTACGGCGTCAGGACGCCACCTGCCAGCAGCTTCGGAGTTCCGCCGCTCTTCGGCATCGACCACAACGAGCCGAGCGTCCCTTCGAAGTCGCCGATGGTGATCAGGTAAATGCTCGTGTCATCGAGCGCGATCACGTTGACGAAATCGGGCACGGTCCCGAGAAACTGCGGATCGGTGAATGCGGGACTCCCCTTCGGCATCCGGTAGATGGCCCCGAGGTCATCGGTGAAGTAGACATGCGTGTCGTCCACCTCGACGTCGGCGGAGTAGTAGCCGAGGACGAGCGTCGCCAGAGGAGGGCAACCCACCGGTTGCGGCGCCGGCGAAAGCGACGGACGGCGGTGGACCTGCGCGTGTACCGCGGGCACCAGCACGAGGAGTGCGAACAGCACGGCCAGTCGATTCTTCACACTGCATATAATGCCCGCCGCATCAACCTTGGAGGTCATCTTCTTGGAACAAAACTACGATTTGATTGTGATCGGCAGCGGTCCCGGCGGTTACGTCGCGGGCATTCGCGCCGGTCAGCTCGGCCTCAAAGTGGCCGTGGTCGAAAAGGACAATGCGCTGGGCGGCACCTGCCTTCATCGCGGCTGCATCCCGACGAAAGCGCTGCTCGAGAATGCGGACATCTGGCAGAAAATCCAGAAGGCAAAAGAGTTCGGCATCACCGTCGGCGACGTCACGCTCGACTGGAGCGTGGTGCAGACGCGCAAACAGGGCGTCGTCGATCAGAACGCCAAGGGCATCGAGTTCCTCTTCAAGAAGAACAAGGTCGAGCGGATCACCGGCATGGGCACCGTGATCGACCGCAACACGGTCGAAGTCGACGGTAAGCGTTATCCGACAAAGAACATCATCCTGGCGATGGGCTCCGTCCCGCGCGACCTGCCGCACATCAAGTCCGACGGCAAGCGGATCATCAACTCCGATCACATCCTCCGATTGACCGAAGTGCCGAAGTCGATGCTCGTCATCGGCGCGGGCGCGGTCGGCTGCGAGTTCGCGTCGATCTTCTCCCGCTTCGGCGCGAAGGTGACGGTGGTCGAAGTGATGCCGCAGCTCCTCCCGATCGAAGACGAAGAGGTATCGAAAGAGTTCACCCGCGTCTTCAAGAAGAAGGGGATCGAGGTCTACGCAGACGCGAAAGTGCTGTCGTGCGAGGTCGGTGAGAACGGCGTGAAGTCGGTGGTCGAGACGAAGGGCAAACAGATCACCATCGAGACGGAGCTCGTCCTCTCCGCGACCGGACGCCGTCCGGTGACCGAGACCGCGGGCCTCGACAAGACAGGCGTGAAGCTCGATCAGCGCGGCTTCGTGCAGGTCGATGAATTCATGCGTACGACCGAGCCGGGCATCTACGCGATCGGCGACATCTGCCCCACCCCCGCCCTCGCGCACTGCGCTTCGGCGGAAGGCATCCTCGCCGTCGAGCACATCAAAGGCCTCAATCCTCGCCCGATCAATTACGACCACGTCCCGAACTGCACCTACACCGATCCCGAGGTCGCATCAGTCGGACTGACGGAGAAGAAAGCGAAGGAGCGCGGCTACGAAGTGAAGACCGGCAAGTTCGCGTTCACCGCGAACTCGAAGGCGAAGATCGTCGGCGAGGCGAACGGCTTCGTGAAGTACGTCGTCGACGCGAAGTACGACGAGATCCTCGGCGTGCACATCGTCGGACCAAAGGCGACGGAGCTGATCGTCGAAGGCTGCGCCGCGCTGGAGCTCGAAGCGACGAGCGAGTCGATCGCCAAGACGATTCATGCTCATCCGACCCTCTCCGAGGCGCTGATGGAAGCGGCCGAGGACGTGATGGGGCACGCGATACACCAATGACGATCGAGACACACGGCCTCACCCGCGATCAACTCCTCGACATCGAGTACTACCTCCGCCTCACCCGCTCGCTCGAGGAGCGCGTCGTCGCGCTCTTCCGCCAGGCGAAAGTGATCGGCGGCCTCTATCGATCCCTCGGACAGGAGGGCGAGTCGGTCGCTGCGGCGTACGCGCTCGATTACAAACAGGGCGACGTCGTGCAGCCGCTGATCCGCAACGTCGGCTCGATCCTCGTCGCCGGCGCGAAGCCGGCCGACATCCTGCGGCAGTACATGGCGAAGGGAAATTCGCCGACGCGCGGCCGCGAGCTGAACATCCACTTCGGCAATCCGCAGACCGACGGCTTCATCGGCCAGATCTCGATGCTCGGCGACATGATCCCGGTCATGGCGGGGATCACGCTCGCCGGACGCATGCAGAAGAAGAAGCTCGTCGGACTGGCCTTCATCGGCGACGGCGGCTCATCGACCGGCGCCTTCTGGGAAGGGATGAACTTCGCGTCGGTGCAGCGCCTGCCGCTCGTCGTCATCATTGAAGACAACGGCTACGCCTACTCCACGCCGACCTGGAAGCAGAGCGCGGTGCGGACGCTCGCCGACAAGGCGTACGCGTTCGGCTGCGCCGGCGAGACGGTCGACGGCAACGACGTGCTCGCGGTTTACGCCGCGACGAAGCATGCCGTCGAGCGCGCGCGCGAAGGGGGCGGCGTCACGCTGCTCGAGGTGAAGACCTTCCGCATGAAGGGCCACGCCGAGCACGACAACCAGGCATACGTGCCGAAGGAATTGATCGAGGAGTGGAAGGTGAAGGATCCGGTGGCGCGCTTCGAGCGGCTGCTGCTGGAGAACGGCTTCGCCACGCAGGACGACATCACGGCGATCGAGCAGCGCGTGAAGCGCGAGATCGACGTCGCGACGGATGAAGCGGAAGCGTCGCCGATGCCGACGCCGTCGGATGCGGCGCTGGGACTCTTCGCCGGGGATGGATACTGGGATGCCTGAGACGACTTACATCGATGCCATCACGCAGGCGATGTCGGAGGAGATGGCGCGCGATGAGCGCGTCTTCCTCATCGGCGAAGACGTCGGCGTCTACGGCGGCGCGTTCAAGACGAGCTACGGACTGATCGACAAGTACGGCGCGGAGCGGGTGATCGACACGCCGATCTCCGAGATCGCCATCATCGGCGCGGCGTCCGGCGCGGCGATCATGGGGATGCGTCCGATCGCGGAGATGCAGTTCATCGACTTCATCACCTGCGGCTACGACATGCTCGTCAACTTCGCCGCCGTCAGCCGCTACCTCTTCGGGCGCGCCTGCCCGATCGTGGTGCGCGGGCCGGCGGGCGGCGGCACGCACGGGGGGCCGTATCACTCGCTCAATCCCGAGGCGATGTTCATGAACCGCCCGGGACTGAAGATCGTAGCGCCGGCGACGGCGTACGACGCGAAGGGATTGCTGAAGGCCGCGATCCGCGACGACGATCCGGTGCTCTACATCGAGCACAAGTACCTCTATCGCCGCGTCAAGGACGAAGTGCCGGCCGAGGATTACATCGTGCCTCTCGGCAAGGCCGCGATCCGGCGCAAGGGGAAGGACCTGACGATCATCACGTGGGGCGCGATGCTCTACGTGGCGATGGATGCCGCTGCCGATCTCGAGAAAGACGGCGTGTCGGCCGAAGTCATCGATCTACGCTCGATCATCCCGTTCGACGAAGAGGCGATCCTGGAGTCGGTGGCGAAGACCAATCGCGTAATCATCCTGCACGAGGCACCGCTCACCGGCGGCGCCGGCGCGGAGTTCGCGGCACGCATCGCGGAGAAGGCGTTCGACTATCTCGATGCGCCGATCAAGCGCGTTGCGGCGCTCGATGTGCCGACGCCGTATTCGCCGCCGCTCGAGGCGTTCGTGCTGCCGAATAAAGATAAAGTTCTCGCCGCGGCGCGAGAGCTGCTTGCGTACTGATCTCAAGAGGAGTCATTCAAATGGCCACAGATGTCGTCATGCCCCAGATGGGGGAATCGATCGCCGAAGGGACCGTCGTGAAATGGCTGAAGAAGCCGGGCGACAAGGTCGAGCGCGACGAGCCGCTGCTGGAGATCTCCACCGACAAGGTCGACGCCGAGATCCCCTCCCCCGCCGCCGGCACTCTCTCCGAGATCCTCGCCCAGGAAGGGCAGACCGTCTCGGTGAACTCCGTGATCGCGAGAATTTCGGTGGAGGGCGAGGCGGCCGCACCGGCGCCTGCAGCCGCGCCTGCACCGAAGCCTGAACCCGCCCCGGCACCCGCTCCCGAGCCGGTCGCCGCCCCTGCACCCCCGCCCCCGCCTGC
>Ga0193696_1000805_pt1 | contig 10141 bp, 8 predicted proteins | sample L3m1metaG_FD_145074 | JGI IMG/M metagenome (GOLD analysis project Ga0193696, IMG submission 145074) | Soil microbial communities from a riparian zone of the East river system, Colorado, United States - L3m1 | ecosystem: Environmental > Terrestrial > Soil > Riparian zone | place: USA: East River... | reverse complement strand
GGTCGAGTACGGACCGCTGGTGTACTGCCTGGAGGCCGTCGACAACCCAGGACAGCGGCTGGACGACCTCACCGTCGACACCGCTGTCGCGCCCAAGGTGCTGCCTGGGGACCTAACGCTGGGGAGCGCCGCGACCATCCGGACCGCGGGCCGCGTCCGGCCTCGGGCCGGCGCCTCGTGGTGGCCCTACAGTCTTGCGGGTGCGACAGCCGGAGACGAACCCGGGAAGTCGGTCCCGCTGACCGCGGTGCCCTACTACACCTGGGGAAACCGCGAGCCAGGCGCGATGCGGATCTGGGTGCCCACCGCCTAGAGCGCCTGGCGGGCGACCCGCGGTCGTGCCGCCGCTCTCACGGCCCGACAGGCGGCTCGGCGAGAGCGTTCGTGTTTGAGATCTTGTGCGTTGTGACGCCGCTAATTTTGGGCTTGACGCCGTAGACGCTCCGACTCGGCGGCATAGGCAGTCATTCCGAAGGAGCGGTAGTCGGCCAGCGCCACCTCAAGCATCTCGGCTGCGCGCTCATAGTCGCCGCTGCCGCCGCGGTCCAGCAACAACCGGGCGTGGAGGCGGCGCAGGTCGGCCAGCTCAAGCCGATTGGACATCTGCTCGGCGACCTCGCTGGCTATGGCGAATTGGCGTTCGGCTTCCTTCCAGTTACGGGTTGCTGCAGCGACGAGACCGGCACGGGTCTCCACTAGCCGCCCGTCGTAGGTGATCCACCTTCTACCGAGCGCGCACACACCTTCGACAAGCGGCGCCAGTGACGCGGCCTGCTGGTACATGCCACATAGGTAGAGCGCCTCGACGAAGCCGAGCATGCAGCTCCACGAGCCGATGCCATTGACCCGGTTGAGGCTGGGTAGCTTCGACTGGGCTGACTCAAAGAGTTCGATCACCTCGCTGGCCCGCCCGTGGTAGGCCAGGTGCCGCGCCAGCAGCGAAGCGCTCTGCCCGGCGAACGCGCCCGGCGGCTCCAGCTCGACGGCGTTGCGCAGCTCGGCCTCGGCGCGCTCGGCGTTGCCGCGCCAGTGCGCGGCCAGGCCGAGGTAGATGTGGCCGAAGTAGCGCCATGGCAGCCCGCCACGCTCACCGATATCCAAGATCTTTGGACCGAGCGCCTCCACCTGCGGCAGGTCACCGAGCATCGCCGCCTGCCGGATCCGGTCGCAGAGCACCAGGAACGTCGCGCCGTGATGGCCCAGCCGCTCCGCGATGGCCAGCGTCTTGTCGGAGAGCTGGACGGCCTGCACGCGACTGCCGAGTGCGCCGTCCTCGTAAATCACGAACGCCTGCACGCTGCAGAGATCCCACAGCGCAGTCTCCCGCTCGAATGTCTCGGCGGCCCGGAGGCCGACGCGAACACCATCGGCAAGCTCGGCGTAGGCGAGATGGTGGATCGTCTGCATGTGCAGCACGTCGGCCATTGCCCGCTCGTGACCCACCTGTTCAGCGAGCGCTCGCGCCTGGTCGAATGTGGCAGTAGCCGCGGCGTAGTCGCTGATGCTGAGCGCCCGTCCCAGCGCGGACAGCAGGCGGGCCTTGTCGGCGCTCGCGGTGTCGCCGAGCGGTGCCAGCGCTCGTTGCGCGACCGCCACGGCTTCGATCAGCCGGCCATTCCAGGTGAGCTGGTACACCATGGCCCAACTCAACCTGCCGATGTCCTCCGGCCGCCCAAGCGCCTCGTAACGGTCCAGAGCTTCATACATCGAACGCAGGGCATCGTCCCAACGGCCGACGCTTCGCAGGGCCATCGACAGTCGTTCTAGCAGCTGGGCACGACCGTACTGATCTGCGGGCGGCATAAGCGAAAGCGCATGCTCGAAGTGGCCGACAGCGTCGTCGAACGCGGCTGCGTCGAAGGCCCTGTCCCCTGCGATCGTGAGGTAGTGCACCAAGCTTGCCTTGTCGCCGAAGCGCCCGGCATGGGACAGGTGGTGGGCCAGATCGCCGGCGTGGGCCTCGAGGTCGTCGGAGTAGCGCCGCGAGATTGCCTGGGCCGCCAGTAGGTGCAGCCGCTCCCGCTTGACCGCAGAGACACCGGACAGCAGCGTCTGGCGGATCAGCTCGTGGCTGAACACCAGCTCGCCCGGGTCCTTCCGGGGCGTAACGAGCCGGGCTCGCTCCGCTTCATCGAAGGCCCTGACCAGTACGTCCTCACTGGCGCCGGCCACCTCCCCGACGAGGTCGGACGCGAACACCCTGCCACATACGGCAGCCGCGACTAGCACCTCACGCGTGGACGCGGCCAGGCGGTCCAGCCGTTGACCCAACACCAATCGGATGCTCTCTGGCACCGACAGCTCATCCACCTCTACGTCAGGTCGCACGCGACCGTGCTCGTCAAGCAGCACCCCGGACTCGACAAGGTGGAGGTAAACCTCCTCTACGAAGAACGGGTTGCCCTCGGTCTCGCGGTCGACCATCCGCACTAAATGCTCGGGCGCCGGCTGCCCGGCCAGTGCCCGCAGCATCGTGCGCACACCGTCGAAGGACAGTCGGCGCAGACTCACCCGTTCGACGAGGCGCCGACGCCCCAGTTGGCCGATGACGCGGGCCAGCGGATGGGAGAGATCCACCTCGAGGTCACGGTAGGTGCCGAGCACTAGCACCGGCATCTCGGGCAGCAGGGGCGCCAGGTACTCGGTAAGCAGCACGGTGGACTCGTCGGCCCAGTGCAGGTCCTCCAGCACCAGCAGCAGTGGCTGACCCTGCGCGGCGCGGCCGATGAACTCAGCGACGCTATTCCACACGTAGCGGCGCGCCAGCTCCGCCGGGAGCTCGACAGGAGGCGGAATATCAGGAAAGGCGCGCCGCAGTGCCGGCGCGATACGGGCAATCTCTGCGGCCACGTCGCCAAGCGCCTTCCGCAGCGCCAGTGGGCTCCGCGGGCTGCTGACCGACTGCTCGATGATCTCGACATATGGCAGGTACGGCGGCGCGCCGCTCTGGTCCACGCAGTGCCCGGCGAGCACCTGCATTCCGCGCGCCTGAGCCTCCTCGCCGATCTCAGCAACCAGCCGCGACTTGCCGACGCCCGGCTCTCCAGCGAGCAGCCCCAGCCTGCCGTCTCCAGCCAGAGCCTCGTCCACGAGCCGGCGCAGACTGGCCCGCTCTGCCTCCCGCTCCACTAGCGGCGTGAGCCGCGCCGGCACAACACTGAGCCGCCCGCCTGCTGGGGTGCCGTTCCAGGACACCTCATACAGCCGCCAACGCTCCGGGAATCCCCGCAGCCAGAACAGCCCCAGGTCGAGGAACGACCAATCCAGCCGTTGCTCGGCGTGCTTGCGCACCTCGTCGGAGATCAGGATCTGTCCGCCGACCGCCTCAGCCATCACCCGTGCCGCGGCGTGCACAGCCTGCCCGTGCAGGTCTCCATTGTGCTCGGTGACCCGCCCTGTGTGGATTCCGATGCGGATCTCGACCGCGCGCTGGGGTTCAGCCGTGTTGTGCTCGAGCAATGCTCCTTGGATGGCGGCGGCCGCCCGCACCGCCGCCACAGTGGACGGAAAGGAAATGAGAAACCCGTCGCCCAGGGACTTGCGCACCTGGCCACCGAACGCTGCGACCTGCTCGTGCACCATCGCTGACTGCCGTTCCAGCATGTCGTCGGCATCCGGGTCGCCATGCGCGCCCCGCAGGGCGGTCGAGCCGACAACATCGGTCATCATGATCGTGAGCACCTCAGCTGCGCGGCTGCGATCCGACAAAGGCTGCCTTTCTGTTTAGCTGCTCAGCAGCGGACCTGGCGTTCAGCCTACGGCTGCAGAGGCTGCAGCGACATTGCGCATGATGACTGGTCTTGGAGGGCCGTGGGACGCGGCGCGTTCGAGTGATGGACAACGGCGGGTTACGACCGCGGGCGTCGCGGCGCTGGCCTGGCGGGTCGTTCGCAACGAGAGCCAGCTGCTCGCACCGGGCAGATGATCGCCGGGCGCTGATGCCCGGAGCGAGGTCAGGACGCGGCGGTGAAGCTGCCGACGAGGCCGTGCTGGGTGGCGTACAGGGTCGCCGCGGCGCGGCTGCCCACGTCGATCTTCGTATAGATGTGCTCGACGTGGTTGGAGGCGGTCTTGGGCGTGACGCCCAGCCGGCGGGCGATCTCCTTGTTGGCGAGGCCACGCGCCAGCAGCGAGAGCACCTCCACCTCCCGCGGGGTCAGTCCTCCCAGGCCCTCCCGGCGGGCGGGTGCGCGGTGACCAGCAGCCCGCAACACCGCGTTGACCGCATCGCTGTCGAGGCGACCCGCGCGAACCTCGGCCAACAATTCCTTGGCGGCGGAGGTGACGTCGAGCGCCGGCCGGTGCGGCCGAGGCTCGGTCATCGCGTGGTAGACGTCGGACGCCGCGAGTACTCGGTCGAGGGGACCCAGTGACGCCGCGGTCAGGCCTCGCGGGTACCCCGAGCCGTCCAGCCGCTCGTGGTGACGCGCCGCGATCTCCCGGCTCTCGGCGAGCGCGGGGATCCGGCCGAGCATCTTGTCGGTGAGGTACGGGTGCAGGTGGGCCCGCTCGCGTTCAACCTCGGTGAGTGGTCCGGGCTTGTCCCAGATCGCGTTCGAGACACCCAGCCGGCCGAGGTCGTGCAGCAGTCCGGCGCGGCGTACGGTTCGCTGGTCGTGCTCGGATCGGCCCTCCAGACGGGCCGCTTCGGCGGCGATGTTGGCTACGCCGCGAGAGTGCCCGGCGAGGTAGGGCGACTTCAGGTCGATCAGGTCGGCCATCCCCTCGAGCACCTCGTCGAGGTCGTGGCCTGAGACGCGCCGGGTGAGCCGAGGCTCGGCAGCGAGCACCTCATCCCAGGTGGCGGCGGTGTCGAGGCCGTCGAGCACGGTGGGTGCGTGATCGGCGAACAGGGCGGCGAGCGTCGGGTCGAACATCGACCCGGCATGCTTCCGGGCGGCCTTCGTCGCGGCGGCTGTGCCGTGCCGCCGGGCGATCACCTCGACCGGTGCGGCGATCTGGACGAGGCGGGAAGGCAGGCTGATTCGGTCACCGCGAATGTGGCGCGGTCCCTTGCCGTCCCACTGCTCGTACGCCTGCAGCAGTGCCTCCTCGACCTCGGCTCCCAGGCCGATGCGCTCGACGAACTGGGAGCTCAGGGTCGTGTGAGTCAGCAGCCAGGCCTCGATATGGCGGGGTCCGGAGACCGGAAAGGCCACCAGCCGACGCACCCGATCCGTCGTTGTGCCGTGCGTGCCGAGCTTACGCAGCAAGACAGCGGCGATCTGCGGGGTGCTCATCAGCGGCATCTCGAAGCCGTCGCCCTTGAACGAAATCTCGTCGCCGAACCAGCGCGCCTGCTCCGAGGCGTCGGCATGGCAGTAGCTGTTGACCAGCATTCCGAGGTAGTACGTTGCCTCCCGGTCGGCATCGTCGGCGCCAGCGAGGTCGGCCAGCCGGAGGGCGATCACAGTCTGTCGCAGGCAGTGCTCCATCGGCTGGCCCAGGCCGAGGTCCGCGGCGTATGACAGCGTCGCGACCAGCTCGGCGATGCGTACGCCGTCGGAGCCAGCAGCTGCGGCCATAACTGCAGTGTGCTCGCCGAGCCTTCACCTGCGCGAGTCGTTGGCGCTACGAAGACTGGAACGCTCGCCCGTCATCGGGGACAGCGCCTGGCAATGCCGATCCTCAGACCCTGGCACACCAATGATGGGGAAAACACCTCATGCGATCCACGGCTGCCCGCTCCACGCTGAAGGCAACGAAAGGAGCTCACGATGCCGAAGGTATCGAAGACAAGCGCAGCAGCGACAATGCAGGACATCGGCGTGGGTCAAGTCTGGGAGGGCATCGTCGACGGTTACGAGATCAGCTTCCTAGACCTCCTGGAGTCCACCGACATGGCGCCGCTCCTCCGAGGGCTGCCGGACGACCTGTGTCCGTGTCCCCACTGGGGCTACGTCACGGAGGGACGGCTCACGTTCACCTACAAGGAGCACGCCGAGGTGTTCGAGGCGGGCGACGGCTTCTACGTGCCGCCCGGCCACAGCCCGTCGGCGTCGCCCGGAACGGCGTTCGTGCTCATCAGCCCGGCTGAGCAGGCGGCGGAGGTCAACGAGGTGATCCAGCGCAACATGGCGGCAATGACCTCCGCCTAGCACCCGGTCTCATGCCGGGACGGGTTCCTCATCGGCCAGGAGTCCGTGCGCGCCCTTTGTGCTCCAGGCCGGGATCCGTCAGGGATGCAGCAGCATCATGGCGACCAGCACGGCGAGCGTCACAAAGGCGATCACGAAGAGCAGAGCGAGGTGCCGCGTGTGACTGGCCGGCTCGACCGGGGACGCCGGCTCATCTGGTAGCTCCGGCAGGTCGGCGGTCAGGCCGGCAAGATCGTCCAGAGTCACCGCGGCAAGGGCCGCGGTGCTGCGCTGGTCGAACTCGTCCAGGTTGAGCCGGCCGACGGCGGTGTGCCACTCCAGGGCCCGCAGAACGGTGTCGCGGTCGTCATCCGACGCCCGCTGTGCTGGCTCCGGCATGGCGCGAGCGTACTCGACAACGCATTTCTTTCGATCGTCCCACGGCGAATACGCAATGCCGGTAGTTTTCCGTTTGCAGCCGATCGAAAGGAATGGGGCAGCCGTGGCTTCAGGCAAACAGCTCATCATCGAGCGCATCCTGCGCGACCGTGCGGGGATCTGGGATCAGATCATCACCGAGCGTGATCTGCCCAAGCTGATCCTGCGGATGCTGCTCACCTCCGTGATCAGCTTGGCGGCGTACGGCGCGGTGCTCGGCGCCTCGAACGGCTGGCTCCAGGCGCTTGTCTCGACGGTCAAGCTCCCGCTGCTGTTCCTGGCCACCCTGGCGATCTGCCTGCCCACGCTGTATCTGTTCAACCTGGTCTTCGGCGCCCGGCTGTCGGTCCTGCAGGCCTGCGCACTGATCATGGTGGCGATCACGGTGACGGCCGTATTGACCTTCGCCTTCGCCCCGATCAGCTTGTTCTTCCTGATCACAGCCCGCAGCTATGCGTTCTTCAAGCTGCTCAACGTCGCGATCCTCGCACTTACCGCCCTCGTCGGACTGCGATTCCTGACCTCTGGGATGCGCGCGCTCAACAAGCATGTCGTCGTCGAGCTGATGCACTCAAACCAGTTCGCCGTGCCGGCGTCGCTGCCGGAGCGGGAGCTGGCCTCGGCGACGGTCGGCGGCGCTGCCGCTCCCGCGACCCGACGGCCCACCAACGGCGACGCACCCAACCCAAATCGGAATCACCTGCCGGTAGGCGCCGCCGACGCGGTGGCACCCCAGCCCGCCGCTGGCGACCGACCGGCGAGCATGGTCCTGCTGTACATCTGGATCCTGCTGTTCGGCTTCGTCGGGACCCAGCTCGCCTGGACACTGCGCCCCTTCTTCGGAACCCCTGGCAAGCCGTTCGAGCTGTTCCGCGACATCGGCGGCACGTTCTACGGCGACATCCTGAGCACGCTGGGCAGTCTGCTCGGCTGACGCCGGCCCGGCACGGGCGTGCGCGGCTAGTACTGCTCTAAAGTGTGGAGTTTGACGCAGTCCCGATGAGGCGAGCCATGATCAACTTCGGCTCGTCCTAGGTTCATGGCAATAGGGTGATCCCCATCATCGGTACCCAAGAGCACGAGCCAGGGTCCACTCAACAGAAGTCGGTAATCCGCATGCGGCATGGAAAGCCCACGACCGGGGACACGGAATCGGCCAGCCTGTCCCCGACACGTCTACGAGTGGGCGCGGTGATGATCATCTCGTGGTTGTTGCCGTTCTGGGCGCTGGCACCCTTCATCGCGCATTCCCTCAACGGGCTCAGCAACCCTCCATCAGTTGCCGCTGTTACGACAACCATCGTTGTGGCGCAGACCATCATCGGCCTGCTCGGGTTTTGGGTCGCCGGAACGGAAGTCAAGTCGCTCATCAAAGGTTCCAGCCTGAAACATGCCCTCGGGGCCGTCTGGTCCGTCATCGTCCACGGGGACGTTCGCGATCAAGGCGATGTCACCACCGATCCGGATGAAGGCCGACCGCCACGCGAGGACGTCTAGCTGCGCTGGCTCAACCAACCGCCGGAGGGGAATCTCGGAGCGGGATATGACGTTTGGCGAATACGCCAGGACGTCGCCAACGCAGCCACGCGGCGACCAACGCCGCTAGTACAGCGGCCGCTAACTGCGTCATGTCGCCGGCATCGGCGCCGTCCAGCAAGGAATCGACCAAGCCGCCGTTGTTGTTGCTGGCATCGAAGATCTGATGCAAGACCCCGACCGCCAGCACGCTGTCCGCGGCGGCCCGCATCATGACGCCCATCAGCAGCCGAACGACAATGCCCAAGATCAGCAAGCCGGCCAGACCCATCAGCACTGAGAGTGCCGACACCTGATCATCGAGGAAGAGCAGCGGGACATGCACACCCGCGAACGGCAGTGCCGTAACAACGGCGGCCACCACGAAGTTGAAGCGTGCCTCCAACCGGGTTTGGAAGAAACCGGCCCACACTGTTTCCTCCCACAAATTGATCACCACGACGGCCAGCAGGATCGCGCCGAGTTTGCTTGATCAACACCAGTCCGAGATTCGCTGAATGCAGCGAGCCTCCGAAGATCAAACCGAGCCCCAACGCGATCGCCGGCAGGCCGAACAGCACCACCAGCCACCAGCCAATACCGAACCGCCAACGAAACACGCGTGCAAACAGTGCGCGCACGCCGGGCCGTCCGTCGGTGATCGACGTAACCCACAAAGCCATTGGCAACAAGATCAATAGCGTCGACGCCAATGCGAAAATCTCGACCGGCAGACTGGCCCCGGGAATGACGCCATGGAAGGCAAGAACCGGTATGGCGAACAGCAACCAACTGAGTCCAAGCACGATCACCACGAAGGCAGTCAGAGGCCGCCGCGACACCCAACCTCTCAACCCCGTCAATTGGAGGTCTCCATGGGGTGACGGAGCGGAATAGAGTGGTGGCCGCGCAGCGCTCATCGACGACATACGCGCTCCCCACCTGCCGCTGATCATGGTACGAGCAGCCACTTCCTACGATCGTCCCTGGCCTAAAGGCGGTCAAGGTGTCTGACGGCCTGCGCAACCGCGACCGCGCGGAGGTTGAGCACTTAGCCGCTCGGTTCCTCCACCAGCTGGCCACCGACGTAGACGTCGACGATCCGACGACACGCGGCCGGGACGTCACCGGAGGCATCTCCGTCGAGAAGGACGACGTCGGCGTCATAGTCGGCCCGGAGCTTGCCTTTCCGGTCGCCGAGTCCGCAGACCTCCGCCGCGCGTGCCGTTGCCGCGGCGAGGATCTGGCCGCTGGTCAGCCCCGCCTCCGACAACAGATCGAGTGCGGCGGGCAGATTTCCATGCGCCAGCCAGGGGTTGAGGCCGGCATCGAGTCCGGTTACCACCGTTACCCCTGCCTCATGAAGCCGAGCGATCATCTGAGCGCGTAACTCGCGTATCCGGTCCATGGACAATCCCGTCAGCGCGAAGAAATCGCGTATGGCAGGCAGCGCTTCAGTCAGGTCCATGCCCGGTTTCGGCGGGATGACGCCACTCACGGCCACGCCGTGATCGGCCATTGCAGCGATGAGACGATCAGGGACCACCATGCCCGTGTCGGTCAGACAGCTGCAGTGCTCAACGCCGTCAACGCCAGCGTCCACCGCTTCCTCGACCGCGGGCAGTCCGTGCGCATGCGCCGTCACCGGCAGCCCGGCAGCATGCGCGCTCTCGACGATCAGTCGCAGTTGGCCGCCACTGAATTGCGTCCGCATGACGTCCGTACCCGGAGTCAACATCCCACCACTGGCCATCACCTTCACGACGTCCGCGCCGAGCTCGACACGGTTCCGGATCGCTAGAGCGACATCTCCTTCGGTGTTGCCGATGACGCCGCCCAAGAAGTGGCAGTGACCCCCCGCCACCGTTAGTGGTGGTCCTGACGCGACAATGGTCGGCTCGATCCGGCGTAGACCTGGAGCGGGCTGCGCCCGATAGGCCAGGACATGGAAGTCGATGTCTCCAAGATCACGGACCGTTGTGACGCCAGCCGCAAGTTGACGCGACAGGGATTGAGTGACGATGTCGTGCAACTCGTCAGCACTTGCTTGCGGGACCCGATCCAGCGCGCCCGGGCGGCTGTCACAAGTGAGGTGCACATGGGTGTCGATC
>Ga0193696_1000804_pt1 | contig 10152 bp, 10 predicted proteins | sample L3m1metaG_FD_145074 | JGI IMG/M metagenome (GOLD analysis project Ga0193696, IMG submission 145074) | Soil microbial communities from a riparian zone of the East river system, Colorado, United States - L3m1 | ecosystem: Environmental > Terrestrial > Soil > Riparian zone | place: USA: East River... | reverse complement strand
CGGCACCTTCGGGATCGATCTCGTGCCGGACGTCCCGAAGTGGCGCGAGTACACCAACAAGGTGCAGCTGCGCGGCCGATCGGGTGGGGCCGATCTCACGCTGGTCGAATCGGTGCGGCAGGACCGCCGCCGCCGCCTCACCACCTTCGAGCAGCGCTATGTGGAGCGGAGGAACGGCCGCACGCGCGATCACTGTTTCGAGCTCGTTTTCCGAACGCTCTCCGTGCCGGAGATGTCGAGGCAGCTCGAGCGGGCAGGGTTCCGGGTCGAGGCGGTCCTCGGCGACTACCAGGGACGCGCGTGGGACGAGCGAGCGGACGTGTGGATCATCATGGCTCGGCGCGATCCTCGCCGTGGCTGACCGTTGATGGCCAATGGCGTCGGATGCGGGTGTCCGTGGTAACATTTCGGCGCCTGTTTTTCGATGTTTTCTGGGGAGTTTTGACATGTCCGGCCATTCCAAGTGGGCCTCGATCAAGCACAAGAAAGGCGCGCTCGACGCCAAGCGCGGCAAAGTTTTCACCCGGCTCATCAAGGAGCTCACGGTAGCCGCCCGGGCGGGCGGCGGCGATCCCGACATGAATCCGCGGCTGCGCACGATCATCGCGGACGCGAAGGCGGCCAACATGCCGTCGGAAAACATCAAGCGCGCGATCCGCCGTGGCACTGGAGAAGAACCTGGCGTGTCGTACGAGGAAGCGCAGTACGAGGGTTACGGTCCGGGCGGCGCGGCGGTCATCATCGATGTCCTGACCGACAACAAGAATCGGACGGTGGGCGAGCTCCGGCACACGCTCGAAAAGCACGGCGGCAACCTCGCCGCGGCGAACGCGGTCGCCTGGATGTTCGCCAAGAAGGGCTACATCGTCGTCGAGAAGTCGAAGGCCGACGAAGAGAAGCTGATGGCCGCGGTCCTCGACGCTGGCGCCGACGATCTGCGTGACGACGACGACAACTGGGAAGTGCTGAGCGCGCCCGAGACGTTTGTCGCCGTGCGCGACGCGGTGAAGCAGCTCGGCGTCGAGCCGGCGAGCGCCGAGGTCTCGATGATTCCGCAGAACTACGTGAAGCTCGAAGGCAAGCCGGCGCAGCAGATGGTGAAGTTGATGGAAGCGCTCGACGACCACGACGACGTGCAGCACGTGTGGTCCAACTTCGACATCTCGGAAAAGGAGATCGAGGCCTCGCTCGCGTGAGAGTGTTCGGCATCGACCCCGGCTCCGAGCGCACCGGTTACGGCTGCGTCGAAACCGACGGGTCGCGCCACCGCATCGTCGTGTGCGGCGCCATTACGACACCGGCTCTCGCCGCCTTTCCGGATAAGCTGCACCTCATTCACAGCGGCCTCGCCGCCATCCTTCGCGACTGCCGGCCGCAGGCGGTTGCCATCGAAAACCTGTTTCATGCCGTGAACGTCCGGAGTGCGCTCAAGCTGGGGCACGCGCGCGGCGTGGCGATGCTGGCCGCGGTCGAGAGCGGTGTCGGGGTCTACGAGTACACGCCGGCGGAGATCAAGAAAGCCGTGGTGGGTTACGGCCGCGCCGAGAAGTCACAGGTGCAGCACATGATCAAGCTGCTGCTGGGTCTCGCCGCCGTGCCGTCGCCGCACGACGCGGCCGATGCGCTCGCCGTGGCGATCTGTCATCTGCATTCGCAGATGCCGGCAGGCGTCGCCGGCGCCGCCCCCATGCCAGCCAGGAGCAAGGCCACCAGTTGGAGACAGTACCGACCCGCCTCCGCGCCCACGGCGCTTCCGCCTGCGCCCCTCGAGCGCTCCGGCCCTTCGACAAGCTCAGGGCCGTCCCGAGCATCGTCGAGGGACGGCGGGACAGGCCGGCGAACCAAGCCGCTGTCGTGATCGCGCATCTTCGTGGACGCATTTTCGAAAAGCATCCCAACCGCCTGGTTCTTGACGTCAACGGCGTCGGGTATGACGTGTTCGTGCCGCTCTCGACGTTCTACGGCCTGGGCGAGCCCGGGTCTGAGATCGCGTTGCGTATTCATACGCACGTCCGCGAAGACGCGCTGGTGCTTTATGGCTTCGCGACGTTGCTCGAGCAGGAATTGTTCGAGCGATTGATCGGGGTCAGCGGGATCGGTCCGAAGGTGGCGCTGGCGGTGCTGTCCGGGATTGAGCCGCTCGACCTGATTCGCGCGATCGAGCGCGGCGACCTCGCCCGACTGACCGCGATTCCCGGCGTCGGCAAGAAAACCTCCGAGCGCATCGTCCTCGAACTGAAGGATCGGCTGCCGCGCGTGCAGGTGGCGGCCGTGGCCGCGGGCGTCGCGCCGCCGGAGACGTCGTCGTTGCATGACGATCTGCTCTCGGCGCTCGTGAACCTGGGGTATCATCGGCCTCTCGCCGAGAAAGCTGTCGAATCCGCGATCAAGGCGCTGCCTGACGTGGGATTCGAGCGTACGCTGAAGCAGGCGTTGCGCGAGCTTGCACGATGATGAACGATCGCCTGGTCACCGCGGCGCGCGTCGACGAAGACGCGCAATACGAAGCCGGCCTGCGGCCGCGGCGGCTCGACGAGTACATCGGCCAGGATCGCATCCGCGAGAACCTGCACGTCGCGATCACCGCCGCCAAACAACGTGGCGAACCGCTCGATCACGTCCTCCTGCACGGACCGCCGGGCCTCGGCAAGACGACGCTCGCGCACGTCATCGCGAACGAAATGGGTGTGCAGGTGAAGGCCACGTCCGGTCCCGCCATCGAGAAACCGGGCGACCTCGTCGGCATCGTGACGGATCTCAAGGCCCGCGAGGTGCTGTTCATCGACGAGATCCACAGGATGTCGCCGGTCATCGAGGAGATTCTGTATCCGGCGCTCGAAGACTACGAGGTCGACATCGTGATCGGCCAGGGCCCGGGCGCACGCACCGTGAAGGTGCCTGTCGAGCGCTTCACGCTGATCGGCGCGACGACGAGGACTGGACTGCTGACCTCGCCGCTGCGGTCGCGCTTCGGCATCTCGCACCGGCTCGAGTTCTACACGCCGACCGATCTCGAAGAAATCGTGCGCCGATCGGCGAAGATTCTCGGCGTGCCAATCGACGAGCCGGCTGCCGCGGAGATCGCGCGCCGGGCGCGCGGCACGCCGCGCATCGCGAACCGCCTGCTGCGGCGCGTCCGCGACTACGCACAGGTGCGCGCGAGCGGGACGATCACGCTGGAGGTGGCCCACGCCGGCCTGAAGCTGCTGGAGGTCGACGAGCACGGGTTCGACGACGTCGACCGGAAGCTGCTGCGGACGATCATCGACAAGTTCGGCGGCGGTCCGGTCGGCCTGGGCACGATTGCGGCGGCGATCAGCGAGGAGAAGGACGCGATCGAGGACATCTACGAGCCGTTCCTGATTCAGATCGGCTTCCTCGACCGAACGCCGCGCGGCCGCGTCGCGACGCCACTGGCCTACGGCTACTTCGGGCTCACCGCGCCCGACGAACGCAGAAGGGAATCACGCTTGTGGTAATCGAACGCAGGGCCGGCCGCATGGGCGGGCGGCCGACGACCATCAGGTCGCTGGCGACGTACGTGCCGCCGCGCGTGCTGAGCAACACCGACCTCGAACGGATGGTCGACACGACCGACGAGTGGATCCTGCAGCGCACCGGTATCCGCGAGCGCCATATCGTGGACGCGGGCGTCGCCACCTCGGATCTGGGCACGGCCGCGGCCCGCGAGGCGATCGCTCGCGCCGGCATCGAGCCCGACGACATCGGCGTCATCATCGTCGGCACCGTCACGCCCGACATGATGTTCCCGAGCACGGCCTGCCTCATCCAGCACAAGATCGGCGCGTCGCGCGCCTGGGGATTCGATCTGAGCGCGGCCTGTTCCGCGTTCACCTACTCGGTCACGGTCGCCAGCCAGCTGGTCGCGAGCGGGGCCCACGAGCACGTGCTGGTGGTCGGTGCCGACGTGATGTCGAGCATCATCGACTACAAGGATCGGGCGACCTGCGTGCTCTTCGGCGACGGCGCCGGCGCGGTTGTCGTGTCCGCGGCCGATGCGCAGGACGGCGCCATCCTCGACTTCGAGCACGAGATCGATGGCGGTGGCGGTCCGGCCCTCTGCATGCCGGCCGGCGGCAGCCTGCATCCGTCGACGCGCGAGACCGTGGACCAGCGGCTGCACTACGTCAAGCAGGACGGCGCGACGGTGTTCAAGTTCGCCGTCCGCAAAACGGAAGAGATGAGCCGCCGCGTCCTCGATCGCAACGGCCTCACGCCGGCCGACATCGATCTGTTCGTCTCGCATCAGGCGAATCGCCGCATCATCCAGTCGGCGACCGAGAAGCTCGGCATCGATCCCAACAAGGTCATCATCAACATCGAGAAGTTCGGGAACACCACGGCCGCCACCATTCCTCTGGCGCTGAATGACGCCGTCTGCAGCGGGCGGCTCAAGAAAGGGAACCTCGTGCTCCTGGCGTCCGTGGGGGCCGGCTTCACGGTCGGCTCCGTGTTACTGCGGTGGAGTTTTTAAAGTTAAAAGTTAAAAGTTAGAAGTTAAAAGCAGGAAGAGGATCACGCTGCCACACTGTCTCGGATCGTTGAGGTTCAGGACTTTTTGGTTTTAACTTTTGACTTTAACTTTTAACTTTTAAGTTTTAACTTTGACTGTGTCCCGCGTATTTCTACTATCTCCCGCCAACTGTAATGGCCGGCGGGCGAAGCAGGCGCTGTCCCCGAAGGCGTCGTTCGCGCTCGCGGCGGCGCTGCGCTCGCCGGACGGCGCGTCGCTCGGCGAATTCTTCTCCTTCATCAGCGGTCTCTACTTCCGCGGCAAGCTCACCTACGCCCGGCGGTTCGCGTGCCCGCCGGAACCGGGCCACGCCGTCGTCGGCGACGGCGTGCACGTCATCACACCGAACGCCGGACTCCGCGTGGCGGACACGCGCGTCACCCACGAGGCGGTCCGCGCCTTTGCCAGTGGCGACGTCAACGCGGCGAACGCGCGCTATCGCCGGCCGCTGGAGGTCAGCGCACGCGCCCTGCTGGCGGAGATCGGGCCTGACTGCGACGTCGTGCTGCTCGGCAGCATCGCGTCGCCGAAATACGTCGATGTGCTCACCGGGATCTTCGGCGAGCGGCTCCGCTTTCCGGCGGCGTTCGTCGGGCGGGGCGACATGTCGCGCGGCGGCTTGATGCTGCGACACGCGAACGACGGCGTCGAGCTGGAGTACATCCCCGTGATCGGCGCAGTTCTGCACGGATCGCGGCCGCCGAAGCTGCCGCCGCTCAGGGCCGATCGTAGCGCGGGGCTTTCCGCCTCCGCTAAAGCTACGGCGGACCGCCGAAGCCTTGGCGAAGGCTGGTCAGCCCCGCGATGGCGGGCCTGAAAGGCCCGCCCTACGTGGGTCCGCGTTCCCGTTTAATCATCCCCCGCGATCAGGACAACGTCGTGGCGTCCATCGAGGGCAAGGAAGTCCGGCTCACGAATCTCCGCAAGATCTTCTGGCCCGAGCTCGGTCTGACCAAGGGCGATCTCCTTCAGTACTACGCCGACGTCGCGGCCGTGCTGCTGCCGCACATCGGCGACCGCGCGATGGTGATGAAGCGGTACCCGCATGGGGCGGCAGGCGACTTCTTCTTCATGAAACGCGCGCCGACACCGCGGCCGCCGTGGATCGCCATCTGCACCATCCCGCACGGCGAAGACAACATCATCGATTTTCCGATGATTCAAGACCGCGCCGCGCTGATGTGGGTGATCAATCTCGGCTGCATCGATCTGAACCAGTGGTACGCCACGTGTGACGACATCGACCGGCCGGACTATGTGCACTTCGACCTGGATCCCGGCGTGGGGGCCACATTCGATCGCGTCCTCGAGACGGCGCTGGTGGTCCACGAGGCGCTCGACACGCTGAAGATGCCGTCGGTCGTGAAGACGACCGGCTCCAGAGGACTGCACGTCTACGTCCCCATCGTCCGCGGTCCGGTTCAGAAACAGGTATGGACCTTCGCCAAGGCCCTGGCGCAGGAGCTGGCGTCGCGGAACCCGGCGCTGATGACCGCCGAGTACCGCGTCGCGAAGCGCCCGAAAGGACGCGTCCTCGTCGACTACAACCAGAATCGGTGGGGCAGCACGCTGGCGTCCGTGTACTCGGTGCGGCCTCGGCCCGAGGCGACCGTGTCGACGCCCATTTCCTGGAAAGAAGTCGAGCGCGGCATCCGCATCGAGGATTTCACGGTCAGGAACGTGCCGGCGCGAGTCGCGAAGCTCGGCGACCTCTGGAAGCCGCTCCTCGCCCCGCGCGGCCGCTTCGATCTATCGACGTTCGTCTGATCGCGACCCTGAAAGGGTCGCGCTACAGTGTGGGTGTCGGGCGGGGGGCGTAGCGCGACCCTTTCAGGGTCGCGGTCACTCTCCCAGCAATTCACTGACCGGCTTGAAGTCTTCGACGTGATCGCAGACGGCCTTGATGACCACCAGCATTGGCACCGCGAGCAGCATGCCCCACACGTTCCAGACCCAGCCCCAGAACAGCAGGCCGACGAAGATGGCGACCGCGTTCATGCGCGCCGTCCGGCTCGTCAGCCAGGGCGTCAGCAGAAACCCTTCAAGCGCCGTGATCGCCAGCGCGACGCCCGAGACGAGCAGTGTCATGTGCACGTTGCCGAACTGCAGCGCCGCGACTGCCGCGGTCGAGCCGGAGACAATGACCGGGCCGAAATAGGGGATTGAGTTGAACACGCCCGCCAGAATCCCCCAGACCGCCGCCTGCTGAAGACCGAGAGCGCGGAAGGCCAGCCACGACGCAAGCGCGACGACCGTGCTCGTGAAAAGCTGCACCAGCAGAAACGCCGAGATCTGCCGGTCGATCTCCGTCAGGATCTGCAGCGGGATTTTCTTCTGCGCCAGCGACGGGCCCGCGAGCTTCACCAGCTTGCGCCGATACAGATCCCCCGACGCCAGCAGGAAATATACGAGGAAGAGGATCAGCACGAGCTGGCCGGCCGCGGCCGCGGCGCCGAGAGACCCGTACATCAGATACTCGCCGAGGTTGAACGGCGCCGCCTCGACCTGCACCCGCTGCACGCCGGTAGACGGCGGCGGCGGCGCCGCGACGTCGGCAGCTCGCTGGAGCTCGGTGGCCGCCTTCTGAACCTGCTCGATCGCCTTCGCCGTCGTCGGCCGGTCGTTCTCCAATGCCTGACGCAGGCGTCGCGCCGCCTGCGGCAGCTGCTCGACGATCGCGCTCGCTTCTGAACGCAGTCCGTACAGCAGCCATCCACCCGCGCCGACCAGGACCATGAGCAGGAGAGCGGCGCCGACCGAGCGCGGGACCCGCCGCCTTTCCATCGCCGACACGATCGGATCGAGGGCGTAGCTGATCAGCACGCCCAGCACGATCGGAATCACCATCGCCTGGGCGTATTGGAGCATCAGCACCACGGCGATCGCGGCCAGCACGGTCAGCGAGACGCTGCGGATGTCGACCGGCATCCGGACCGACATCTCGGCGGCTGCCGGCTCGCGCGAAGGCGTCGTTCGCTCGTCGTCACGACGGCCGTCGGCCGGCGGCGGGACCGCTTTGAGCGTCATCGAAGTCCCTCGGCCTGAAGCGCCTTGTTGATCGCGAGCGCGGCCTTGACGCCCTCGGCCGCCGCGACGACGACGAACTGGGCGTCGCGCGACGCGTCGCCGGCGACGAACACGCGTGCCACGTTCGTGTCGCACAGCGTGCCGGTCCGCACGGTGCCTCGCGTGTTGAGCGTGCATCCCATGCGGATGGCGAGATCGGATTGCGGATGCTGGCCGGTCGAGAAAAACATCACGTCGCGCGGCAGAGGATCGCCCGACGCGAACCGGATCTCGCGAAGGCGCCCATCCTCGTGCTCGAGGCCGGCAATCGGTTCGGTGCGGACCTGAATGCCGTTGCGCGCAAGCCGTTCGCGCACCCCGCGCGCGAGGCGCCCGCCCGGCGTGCACAGGACGACGTCGGCCGACCACGACTTGAGAGACAGCGCCAGCCCCGCCGCGCTGCTCCCGTAGCCGAGCGCCGCCATCGGTCGATCGCGCCACTCCCAGCCGTCGCAGTACGGACAGTGGAAGATCGATCGTCCGTAACAGTCATCGAGGCCGGGGATGCCGGGCAGATCGTCGATGACGCCCGTCGCGATCAGGAGGTACGCCGACTGTTCCTGTCGATCGTCGCTGAGCGTTACGCGGAAGTGGTCGTCGCTCCATTGAGCGTCGGTCACGCCCACCGACCGGACGTCGATGCCGTAGGCCAGCAACTCACACCGTCCGAGATTGGTGAACTCGGAGGGCGCCACGCCGTCGCGCGTCAGATAGCCGTGGAGCGCGGTCGTGCGTCGATTGCGTGGCGCGCCCAAATCGCAGAGCAGCACGCGACGCCGACACCGGCCTAACATCAGTGCGGCGCTGAGACCCGCCGGACCGCCTCCAACGACGACGACGTCGAACATGGCTGGCTTCGCAATTGTGCAAGACCATCTCCACTGTTTTCGATGTCTGATTAGGTACTTTATGTTCGATAGAAAGACAGTAACACCAGGGTCGGCAAATGAGGCTCTAATCGATTGACCCTGCGGCATCTAGGAGGCTGGGCCACTGCGCCGTCAAAATGGCGTGCGCCCTTTCGACACATCCGGTCCTGTCTCCACCGAAGTTGAAATCTGTCCTCAACCCTTTCTAAATACGGGGCTTACTGCCTACGCATGAGGTGTGGCCACTGACTTGCTCCCGACCGGGTCGAGTCAAGATGGAGAAGCTGCCGCATCACCCCGCCGCCGCGCCGGTTGGGTCCACGTTGCAGACCGGGATCGACCTGGCCTGCGATCCCGACGACTGGCGTCTCGGGTTGCCGACACTTACCGGCTCGATGGTCACGCTGCGCGAGGTTGGTACCACCGACGCGCACGCTTTGTATACGGCGCTGACCAGGGGGGACGTGTCACCCTTCGCCTCGCCACGGCCGCCGACCGTCGACGGCTTCGAGCGGTTCATCGAGGCGGCGCAGCGGCGACGTGCAGCCGGCGAGTACGCGTGCTTCGCGGTCGTGCCGCTCAACTCGGAACCGGCCGTCGGCTGGTTTCAGGTCCGCTCGCTCGAACCCGGGTTCAAGACAGCGGAGTGGGATTTCGCGCTCGCAACCGAATACTGGGGCACCGGCGTGTTCGTCGACGGCGCTCGTTTGACGCTCGATTTCGTATTCGCGGCCATCGGCGCGCACCGCCTGGAAGCGCGGGTGGCCGTCGAGAACGGCCGTGGCAATGGCGCTCTTCGAAAAATGGGCGCCGTGCGCGAATGCGAGCTGCGGGGCTCCTTCCTTCACGACGGGGAATACCACGACCAGCGGCTGTGGACGATTCTTCTCGAGGAATGGCACCAAGCGCGGCCCCTCTCACCGAGGGTCGTGCACTAAAGCGTGCAAGATAGCTTTCAGCTCTCAGCTCTCAGCTCTCGGCTCTCAGCTCTCAGCTTTCGGCGAGAGCTCTGAGCTGACGGCTGACAGCTGAGAGCCGACAGCCGATCGCAGCTAACATCAATCGCGGATGGACGTCCGCGAGTTCGACTTCGACCTTCCCGCCGACCTGATCGCGCAAGAACCGGCCGCCGAACGCAGTGGCGCGCGACTCCTGCATCTCGATCGCTCGACCGGAGCGGTCGTTCATTCAACGGTGGGGAATCTACCCACCCTGCTTCACGCAGGTGATGTCGTCGTCGTCAACAACACGCGCGTGTTTCCAGCGCGGCTGCTCGGCCGCCGTGTGCCGAGCGGCGGCGCGGTGGAGTGCCTGCTCACCGCCCCGCTGGGGACGGAGCGGGGACGAACTGGGGACGAAGACGCCACTAGCCTCTGGGAGGCGCTGGTGCATCCGGGGCAGAAACTGAAGCCTGGAGCGCGCGTGGTGTTCGATGGGCCGCCGACGTTGCACGCGGAGATCCTCGAACGCCGATTCTTCGGCCGGCGTATCGTCCGCCTCTGGACCGACGACGGATCCCCGGTTGACGCGGCGATCGATGCGATCGGCCACGTGCCGTTGCCGCCGTACATCAAGCGCGGCGATACCGTGGACGATCGCGATCGCTACCAGACCGTGTTCGCACGCAGCCGCGGGTCGGTGGCCGCCCCGACGGCGGGATTGCATTTCACGGGTCCGCTGATC
>Ga0193696_1000802_pt1 | contig 10177 bp, 8 predicted proteins | sample L3m1metaG_FD_145074 | JGI IMG/M metagenome (GOLD analysis project Ga0193696, IMG submission 145074) | Soil microbial communities from a riparian zone of the East river system, Colorado, United States - L3m1 | ecosystem: Environmental > Terrestrial > Soil > Riparian zone | place: USA: East River... | reverse complement strand
CGACCACCCGGCTGGCTGGGTGATCTTCTGAGGTGACGTCATTTGTGTAGATCTCGGTGGTCTCGCCCGCGGCAGCCCGCGCGACCAGATCGCCGATCCTGATCAAGCCTTGGTCGGTGACCACGCGCTGATCGGCCGGAAAGCAGGGATTAGATGCGGTGATCCGGCCGGTCTCCGGATTGGTATGCCAGTCGTTGATCGTGTCGTCGTATTGAATGCCGGGATCGGCGCATTCCCAGGCAGCTTTGGACATCTTGTCGAACAGCTCTCGTGCGTTCACGGTCTCGATAACCCGACCGTCGGTGCGCGCTCGCAGTGCGAAATCGCCGCCGTCCTCGACGGTTCGCATGAACTCATCCGTCACCCGTACCGAGTTGTTTGCGTTCTGGTACTGCACGGAGGTGATATCTCGGCCGCCCAAGTCCATATCGAAGCCGGCATCGCGCAACGCGCGGATCTTGTCCTCCTCACGTGCTTTGGTCTCGATGAACTCTTCGACGTCAGGATGATCGACGTCGAGCACGACCATCTTTGCGGCGCGACGCGTCGCTCCGCCGGACTTGATGGTTCCCGCACTCGCGTCGGCACCCCGCATGAACGAGACCGGGCCGGAGGCCGTGCCACCCGAGCTGAGCAACTCCTTCGACGAGCGGATCCGGGACAGGTTCAGGCCGGCACCCGAGCCGCCCTTGAAGATGAAACCCTCTTCGCGGTACCAGTTCAAGATCGAGTCCATGGAGTCGTCCACCGACAAGATGAAACAGGCTGAAACCTGCTGCGGCGAGGCAGTACCGACGTTGAACCAGACGGGCGAATTGAACGAGAAGTACTGATGCAGCAGCATCCAGGCCAGCTCGTGCTCGAACACCTCAGCTGACTGAGTGTCGGCGAAGTAGCCGTAGTCCTCCCCCGCCCTGCGGTAGGTCTTGACGACACGCTCGATGAGCTGCCGAAGACTCTGCTCGCGAGCCGGGGTGCCAAGCGCGCCTCGGAAGTATTTGGTCGTCACGATCGTGGAGGCATTGACGCTCCAGAAGTCGGGAAATTCAACGCCCTTTTGCTCAAAGACGACCTCACCGGTCCTCCAGTTTGTTTGCACCACATCGCGGCGCTCCCAGGTCACCTCGTCATATGGATGCACGCCCGAGGTAAAGACGCGCTCGATGCTCAGCCCCGCGGACTTCGGCTGTGAACTCTTGCTTTCCGATCGCCCATTCGCCGAACGGGTTGTTTCGGTCATTTCTGCCTTTCTTCGTCGCTACCGCGCCGCTATTGGCGCTGATCATGGAGGCTGGCCTAGCTGTCGTGGGTCGCGTCCGCAGCCGGCGGACGCGAGGAATCATGCTGGTGCTACGGCGGTTCCGGGCCGCTGCCAGCACGCCGCGATGGCGTCAACCGGTGCGGAGTGAAATTGCTTATCGTGTTGTCCACCAGGCGATCTGGGATGAGCGGCTCGATTCCGGTCGGCTCCTGTTCAACGCGAAGCAGTGCAATCTCCGCCTCAAAGTCGTCCACCGACCGGAACTGTCGATACACGCTCGCGAAGCGCAGATAGGCGACCTGATCGAGCTCGCGCAGCGGGCCGAGAATGGCCACGCCAACCTCGTCCGCGGCTAGCTCGGGCTGACCAAGAGCCCGCAGCGAGTCCTCGACCAGCTGGCCCAGGCGGGCAAGTTGGTCCTCGCTCACCGGCCGTCCCTTGCACGCTTTGCGGACCCCAGTGATGACCTTGTCGCGAGTGAACGGCTCGACGACCCCGCTGCGTTTCACAACGACCAGCTGCATCTGCTCAATGGTGGTGAACCGCCGCTCACAGGACGGGCATTGGCGCCGCCGACGGATGCTCGCGCCATCGTCGGTCGTGCGCGAATCAAGCACCTTGGAGTCGGTGTTGCGACAGTACGGGCAGTGCATTCTCCGGCTCCTCTCTGCTGCTCATCTCTCGCGATTCATTTCTCGCTGCTCAGGATCGATACGTGGTCTGACTGGTGCATCTTGTGGACCGGTCTGTGTACGTCGCTGTGCATCTCGATGTATTTCTGTGTATTTCCGGGGAACTTCTGTGAGGATCTAACCACAACTTGTGGATGAAACACATAGGTGTAACTACTAGATATGGATACCGTACGTCGTTCTCTCATTCTCTGCAAGAGGACTGACAGTTTGTCGCGAGTGTTGCGCCGCACCGGTTTTGGCGAGCGAAGCCGAACGGCCAGATCCGCCCCAGCTCTGGGCCGGGGCTACAACCCAAACGCCTAGAACACGTTGCGCGCGACGGTGTAGATCACTGCTAGGGCGAGCCCGATGACCAGCCAATGGCCAGGGCGTACTCGCTGCAAGCGTGCGGCATACGTACGCGGTAAGCGGATCGCTGGGCCGCCCGCCGCCTCGACCGCCCAGAGCACACCGAGCAGGCCAATGACCAGCAGGCCGATCAGCGCCAGCGGGTTGGACGAGAAAGCCGCCTGGACGTCCCCGTGGAGCAACTCCGAACCCATCCGGGTGCCGCCGCAGAGCGGGCAGTCCCATCCAGTGATGGCGCGGAAGGGACACGGCAACCCGAATCCGGTCGTCGCGTAGAGAGTGCTCAGGGCGAGCCCACCGGCAAAAAACGCGCCGACGTATCCGGCTGCGCGCGCTGCACGAAAGGGCCGCACGTCCGTCGAAACCGCCACCTTCTCATTGTGCCTGAGCCAAATCGGCCACTGCCTGACAACGACGAGGAGCTCTAGCACCGGCCGGCCGGTCGCCTACACTCGCCAACGTCGCGCTGATTCAAGGACACTCATGACCGACCAGCACTTTCCATCTCCTCATGGATACGTCATATCGGCGGCTTCCCAGAGCCACTACGCCAGCTGGGGCAAACGGGTCCGTGCGAGGGTGATCGACCAGCTGCCGACTTATCTCGGCTTGATCATCTTCGGCATCGGCTACCTGATCTTCATCGTCCGACTGGCTCTGTCCGACGGAGCGACCCTGCACGTCGAGGGGGCCGCCGTCGCCATGATCATCGGTCTCAGCGTGATGCTCGCCAGCTTGGGATGGATTGCTTACAACCGCTGGCACCTGGCCGGTAGGACAGGACAGTCGTTGGGCAAGCGGGTGAACAAGATCAGGCTGATCGGGGAGGAGACCAACGCGCCGATCGGCCCGAAGAACGCGTTCATCCGCGATCTTGTCCACATCTTCGACGCACTCACCCTGGTCGGGTATCTGTGGCCCTTGTGGGACGAGAGGAGTCAGACCTTCGCGGATCAGGCCATGAAGACCATCGTGACCGACGAGGCGAACAGCCTCCAGCCGGTAACCTTGCCCGGCCAACCTGGTATGGAGCGGCTGGCGTAGCGTCGTTCGGTATCCACGAAAGGAGCGGACAATGCCGCTGTTGCGAGGTCGTCGCGAGGCTGCGAGCGTAACGAGATATCGGATGCAGGAGAAGCTTTTCGCGATCGGTGACGACTTTTGGATCGAGAATGAGGCAGGCGAGCGCACGCTCAAGGTGAACGGAAAGGCTCTACGGATACGTGACACGCTCGTCCTTCAGTCCCCCGATGGTGAGGAGCTGTATTCGATCCAGGAGAAGAAGCTCCGGGTGCGAGACACGATGGACATCGAGCGCGGCGGACATCAGGTCGCCACGGTGAAGAAGGCACTCGTAACCCCACTCCGCGACCGCTTCTCGATCAACGTCGAGGACGGCGAGGACATGGAGGCGAAGGGCAACATCGTGGATCACGAATACAAGATCGAGCGCCACGGGGACGAAGTTGCAGAGGTCTCACGCCGCTGGTTCCGGGTACGCGACACCTACGGCATCGAGATCAAGCCGGGGCAAGATGACGCGCTGCTACTCGCAGTGGTCGTCTGCATAGACCAGATGTCCCACGACGCCGCCTAGCTGACAGCTCAACTCCTGGCCTGGCCCGACCGGTCGAAGCCGGCACCGTCGTCAGCGCTCGTCACCCGTAAGGCGGTCACGCCGATCACGATGACCGCCGCAGTCAAGATCAGCGCGGCGACCAGCAGCACCACGGCAATTCCTCGTTCAGTCAGCTGCCAGTGCGTAGGAGTTGTCGCAGGTCGAGCGACCGGAAGGCTGGTCTCCCGTGGCCTATCTGCACGGTGAGCGTCTGGCACAAGCGCCAGTGGCACGAAGGGTGGAACAAAGACGGGTGGAACAAAGACGGGTGGAACAAAGACGGGTACGGCGCTCATTTCCATAACTCCTCTATGAAAAGATCGAACTGACGTTCGATAGAACGTACGTTTGATTTGTATCGCAACTTCAAGACGCTGCCAAGCTCATTCGCACAAATATTCGATGCGTGTCGTGAAAGGAGTAAATCGGCAGCCTCAGACAGTTTTCGGCTGCGGCTGTGGTCAAACAGACACGATCGTTCAACACGCTCGAACAAATGTTTGAATCTGTCAGCCGAGTTCTCTATCGTCAGCCTTATGGCACACAGCGACTCGACGGTTCCTCAGCCCATGCCACAGCCGAGCAAGCGCCGCGGACGTCCGCGGGCCAGTGATGTCGCAGCTCAGCTCGGCGAAAGCGCACCGCTCAGCTCGTTCCCGGATGGCCCCGCCGACGCCGCTGGGCTAACGCTTCGACAACGCCGAATCTTGGAAATGATCAAGGCGACCGTCGAGCGGCGCGGCTATCCGCCGAGCATCCGTGAGATGGGCGATGCGGTTGGTCTTGCGTCGTCGTCGAGTGTCGCCCATCAGCTCAAGATGCTGGAAGCGAAAGGGTTTCTGCGACGGGATCCCAACCGTCCGCGGGCTCTCGAGGTCTTGCTGCCAGCTGAAGATCGGACGGCGAGTCGGCAGCTTTCAGTTTCGCGGCAAACCAGCGACGCGGACGACACCGGTATCGGGGATGCCTTTCCCGAGCCAGTGCACGTTCCAGTCGTGGGCCGCATCGCAGCCGGCGGCCCGATCCTGGCGGAGGAACGCATCGAGGATGTTTTCGCCCTTCCCCGGCAGCTGGTCGGCGAAGGCACCATGTTTTTGCTCGAGGTCCGTGGCGACTCGATGATCGATGCAGCGATCTGCGACGGCGACTGGGTCGTTGTGCGGCAGCAACCGACCGCGGATAACGGTGACATTGTCGCGGCGCTCCTCGACGACGAAGCGACCGTGAAGACCTTCAAGAGGTCGAGCAGTCAGGTGTGGCTGATTCCGCACAACCCCGCGTACGACCCGATAGACGGCAACCACGCCACCATTTTGGGCAGGGTGGTCGCTGTGCTACGCCGCCTCTGACGGGCGGCTAGCCGACTCGCTGTGCCACTACAGCATGCTGGGTTCGGAGGCGGCCATCTCCGTCATGAATCGGGCTACCGCGCGTAGCTTGTTCGTGACGTCGAGAGCCGCCACCTTGTAAGCCTCTGACAAGGTCGGGTAGTTCAAGACTGTGTCGACGAGGTAGTCCACCGTTCCACCACATCCCATGATCGCTTGACCGATATGAACGAGTTCGGTGGCGCTCGTGCCGAAGACGTGTACGCCGAGGATTTCCCTGGTCTCCGCATGCACGATCAACTTCAACATGCCGTACGGGTCGCCGACGATCTGGCCGCGAGCCAGTTCGCGATAGCGGGAGATCCCGACCTCGAAAGGAATCGACTCACGGGTCAACTCCCCTTCAGTCTTCCCGCAATACGAGATCTCCGGGATCGTGTAGATGCCGATCGGCTGCAGACTTCGGAGCTCGTTGGCTGGCTCATTGAACGCGTGTGCCGCGGCAAGGCGGCCCTGATCCATCGAGGTTGAGGCTAGAGCAGGGAAGCCGATCACATCACCAACCGCGTAGATATGCGGCACCTCGGTCTGATAGTTCGAGTTCACCACGAGCCGTCCCCGCTTGTCGGGTGTGAGGCCTGCGAGGTCGAGGCCCAAGTTCGCCGTGTTGCCTTGCCGACCTGCGGAGTGCATGACGACCTCGGCAGCGATCTTCTTTCCGGAAGCGAGCGTCGTGATCGTGCCACGTCCGGAGCTCTCTACCGAAGAGACCTCCTCACCGAAACGGAATGACATGGTGTGATCACGTAGGTGGAACTTCAAGGATTCAACGATTTCGGGGTCGCAGAAGTCGAGCATGTTGTCCCGCTGCTCCACCAGCGTGACCCGGCTACCCAACGCGGCGAACATCGAGGCGTACTCCACGCCGATGACGCCGGCGCCGACCACAACCAAGGAGCCCGGCACATTGTCCAACACGAGAATCTGGTCCGAATCCAGCACACGCACTCCGTCGAATTCGACGTTCCGAGGACGAGCCGGCATCGTACCGGTCGCGATCACGATGTAGTTCGCAGTTAGGGTGCGAAGCGCGCCCACGCCTTCGATCTCGACGGTCAGCGTGTGCGGGTCAAGGAAGCTCGCAACACCCGGCACGAGTTCGATGTGGTTGCGCATCAGCTGGGAACGGATGACCTCCGTCTCACGACCGACCACGTGCTGCAGCCGAGCGAGTAGGTCGGAGATGGTGATCTCATCCTTGACCCGGTAGCTGGCCCCATACAGATCGCGAAGCTGCATGCCGGTCAGGTAGAGCACCGCCTCACGCAAGGTTTTGGACGGGATCGTGCCAGTGTTGACGCAAACGCCCCCAACCATCGACTTGGTGTCGATGACGCACACCCGATGGCCGAGCTTGGCCGCCATGATTGCGGCCTTCTGGCCGCCAGGACCCGAACCGATGACCGCCAGGTCAAAATCGTACGTATGCTCCATAGCGCAAGCGTGACAGACGATCGATGCCACCGCCAGGTGTGGGTCTCACAGCTGAGCAGCCCTGGACAATGCGGGGAGCCAGATGATCAGGACAGTCCCGAGAGGCGGCGCAGAGCTTGCACGGCCACCTGTCGATCAGTGGTCTGCCACATATCCGGAATAGAGGCCTTCAGGAAGGTGCCGTAGCGCGCGGTGACCAGCCGCGAATCGAGCACCGCGACCACTCCCCTATCACTGAGACGACGAATCAGCCGCCCGGAGCCTTGCGCCAGCAACAGTGCCGCATGACTTGCCGCAATCTTCATGAATCCGTTGCCGCCCGCTTGCGTCACCGCACGCTGGCGGGCCACCGTGAGCGGCTCATCGGGACGAGGAAATGGGATCCGATCGATGATCACGAGCTGGCATGTTGCGCCTGGCACGTCGACTCCTTGCCACAGTGACAGCGTGCCAAACAGACTGGCTCGCTCATCGGCAATGAATCGCCGCGTCAGCTCAGGTAACTGCGCATCGCCCTGGCACAAGATCGTGAGCTGCGGGAGCCGCTTACGGGTGAAGACCGCGGCAGCCTCAGCGGCCTTTCGAGATGAGAAGAGTCCGAGGGCTCGACCGTCGGAGGCTTCCAGCAGCTCGGCGATCTCGGCCAGCGAGGCGTCGGACAGGCCGTCACGGCCCGGCGGCGGCAGCGATCGTGCGACGTACAAGATGCCCTGCCGGCGATACTCGAACGGCGAGCCCACATCCAGGCCGCGCCACGGAATGGGTCGGTCTTCAAGATCATCTGCGGCTGCCTCGTCTGGTCCGACGTGGTTGCGCACGGCCGTAGAGCCCACACGTTCTGAGTCCTTGAGCCCAACGCTGCTGGCGATGGCTGTGAAGTCGCCGCCGATCTTGAGCGTTGCAGACGTCAGCACCGTGGTGTGTTCGGCGAAGACATGGGACCTCATCAGGCCCGCCACCGACAATGGCGAAACCCGCGCCTCACGCCCGAACCGGTCGCGATCGGCCACCCACACCACGTCGTGGGTGTTGAGGGCCGCCATCCGCTCGGCAATGTCAAAGATTTCCTTGAGGGCCGCCGTGGTCTGCCGCCTGTCCGGGTTTTGGCTGTCCTCACCCGTCATCGCACTAACCGCAGCCCGAGCGGCATTGCGGACCGCATCACACGCAGTCACGAAGCGGCCATCTGGATCCTCGACGCGCTCCAAGGCGGCGTTATCCAGAGCGGTTCGAAATGTGTTGGCAGACTCCAGCAGATCCAGCGCAACCTCGTCGTCCAGATAGGTCAATGCCCGGCGGGCGACGCGCTCGATCAGCTGCGGGGTGAGGTCGGCCGACGCTGCACTGGTTACCCGGGAAACCAGCTCGTGAGCCTCGTCAATAATGACGGCACCATGCTCGGGAATCGCCGTTCCGCCGTGCATGGCGTTGATCGCGAGCAGCGCGTGATTGGTGACGACGAGGTCTGCGGCGCGAGCCACGTCCCGCGAGTTCTCGACGAAACACTCCGCGCCATACGGGCAGCGCTGTGCGCCGAGGCATTCGCGGACGGGGACCGAGACCTGGGCCCAGGCACGCTCAGTGTGGGATGGGGCGTCGTCGCGGTCGGCTAGGCCTCCTTGCCCGGCCTGGTCTTCCGCCCACTCGCGCAGCGCCACCACCTCGGCGCCCAGTGCGGACTCGGGACTACTCTGCGGCGATGATCTGAAACTCTCGATCAGATCGCTCGCGGGAATCAGTGTTCCTTGATCTTGAGCTGTACCTTCCCGCAGGCGCAGCATGCACACGTAGTTTGTGCGGCCCTTGAGGATCGCATGCCGTGGCCGTTCGCTGGTCACCAACTCGACCGCGTCAAGGGCCGCTGGAATGTCGTTGGTGGCGAGCTGGCTTTGCAGCGCCAATGTCGCCGTCGCTATTACAACCCGCTCGCCGGGATTCCGGACCAGCCAGAGCAGCGCCGGAGCCAGATAGCCGAGCGATTTGCCCGTTCCCGTGCCGGCCTGGACCAAGAGATGATGATCAGATTCCAAACTGTCCGCAACGGCGTCGGCCATCTCGACCTGACCGGCTCGCTCGGCACCGCCGATCGCCTGAACCGCTGCCGCGAGGACATCGCGGTGTGCCGCGGCAAGACTGACAGCCTTGGTCCCTCCGGTCACCGCAGAACTCTAATCACGTCGGCGCCGGCCAGCCAGCACCCTTCAGTCCAGCCCCACCGTGTCACTCATCACCAGCTCGTAGGTGCCAGTGTGTATGGGGCCAGCTCAGCAGCGAGCGACGGACTTACCCGAGCGGCGACCAACGTGCCGTTGGCACGGTGTTCAGTGGTCAGGAACTCACCAGTCTGGTGAATGCGATTGACCAGATCACCACGCTCGTACGGCACAAGGGCGCGAATCTCGATCTCGGGCCGCGGCAGCAGCGACTCGATGGTGGTACGCAATTGCTCGATCCCGTTCCCAGTCCGCGCGGAGACCATGACGGCATCGGGATAGCTGGCGCTAAGCACCCGAAGTGTTTCGGCTGCGGCACGGTCTACCTTGTTGATCACGATCAGCTCGTGGATTTCAGCGGCGCCGATATCGGCGAGGACTGCGCGTACGGCGTTGATCTGTCCGATCGGATCCGGATCGGCACCATCAACGACGTGCACCAGCAGATCAGCGTAGGTCGACTCCTCCAAAGTTGAGGCAAACGCTTCGACGAGGTCATGTGGCAGGTGACGGACGAAGCCGACGGTGTCGGTCAGTGTGTACACCCGCCCGTCGGTCGCCGCGGTCCGGCGCGTGGTCGGATCCAGCGTTGCAAAGAGTGCGTCATCGACGAGTACGCCGGCTCCGGTCAGTCGATTGAGCAAGCTGGACTTGCCCGCATTGGTATAGCCCACGATGGCGACGGAGGGCACCCGGTGGCGGCGCCGTTCGGCACGTTTGGTTTCGCGGGTCGTGTCCATCTCGCGTAAGGCGGCGCGAAGCTTGGCAATGCGGCTATTGAGGCGGCGCCGATCCGTTTCCAGTTTCGTCTCGCCTGGACCACGACCGCCAATGCCGACCCCGCCGCTGGCACGACCGCCGACCTGCCGGGAGAGGTTGCCGCCCCAGCCGCGTAATCGCTGCTTCAGGTATTGCAGCTGGGCCAGTTCGACCTGCGCCTTGCCTTCAGCGCTTTTCGCGTGGGCGGCAAAGATGTCGAGGATCAGCGCCGTCCGATCGATGACCTTGACACCGATTCGATCCTCCAGATTGCGGAGCTGCGCAGGGGTCAGCTCGCCGTCGCAGATGACTGTATCTGCGCCAGTCGCAACCACGACGTCTCGCAGTTCAGCAACCTTGCCGCGCCCAATGTAGGTTGCCGGGTCGGGTCGATCACGGCGTTGCATGAGGCCCTCGAGCACTTGGGAGCCGGCAGTCTCGGCCAACAACTTGAGCTCGGC
>Ga0193696_1000801_pt1 | contig 10183 bp, 11 predicted proteins | sample L3m1metaG_FD_145074 | JGI IMG/M metagenome (GOLD analysis project Ga0193696, IMG submission 145074) | Soil microbial communities from a riparian zone of the East river system, Colorado, United States - L3m1 | ecosystem: Environmental > Terrestrial > Soil > Riparian zone | place: USA: East River... | reverse complement strand
GTGGTCGAGCACGACATGGAGTTCGTGCGTAGCATCGCGCGCCGCGTGACCGTACTGCACGAGGGGAGGGTGCTGGCCGACGGCCCGATGGCCGAGGTCCAGGCCGACCCGCGCGTCGTGGAGGTCTACCTAGGTGAGTGACGCGATGCTGGCGACCGAGAAGCTCAATCAGTTCTACGGCGGCAGCCACACGTTGTGGGACATCGACCTGCAGATTCCGGCCGGCGGCTGCGTCTGCCTGATGGGACGCAACGGCGTCGGCAAGACGACGCTGCTCAAGGTCATCATGGGCCTGCTGCCGGCGTCGTCGGGGAAGGTCCGCTTCCAGGACACCGAGCTGACCGCGGCGCGGCCCGAGGCGCGCGCGCGCGCCGGCATCGGCTACGTGCCGCAGGGGCGCGAGATCTTCCCGGCGCTGACCGTCGAGGAGAACCTGATGATCGGGCGGTTGGGGTCGCGCGGGCGCGCCAAGCCGGGGCGCGATCTGCCCGAGCGCATCTTCGAGCTGTTCCCGGTATTGAAGACGATGCTGAACCGGCGCGGCGGCGACCTGTCGGGCGGGCAGCAGCAACAGCTGGCGATGGGGCGCGCGCTGGCGCTGGACCCCAAGCTGCTGATCCTCGACGAGCCGACCGAGGGCATTCAGCCCAACGTCGTGCACGAGATCGGCGACGTCATCTCGCGCCTGGGCGAGGAGGGCGTCACCGTGTTGATGGTCGAGCAGAAGCTGGCGTTCGCGCGCCGCGTGGCACGCAGCTTCTGCATCCTCGACCGCGGCGCCGTCGTGGCGAACGGCGACATCGGATCACTCAGCGACGATCTGGTACGGAGGCACCTCACGGTCTGACGGAGAAAATACATGGCCACAGTTACCATCGGAGCCGAACCCGCCCCCATCGCGATCGATCCGCAGAAGTCGGCGATCGTCATGATCGACATGCAGCGGGACTTTCTGGAGCCGGGCGGCTTTGGCGAGACGCTGGGCAACAACGTGTCGCTGCTGTCGGCGGCGATCGGGCCATCGAAGGCGCTGCTCGCGGGCGCGCGGCGGCTGGGCATGCTGGTCGTCCACACGCGCGAGGGGCACCGCCCCGACATGGCCGACGCGCCGCCGGCGAAGGTCGAGCGCGGCGAGCCGAGCAAGCGCATCGGCGACTCCGGGCCGATGGGGCGCATCCTGATCCGCGGCGAGCGCGGCCACGACATCGTCGACGAGTTGGCGCCGGTGGCGGGCGAGCCGGTCGTCGACAAGCCGGGCAAGGGCGCGTTCTTCGCGACCGACCTGCAGGCGATCCTCACCAACCGCGGCATCGAGAACCTGATCGTCGGCGGCGTGACCACCGAGGTCTGCGTGCACACGACGGTACGTGAGGCCAACGATCGCGGCTACCGCTGCGTCGTCGCGGCCGACTGCTGCGGCTCGTATTTCCCCGAATTTCACGAAGTTGGGCTGCGAATGATCAAGGCCCAGGGCGGGATCTTCGGATGGGTCTCGGACTCGAAACGCATCCTGTCCGCTCTCGAAACTGCGAGGAGGAACGTATGACAACGCCAACGACCAGCACGACTACCGCCCCCGTCGGCTTCACACCCAAGCTCTGGGTACCGGGGGACTGGAACGCGTTCTTCGGGTTCGGGACGAACATCCTCGTCAACCTGATGGTGCTGACGACGTTGCTCCGCTTCGTCATCAAGATGCCGGACGCGCTGGTGTTCGGCCGCATCCTGCCCGCGACCGGGCTGATGTTGTGCCTGTCGACGATGTACTACGCCTACCTGGCGTACAAGCTGGCGCAGAAGACGGGGCGCAAGGACGTCTGCGCGCTGCCGTCGGGCATCAGCGTGCCGCACATGTTCGTCGTCACGTTCGTCATCATGTTGCCGATCGCGCTCAAGACCGGCGATCCGGTGCAGGGCTGGGAGGCCGGGCTGACCTGGGTGTTCATCCAGAGCTTCGTGCTGATGCTGGGCGGTTTCATCGGGCCGATCATCCGCAAGATCACGCCGCGCGCGGCGCTGCTGGGGACGCTGGCGGGCGTGTCGATCGCGTTCATCTCGATGCGGCCGGCGCAGGAGATGTTCATCACGCCGGTCATCGGCTTCGTCTGCTTTTCGATCATCCTGGCCAGCTGGTTCGGCGGCGTGAAGTACCGCGGCATCCCGGCGGGCCTGGTCGCGATCGCCGTCGGCTCGGCGATCGCGTGGATCTCGGCGGCGGCAGGCTGGGGCTTCGGCGGCATGGGGCTCGCGAAGCTGCAGTCGTCGGTGGCGAACTTCGGCTTCTCGCTGCCCATCCCGGCGTTCGACCACACCTTCCACGGCTTCAAGTACCTGGGCGTCATCCTGATCACCGCGATTCCGTTCGGCATCTACGACCTGGTCGAAGCGCTCGACAACGTCGAGAGCGCGGCGGTGGCGGGCGACAGCTTCCCGACCACGCGTGTGCTGACCGCCGACGGTGTCGTCAGCCTGATCGGCTGCATGATGGGCACGCCGTTCATCAACGCCGTCTACATCGGCCACCCGGGGTGGAAGGCGATGGGTGGCCGCATCGGCTACTCGGCGGCGACCGGCGTCATGGTCATCCTGCTGTCGTGGTTTGGCGTGATCTCCGTGATGGTGTCGCTGGTGCCGATCGTCGCGATCTCGCCGATTCTTCTCTACATCGGCATGCTGATCGGCGCCCAGTCGTTCCAGGAGACACCGAAGAGTCACGCGCCGGCGATCATCTTGGGCCTGGTCCCGCACCTGGCCGCGTGGGGCAAGTTGCAGATCGACAACGCCCTGCACGCCGCGGGCACCAATGTTGCGGCCGTCGGTATCGACAAGCTGGGTCAAGAAGGGATCCTGTACAAGGGCCTGGAGGTGATGGGTGGCGGCTCGATCTTGGGTGGGTTGATCCTGAGCGCGATCGCCGTCTTCATCATCGACCGCAACTTCATCAAGGCGTCGATGTTCTCCGTCGCGGGGGCGGTGTTGACCTTCTTCGGCTTCATGCACGGCGAGAAGATCGGCATCGGCGAGTCGCCGACGATGGCGGTGAGCTACCTGGGCGTCGCGACCGTGCTCTACGGCTGCGCGCGCCTCGGCGCCGTGGCGACCGCCCCGGCGGAGGAGCTGCACGGGCACGGCGAGCCGGAGCCGCTACCGGCGGCGGAGTAACCACGGGCCGCTACGCGCCGCTGGGCGGGGAGCAGATCTTGCGATCCTTGGGGTCGTCGACCAGCACCGCCGTGGACGAGCAGTTGGCCTCGACGTCCACGGCGCGGCTGCGGTTGCAGTCCGCCTTCACGCTGCAGACCAGGAAGCAGTAGCTCATCCCGTCGTCGTGCGTGACGCACGCGGAGCCCGGCGGACAGGTCTCGTCCGTCGTGCAGCTGGCGACGCCGCAGTAGCCACCCTTGAACTGCGTCAGGCAACTCTGCCCGGTCTCCGTGCATTCGTGGGTCGCGTCACAGGCGGCGCCGACGCCGCGCCGCTGAGCTTCCGTTCCGCCGTCGCCGCAGCCGAGGGTCAGAACTGCGATGACGAGCGGACAGACAACCGCCATGGTGCTGGGCATGGAATGGAGAGCCCCGGTGGGTCCGGAACGGCTCACGCGCCAGGTCTGGAGTCATCGCGTTGGCTCCGCCTCCCACAGTCCTGGGTAGCGGCGGACGAAGCCCGCCGGTGTCACTTCGAGAAGCGCGGCGTAGCCGAAACGTGGGGCCTCGTACCAGTACGTCCATTCCGAGCGGCGCTCGTAGCGCTGGCGTAGCACCTCGAGCTGCCCGGAGGTGACGTCGAGCCAGGCGACCGGCACGTCGGCGGTCTGTCCGACGGCGAGGTCGACGCGCCGGAGCTGCGAGAGGTTCGTCGCCGGCGTGAAGCCGAAGTCGACGTCGGCGCAGTCGTCGAACCCAGCCACAGGTGCGCCGTGGAAGATCCAGGCACCTTCGGGCGTGCGTGCGATGTGAAGCTCCAGCACGCGCGACCCGATCCAGCCCCGGACGCGGCCCTCGCTGGCGCGCCAGTCAGTGTCGCACGTGACCTCGTACGCGAGGTGCGCCGGTTGATCGTCGTGCAGGTAGGCGGCCGTACCCGCCAGTTGCCAGCCGCGTGCGGTTTGCTCCAGCCGACAGCCGTCGTGCCCGGGCGGAATCGATCCGCCGCCACAGAATGCAGCTTGCCTCCATGCAACACCCCCTTGACGACTGTCAAGATACGCAGATTTTCGAGGCTGACGACGCCGAGAGTTTCTAATTACCGACGGGGAGCGTCGAAGAAACGCGCGTCGCCGAGGAGATCTGCGTGGCACGCAGGTTGCTGATTTATCGTGATGTTGGACCGCAGAGGCGGCGGTTCCGCTTCAGCCCCCCAATCGTTCGGAGATACCAAATGCGAAAACGCGCTCTTGTTCATATTTTTGCTTGTTTGGTTGGTGGCGCGGCGCTCGCTGGATGCGAGCTGCTCGACGAGTGGCCGCCACATGGTGGCGGCGGCACCGGATCGGGCGGCACCGGCGGCGGCCAGAAGATTTGTGGCGGCATCGCGGGTCTGCAGTGCGACCGTGGTCAGTTCTGCGAGTTCCCCGTCGGAGTGTGCAGCTCGATCGCGGACGGCACCGGCGTGTGCAAGCAGCAGGCGGACGCCTGCCCGGCCATCTACGCGCCGGTCTGCGGCTGCGATAACAAGACCTACGGCAACGACTGCGACCGGCAAGCGGCCGGCGTGTCGGCGTTGCACGCGGGCGCATGTGACGGCGGCGGCGAGGGCGCGGTGTGCGGCGGCATCGCCGGCTTCGCGTGCGCGGACGGCCTGTTCTGCGAGTTCGACGCGGGCGTGTGCAGCTCGATCGCCGACGCCACGGGGACCTGCCGGCGCGCGCCGCAAGCGTGCACGGACATCTACCAGCCGGTCTGCGGTTGCGACAACCGGACCTACGGCAACGACTGCGACCGCCAGGGCGCGGGCGTGTCGAAGCTGCACGACGGTGCGTGCAAGGACAACGGCGGCGAGGGCGCGGTGTGCGGTGGTATCGCCGGTCTCGCGTGCGCGAGAGGCCTGTACTGCGAATTCGAACCCGGAGTGTGCAGCTCGATCGCCGACGGCACCGGCATCTGCCGCGCGCAACCCGCGGCCTGCCCGCTGAACTACGCGCCTGTCTGCGGCTGCGACAACAAGACCTACGGCAATGACTGCGACCGCCAGGGCGCGGGCGTGTCCAAGCTGCACGACGGTGTGTGCAAGAACAACGGCGGCGAGGGCGCGGTGTGCGGAGGCTTCGCCGGCTTCCAATGCGCGGCCGGCCTGTTCTGCGAGCAGGAGCCGGGTGTCTGCAACATCATCGCCGACGGTACCGGCATCTGCCACGCGCAGCCGCAAGTCTGCACGCGCGAATACAACCCCGTGTGCGGCTGCGACGGCGTGACCTACGGCAACGACTGCAGCCGCAAGGCCGCCGGTCAGTCGAAGGTCCACGACGGCCCCTGCTGACCGCGGGCACCGCGCTCCGCGGCGTGCGAAGTGTCCACACGCCGCGGTCGCGGATGTTCTACGCCGTCTCGAACAGCCCGACGACGTTGCCCTCGGTGTCGGTGACGCGCGCGAAGGCGCCCATGCCGGGGATCGGCGTCTTCGGCGTCACGACCTTGCCGCCGGACGCCGCGACCTTCTTCAGCGCCGCGTCGATCGAAGTCACGCCCACGTAGACGACCGTGTGAGGCGCTTCCTTGGGCCGCTGAAACAGCCCGCCGTTGATCGCGCCGGGCTCCTTGGGGAGCTGGTTCTCGCCGACGGGGGCCGTTTCGGCCATCACGTAGCTCATCTCGGCCATGTCGGTCAGCTTCCAGTCAAGAGCGTCCGCGTAGAACGTCATCGCCCGCTTCTTGTCGTCGAACGGAATCTCGAAATGCACGACCTTGCCCATGTTCGCCTCCTGTCCTTCGAGTTGGTGCTGCCTGCGGCTCCTAGCAAATCCCCCGGGCACGCGCAACGCATCGCTCGGTTACAAAACGCGCGCGAGCTCGCGCGTGACGGCGGCGGCCGGCGCCTCCCTGCAGCCGGTCGCGTTCTGCCCGCACCACAGCGGTGAGAAGTCGCCGCTGCCCTGGCTCTCTGCTTTGGCGCGGAGGGACGCGATCGCGGCCGCGGCCAGGGGGAACGCCGGGGCGGCGCTGCTCATCGGGCCGAGCTCGCGCATGAGGCGGTTGACGATGCTGCGTGCCGGTCGTCCGGTGAACACATTCGTGAGCGCCGTGACGCGTGCGGCGTCGCGCGCGAGCGCGGCGCGATGCACGCCGCTGGTTCTGGTTTCCGGACACAGCAGGTAAGCAGTTCCGACCTGGACGCCGCTGGCGCCGAGCGCCATGGCCGCGGCGACCCCACGCGCGTCGGCGATGCCGCCGGCGGCGATGACCGGGACCTTCACCACATCCGCGATCTGGGGGACCAGCGCGAGCGTACCCAGCTGGGCGCCGACATCGTTCGACAGGAAGCTGCCGCGATGGCCGCCCGCTTCCAGGCCTTGCGCGATGATCGCGTCGACCCCGCGGGCCTCCAGCCAGCGCGCCTCGTCGACGGTCGTTGCCGATGACAGCACCTTCGCGCCCGCGCCGCGCACGCGCGCGAGCAACGCCTCCGACGGCAGGCCGAAATGAAAGCTCACGACCGGCGGGCGAAGCTCCGCGACCAGATCGGCGGCCTGCGGGCCGAACGTCGCGCGGATCGGTGCTGCGCGGATAGCGGCGGTGTCGATGCCGAATTCAGCGAAGTACGGCGCCAGCACGCGCCGCCAGGCCGCCTCCCGTTCGGGGTCGGGCGCCGGGGCGGCATGACAGAAGAAGTTCAGGTTGAAGGGAGCCGCTGTCTGGGCCCGGATGGCCGCCACCTCGCCGCGCACGGTGTCGAGGTCCAGCGACGCGCACGGCAGCGAGCCGACGCCGCCCGCGTTCGCGACCGCGACCGCGAGCGCGCTGCCTTGCACCCCGGCCATCGGCGCCTGGATGATCGGCACCTCCGTCCCCAGCAGGTCCTGCAGCCTGGTCATTGGTCACAACGTGACATTTCCGCGCGCGTCGTCAACCGAGCTGGCCGGTGACCTTCACCGCCGCCGCCAGCGCGGCGCGCCCGTCACCCACGAACGCCGTTGTCGCGACGTCGTGATAGGTCATCAACGTCCGGCACGGCCACGCCAGGATGCGCCGCCAGCACGCCGCCACCTGCTGCGCGTCGCCCACCTTGCGTGCCGTCGTGAAGATCGCGACCCGATCCGGTTTGAGCATCCCCTTGAGCATGAGCGGCGCCTTGCGCAGCGCCGCCGCCGGGTATTGCCACGCGAGGTTCTCGCCGCCGATCACGGCCTGCGACGGGACGTGGTGCAGCCACAGCTCGTCGACGGGGTCGCGCATGGAGCTGACCATGAACTTCAGCATGTTGCCCATGAACGCGAGCTTGGTGTCCTTGCCGCCTTCGGCCGCCGATCGGTGGTCGGCGGGCCCGACCAGGCCGTGAAACAGCACGGCATCGAGCTGGCCGCGGAACTCGGGGAGTGGATCGGCGAGGTCCATCGCCTCCACCCGCGGTAGCTGCATCAGCCTCGCGCCGTTGGCCGTGCGCGGGATGCGCACGGGTCCCAAGAGCACCCGCGCTTGCTTGAATTCGCTGTGCCACGGTTCGAGCAGGAGGTGATGCCCGCCTCCTGGCGAGACGATGGCGCTGACCTGCAGGCCGGTCGCGCGTTCGATGCGCCGCACCTCCGGAATCGCCTGGGCCGGATCGACGGCGTTCACCACCAGCAGCACCGGCTTGCCCGCGCGTTGATCGAACAGCCGGAACACGAGGCAGCGGTTGTTGACCTCGAAGATGTGCCTCGAAAGGCCGGGGCGATGCCGCGTGGCGATGAGCCACACGCCGTCGAACACCTCGACGGCCTTGCCCGCCGTTTCGCCGCTGAGGTCGAACGCCGCGTCGTTCGTCTGCATCCGGGTCGCTGTACCGTCCATGGCTGCCTCCATCGGTCATGGATACGCGCTGCCCGCCGGCATCGATATAGGGCAAATGCCCGAGCGTGGTTCCCGTGATACGAGAAGCAATGCCCGCCACCGAAGGCATCCGGCTGGCCGAGCTGATGGCCGCGCTGTCGCAGGCGACGGACATCGGCCTCGGCACGGCGCCCGAGCACGCGCAGCGTTCGGCGCTGGTGGCGGTTGCGCTCGCGGACGCCGCCGGCCTGGGCCTGGACGAGGCGCGGCAGGCGTTCTATCTCACGTTGCTCAAGACCGTCGGGTGCACCGGGGACGAGGACATGAGCGCGCGCATCTTCGGCGAGGACGCGGGCACCTGGATCGCGCACCTGGGCGGCGCGTCGCCTGTCGAGGCGTTGCGCACCGTGGTCACCAACGTGGGCCGGTCAGCGCCCGCGCTGCGGCGCGCGCGCAAGGTGTTGCGCGCGCTGGGGACCCTGCCGCGGATGCCGACGGTGTCGCGTGGACACTGCGAGGTAGGCCACCTGCTGGCGCAGCGGCTGGGCCTGTCGTCGGAGGTCGTGCGCGGCATGAACCAGGTGTTCGAGCGCTGGGACGGGCAGGGGGCGCCGGCGCGGCTCAAGGGCGAGGCCATCGATCGGGCGGTGCGCGTCGCCCAGCTCGCGGCCGACGCGCAGGCGGCGCAGCGGATGCTGGGCAGCGAAGGCAGCGTGGCGCCGCTGCGCAAGCGCTCCGGCCGCGGCTACGATCCCAAGCTGGTCGACGTGTTCTGTCGCCGCGCGCCGCAGCTGTTGGAGTTCGCGAGCTCTCGTTCGTAGGCGAGGGACGCGAGCTCATGGATACGACTGTTCCTGGTGTTACTCGGGTGCGGCGCCATGCACCCACAAGTGTGCCATGTCGATCGGGAGCGCGGCAGACAGAGGTCTCCGCGACTACAGGTCGGGGTCGGCCTTGTCCTTCATGACGTAGAAGATGAACTGGCCGCAGAACAGCAGCTTCAGTGAATTGATGAAGGAATTGGACGCTCGTAACAGCTTTCCCACCAGCGTGATGAGAAGGTTCAGCGGCGACTCGAATCTCCAGAACATGTTCAGAAGCCGTGGCGCGCCGAGTCCTCTCCGCACGATCAGGGTCAGGGAATCAATGCTGGGTCGCAGCTCCAGCAGCTTGAGCTTGGCCTCCTTCATCAGGAGGCTGAAGCCGTACGGCGTGTAGTTCCACACGCTGTAGGAATGGAATGGTTCCAGGTGGGAGGTCGATCCGACAAAGAAGCCGCCCGGCTTCAAGATCCGGCTGACTTCCTTCAGCAGCTCGCGCGGCTGTCTCACGTGCTCGAGGACTTGGTTCGAATACACCAGGTCGAAATGGCCGTCGGCAAACGGGATGTTGATGCCGTCGAAGGTGATCAGCCGGTCGTTGTGTTCTGTCCGGCTCAGAACCTCGGGCGAGCTTTCGATGTCGATGCCGTACCAGTCGATCTTTCCATTGAGCGACTGAAAGTACTTCATCGACTTGCCAGCGCCGCAGCCCAGGTCCAGCACCCTGTACGCCCTGTCGATGTCCTGAACCTTCAGAACGCGCTTCAGGTAGTACTCGATCTCAACCTGTCTCGCGTGATCACTGGGAACGCAGTCTCCCAGGACGCTTGTCAGCAGGACTTTCATCGGCCAGCTTCGATGGCGGGCAACCGCCAGCCCAGTGCTCGGCAGTCCGGGCAGAAAACGCCACCGGATGTGGTGAGGCTGTTGGTGGGACGAATCTCGCCGTTGCCGCGGCAGGTGACGCAGGTGATCGCATCGGATGGGCGGGCAGGGAGAAGCTCCGCGAGCCAGGGATACCGCTGGGCACCCGACACCAACGCCGTCACCTGGAATTCCTCTGAAAGCGGAGTGAGCGGCTTGCCAAAGTCGTCGTCAACGTCCCAGAACGTACCGTCTGGACGCAGCAGCCACACAGCCCCGATGGTCCCCATGAGCGCGATGCCGCCGTAGCGGGCCGCCTCGTTGTCCATGTGGCCACCTTCCGTGCTCATCGTCGCAAGCACGGACATGATCCGAGCGACGATGTGGGACGGCAATGACTTGATAGCGGAGCTCACGTTCGGCCCTTCGGTCTCGGACTTCGGGCCAGCAAGCAGCGCCGCCGCGCGCTGCGCGAATGGTCCCTCCGCTGCGGCCGATAGTTCGAGGCGCCGTCGGGTCTCTTCGGGGTGATTCTGA
>Ga0193696_1000800_pt1 | contig 10185 bp, 9 predicted proteins | sample L3m1metaG_FD_145074 | JGI IMG/M metagenome (GOLD analysis project Ga0193696, IMG submission 145074) | Soil microbial communities from a riparian zone of the East river system, Colorado, United States - L3m1 | ecosystem: Environmental > Terrestrial > Soil > Riparian zone | place: USA: East River... | reverse complement strand
CTAGCCTGGCTCATTGTTCGGCTCCTTGGGTGCCGCTGCGTCATCCTCAGCTGACTGCTCGGAGGAGAGAGCAAGCGGCTCGTTCTCGGTCTCGCCCTCGTCGAAGTCGTTCGCAATCAGGTTCCGTAGCTGCTCAACGGTCGGGTCGGTGATCTCGCGAAGCCGCCAGGCATGCTTGCCGATGGCGGCTTCTAAGAGGTTGCGTGCGAATCGCGCATTGCCGAACATCGAACCGCGTGGTGTGGTGGCAAGGATCGACCTGAAGCGGTCCACACAGCCCTCATCCAGGTCGTAGTCGGCTGCTTGGGCCATCTGTTGGAGAATGCGCACCAATTCCTCGTCGGTGTAGTCGTCAAATTCGATGGTGGTACGGAAGCGGCTGGCCAGTCCCGGATTCTGGGCAATGAAGAGTGCCATGGGATCGGGATAGCCGGCCACGATCAACACCAGGTCGTCGCGACGGTCTTCCATTTCCTTCACCAGGGTGTCGACCGACTCCTGACCGTACTGGTCACCGGCCAGGCTGTATGCCTCATCGACAAAAAGAACGCCGCCAGCGGCTGACGCGATGACCTCGGCCGTCTTGATTGCGGTCTGCCCGAGGTAGCCCGCGACCAGTTCCGAGCGGTCCACCTCGACCAGCTGGCCCTTCGACAACAACCCGAGGGCTCGGTAGATGCCGCCGACCAACCGGGCCACGGTGGTCTTGCCGGTGCCGGGATTGCCGACGAACACCAGATGCCGGGTGATCGTTGGAGACTTCAGTCCGGCCTTACTGCGCAGTGTCTCGACACGAAGCACAGCTACCTGACGGTGGATCTCCGCCTTGACCGCCGTCAGGCCGACTAGGGCATCGAGCTCGGCAAGCAGTTCGTCGAGCGTTTTGGGTTCGGGTTCCGGCTTTGCTGCGGGGGCGATGGGCGCTGAGCGGGTCGAAGCGCCGGGTGGCTGCCCTTCGACGGGCTCAGGGCGCGTGCCTGCCGGCTCAGGGCGCGCATTGATCTGCGGGAATCCGCCCGGTAGATCAAGCGAGCTCAAGTCAAGGGAACTCAGGTCGAGGGAGCTTAGGTCCAGCGAGCTCTGGTTGAGAGCCCGCAGCATGGCGGCTACCTCGGGCCGGGTCGTCACTGGAACTGGTGGGGGAGTCAGCGCTCCCAGTTGGGCAGCCGCCGCGACTGCCGCGTTGCCCGCGGTTCGAGAGTTCGGTTCGCCGAGAGTCTGTGCCGTGCGGCACACCTCGGCCAGCGCCTCGGCGTAGCTGGGGCCCTGCGGCGATCTGTTGAGAACCAGCTGTCCGAGCAGCGCGGTAGGTGCCGCGCGCCAGCGTCGGCCGCGGTGTGCCGCATCGAAGAAGGCTTGCGGGTCGGAGTGACCGGTCTGCTCACCCCAGTCGAGGTAGGCCCGCTCTGCCGACTCAGCGACGGCGGCGGCGAGCGCCTCACCCTCCCGTACTGCGGCCTCAGGCTCCAGGCCTGCCGCACCGGCTGTGTTGCGAAGCGCGGCCAGGGCATCGGTGAGGGTGCGGGTCGACGGCTCTGTCACGGCAGGTCCAAGGTGCTGCGCGGTGCTTCGGGCGCGGGTTGGTCTCCGATGTTCAACGCTCCTCCGGTCGAGGCGTGTCCGAACTTCTCCTGCAGGAAGCGGCCGTGCACGATGAGGGCATCGGCATCGACCCGAACCACCGCATCGAAGATCTTGTCCATGGTGGCGCTCAGCAGATCCAGCTGATCGATCAGCAGGATGAGCGAGGTCTTGCCATTCTCGATGGGCCGCGAGTCGGCCCACTGGCGGGGGAGCCGGGTGTATGCCCCGACTGCTTCGGGCAGATAGTCGGTGGCCGTTGCCATCACCGAGTACGCCTCGGGGCTGCCGAGCCCCAGGTTACGCAGCCGGGGCATGGTGTCGCGTACGGTTTGGGCGACCCGGCGGACTCTGGATTGCACCGGCGCCGGTACGGCACCACCACCGACCATGTCCTCCACCCGATCAAGTGCGCCCATGATGTCGGACTCCGTCGGCGCCGCAGCGGGTGGCGATTCCGGCACTCCGGATGCCCCTACCTCGGATGCTTGCGGACGGCGTCCCGTGATGGCTGCCATCCACTCCTTGAATCCCATCAGGCACCGATGTCGATCGAGAACGTGGACGTGAGGTCAACGCAGCCCGCGAGGTGCGCCAGGGGCGGCGCCACTCTCGAGGTCCAAGGCTCCCGAAGCCAGCTGCTGATCTTGGCGTTGCACCCGGTCGAGATACTCGCGGGACTTGGCGACCTCGGTTTCCAGCGTTCCGATGGTGGCTGCCATGCTGTCCAGCGCTTGCATCTTGAAGGTGTCGATGGAATCCATCGTGGCGTAGATGTTCTGAAATGCCGCTTGCAGCTGAGGAAGTCCGATCGTTGCCGAGGCCGCCTGCTGCTGGATCTGTGCTGAGTTGTCCCGCAGCATCTCCGAGGTGCGCTGAATCAAATCAGAGGTCGTCGTGTTCAACGCCGTGATCTGATCAAGAACTAGTCGCTGGTTGCCCAGCGCCTGCGCGACGATCACGGCCGTGCGGAGAGCCGAAATCGTCGTCGTCGATGCTCGGTCGACACCCTTGATCAACTCAATGTTGTTCTTGATGATGATGTCGATCGCGAGATAGCTCTGGATCGAAACGGCCAGCTGGGTGAGCAGATCTTGGTGCTTTTGGCGTACGTAGAACAGCACATCTTGGCTCAACGCTTTGGCGCGCTCGGGATCAGAGATCTCCAGCTGGGCGATGGTGGAGGCCAGCCGGGCGTCCAGCCGTTCGGCAATGTAGATGTATGCGTTCAGGCGGCCCATCGCTGCCCAGAGATTCTGCTTCTCCAGGTTGAGAGCGACGTTGTCCTTGGTCAGCTCGTCCTGGCCGTTGCGGAGCGCGTGCAGGATGCCGTTCAAGTGGCCTTGGGCTGACTCGTAGCGGCGAAAATAGTCGACGATCTTGTCGCCGAATGGGATCACTCCGAGAAACTTCCGTGCCCCGGTCGCCCGGCTCGGGTCCAGGCCCTCAACCGTACGGCGCAACTCCAGCAAGGTGTTGCCGACCTTGGACCCTTCGGTTATCCCGCCCTCCTTGAGGGCGCGTACCGGAGTCTGCAACAGGCGGTTTGAGGTCTCCGCGGCGCGGCGAATGTCAGCGTCTCCCATGGCACGAACGTCGGCGGCCTGCTTGGCGAACTCCGGTGAGCGGGTCTGAGCCGCCATCAAGGCGCTGACGAAGCCGTCGACTTTGCCGTCGAGCTCTGGGATGGTGGCCGGATCCACCTGCGGTGCCATGGCCGGAGCTTGAGTGGCTACAACGAGTGCTGGTGGGGCTGGCGCGGTGAGGGTCAGGGGCGCACCCTCGGGCGGAGTGAGCGGCGCCGGGGCAGCGGCGGACGACGTGGGCTCGGTCATCGACTTCCTCTCTGGCGCAGGATGGCGACGCGTTCGGTTTCTTTGCACGCTTGTCGCATTGAGGCTTGACCAGCAAATCTACTCGACACAAGTTCCGCGAGCCGGACTTCAGGAGAGCGGGGTACGTTTCGACGGTTGTGCTGGGAAACGCGCCTTTGGTCGGGCAGCGCTGGGCACGTTTCGACGGCTGTGCCGGGAAACGCGCCTTTGGTCGGGCAGCGCAGGGCACGTTTCGACCGCTGTGCCGGGAAACGCACCGCCGCTTTAGCCCTGCGGCGGTGGAATTTCCCCCGAGCCGCGGGCAATCAACTTTGCTGCGACCACGACGTTCTGTATTGCGGACGTGTCGCCGTCCAGCCGGGCGAATATGCGCTCGGCAGCACGGGTGCCGAGCTGGGAGGGATCGTGAGCCATGACCGAAATGGCAGGACGCACTAGGTCGGCCAGCACGATGTCATCGAAGCCGATCAGGGCAATGCGCTCCGCCAATTGAAGATCATGTAGGGCCCGAATCGCGCCAAGGGTTAACAGGTAATGAGAGGTGAACAGCGCCGTCGGTGGATCGTCGAGCTGCATGAATCCGTGCACAGCGGCGTAGGCCTCCTGCTCGGAGCGCAACGCGTTCACTTGTCGAGCTGAGTCGGACAGTCCCGCTGCAGCCATCGCGTCAGTGAACCCGCGTAACCGCCCTCGGGCCGTTGATGCGCCGGGCTCGTCGCCGAGGTGGGCGATATGCCGGTGGCCATAGCTGATCAAATGCTGAGTGGCCTGCATAGCTGCTTCGTAGTTGTTGGTCACCACGGCATCGGCGAGCAGTCCGATCGGTGGTCGGTCGACGAACACGAGCGGCGTACCCTGCTCACGCTCTGCCTGCAGGTAACCCTGATCTTCGGTGATCGTGTTCAGGATCAATCCGTCAACCCGGCGACGGGTAAAGGCATCGACCATGATCCGCTCGCGGTTCGGGTCGTTGTCCGAGCTCGCAGCCAGCACTGCGGTGTCCCGGCCATAGGCCACGGTCTCGACAGCTCGGTTAATTAATGCTGAGAATGGGTTGTCCACGGCGTCAAGGAGGAGGCCAAGGGTGAGCGTTTTGCGATCGCCGCGGCGCAACGCGCCGGCGCCTTGGTTCGGCTTGAAATTCAACGCCTTTACGGCGCGTTGGACCCGAGCCCGGGTCTGGGGCGATACGTTGGCCTCGTCGTTGATAACCCGGGAAACGGTCTTGGTACCCACGCCTGCCAAGGCCGCAACATCGCGGATGGTCGGCCGCACCTTTGTCGTTGATTCGGAAGGCCGATTTGACATCGATGTCCCCTTTCCAACGAACAGCGTATCCGTATATGAATTCGTTAATCTACTGTGCTTGACAACGAACCTGAGAGTGACTTAAGAATGACCTTGACACCGTTGTCATACCCGACGGTGCGTTCTAGCGAGAGGAACATCTTATGAAGTACCTATCGCCTAGCCGTCGGGGCGTACGCCTCGCTGCGGCCGTGGCAATGGCGGCGGCGGCGTCGCTGACGTTCGCCGCTTGTGGGGGCGGCGACACCGGCACCCCTGGAGCCGAGGGTTCTGCGAGTGGTGGTGGAGGCGATGAAGAGGTCGCCGTCACCTTGATTACCAAGACCAGCACCAACCCCTTCTTCATCGCGATGCAGAAGGGCGCCGAAGAGGCCGGAAAGGCCAACAACGTCAGCATCACGACTGCCGCAGGCAAGGAGGATGGCGACGAAGCCACGCAAATTCAGGCCATCGAAGCGGCAACGGCCCGCGGGGACGCCGGAATTCTGATCACGCCGGCGACTGACGGGGTGAACCCGGCTATCCAGGCGGCTCGGGACGCAGGCCTGTATGTGATCGCGCTTGACACGCCACCGAACCCGGCGGACGTCGTCGACATCACCTTCGCCACTGACAACTTCACGGCCGGCGAGCTGATCGGCAAGTGGGCAGCCGCCCAGATGAACGGCCAGAAGGCGAACATCGCCATGCTCGACCTGTTCAATGACAAGGTCGCCACTGTGGACTACAACCGTGACCAGGGCTTCCTGACTGGCATGGGCATTGACGTCAAGGACAAGACAAAGAACGGTGACGAGGACAAGAGCGGCAAGTACACCGGCGGCAAGGGCGGCGACTACACGATCGTCTGCAACGAACCGACCCAGGGTGCCGCAGACGGAGGCAAGACCGCCATGGAGACATGCCTGGCCAAGTCCAAGGACATCAACTTGGTTTACTCCATCAATGAGCCGTCCGGCGGCGGTGGGGCCGACGCACTGAAAGCCGCGGGGGTGAAAGCCACCATCGTGTCGGTTGACGGCGGCTGCGATCCCGGTCTGAAGCTCGTCAAAGACGGCACCATCGGCGCCACGTCGCAGCAATACCCGGTGAAGATGGCGCAGCTGGGTGTCGAGGCGATCGCCAAGTTCAAGAAGACAGGCGAGAAGCCACAGGTCACGCCCGGCCTGGACTTCTATGACACCGGCGTGGCGCTCGTGACTGACAAGCCGGTCGACGGCCTCAAGAGCATCACTGTCGCCGAGGGTGAGAAGCTCTGCTGGGGCAAGTAGGCAATGAAGAACTGACTGGCTGGCTCCGCCGCCGCTGTGGTGGAGCCAGCCCACCACAGAGGCGGCGACGGTCGCCTCCTCGCGAAACCGGAGTAACTCCTACGGCAAGGAAGCCCACGTGACAACATCAGTAGAACCACAGGCACCTGCGACGGCGGCGGAACAGTTTGCGCTGCGGCAGCAATCGCCGCTCCAGCGCATCCAGCACTTGCTGCATGCCCATCCCTCGCTCAGCCCGCTGATGGTGCTGATCGTGGCTTGCATCGCCTTCACCATCATCAACCCGCGGTTCGCTCAGCCCGCGACGATCTCCATCATCCTGCAGCAGACGGCGGTAGTCGCCGCCCTCGCTATCGGTCAAACCCTTATCATCTTGACCGCCGGTATCGACCTGGCGGTCGGCGCGACTGCCATCCTCGCGATGCTTGTGATGGCCAATCTGGCCGCCAACAACGGTGTGCCGGGAGGCCTTGCCCTGCTCATCGGCATCGCTGTCGGCACCGCCTGCGGATTCCTCAACGGCCTGCTCGTCACCCGGCTGAACCTGCCGCCGTTTATCGTGACGCTCGGCACGCTGAGCATCTATACCGCGATCGGTTTGCTGTACTCCGGCGGGGCCAGCGTGGGCAAGAACAAGTTGCCCGCCATCCTCAACCTAATGGGCACCCGATTCCCGATCGGGCCGTTCAGACTGACTATCGGCGTGGTGGTTGTCGCTGTGCTCGCTGCCGTGGTCGCCTTCGTGCTCAGTCAGACCAGTTGGGGGCGCCATCTGTACGCCGTCGGCGATGATCTCGAGGCTTCCCGGTTGGTTGGCATCCAGGTCGACCGTCTGCTGCTCAGCGTCTACACCGTGGCGGGGCTGATCTACGGCTTCAGCGCATGGGTGCTGATCGGCCGGGCCGGTACTGCAAGCCCGAACGCGATCGTAGGCGCCAACCTGGAAACCATCACAGCGGTCGTGATCGGCGGGACCAGCCTGTTCGGCGGTCGTGGCGGCATCGTCGGCACCATCCTGGGAGCACTGATCGTGTACGCGTTCAACATCGGGCTGGCACTCGCCGGTGTTGACGATCAGCTCCGCATACTGGCGATCGGCGTGCTGATCATCCTCGCAGTGTCCATCGACCAGTGGATCAGAAAGGTAAAGGCATGACCACGACGCCTGAAACTAGTGATTTGACGGACGAAGAGAAAGGCAAGGTCGGGCTCGGCAATCCCCCGCTGCTCGCTGAGCCGTCAGAAACCGTGCTCTCCGCCCGCGGGCTGATCAAGACCTTCGGCAAGGTTGTCGGTCTCGACGGTGTGAACGTTGACCTGTTTCCGGGCGAGGTCCTCGCAGTCATCGGCGACAACGGCGCCGGAAAGTCGACACTGATCAAGGCGATGACCGGAGCCCTGCTCCCTGACTCCGGACAGGTGTATCTGGACGGCAAGGAGGTTCACTTCAAGACGCCCCAGGATGCCCGTAGTGCCGGCATCGAGACGGTTTACCAGACTCTCGCGGTAGCACCGGCCCTGGACATCGCGGCGAACATGTTTCTTGGTCGAGAACAGCGCAGATCCGGTCCGCTGGGATCGATCTTCCGCATGCTCGACAAGAAAGGCATGAAGGATGCCGCCGGTCAGTCCATGGCGAACCTGGGCATCGCAACCGTGCAGAACATGGGGCAAGCCGTAGAGACGCTCTCGGGGGGTCAGCGGCAGGCGGTGGCAGTCGCAAGGGCAGCGACATTCGCATCCAAGTTCGTGGTGCTTGACGAGCCGACAGCGGCGTTGGGGGTGAAGGAAACCGGCCAGGTGCTGAACCTCATTCAGCAAATCAAGGCCAAGGGCCTGCCGGTGATCTTGATCAGCCACAACATGCCGAACGTGTTCGAGGTGTCGGACCGGATTCATATCGCGAGGCTCGGGGGCTGCGCAGGCGTGATCACGCCGAAGTCGCACACCCCGACCGAGGCAGTGGCGATCATGACCGGGGCCACCACCTTGCAGAAAGGCTGATCTGCTTCAAGTCGCCGAAAGAAGAACGACGTGCCCCCCTTTGGCCTCAGGGCAAGGGGGGCACGTCGTGCTCGGTAAGGGGGAAGCCGCTGATGCCACGCCAGGCGAGATTGCTGACCAGATGCTTGGCCTCGTCGAGCGTGATCGCGGATGTTCCACCCGAGATCCAGTAGCGCGCGCTGACCTGGGCAATACCGACCAAGCAAACCGCAAGCAACTTCGCTTGCTGACGAGGCAGTGAGGTGTCTTCAGCGATCACTTCAGCAATGGCATCGGAAATCTCGCTGTTCACCCGCGAAAGTCGCTGCTGGACCGCGCCGTCACCGGTCAGATCGGATTCGAAGACGAAGCGAAAGCTGCTGGTCGATGAGACGAATTCATAGAATGCCGCGACCGTCGCGATGACCCGATCCGCGTTGTGCTCCGTTGCGGCCAAGGCCTCCTCGACCACCTCGACAAGCCGATCACAGCTTTGGTCGAGGAGCGCCAGATAGAGGTCGAGTTTGGACGGAAAATGCTGATAGAGCACGGGCTTTGACACCCCGGCTACGTCGGCGATGTCGTCCATGGCCGCCGCGTGGTAGCCCTTGGCGGCGAAGACTTCGCTGGCCGCATCGAGCAGTTGAATACGGCGCTGGTCTCGCGGCAGGCGGGTGGGGCGGCTGCCCATCGCCTCCTTCTCCAGCTTCGTGGCCACGAATTCACCCTAACCTTGCCATGGTCACTGCGCCGACCACGTGATCGCACCTCGGCGGTCAGCGGTCGTCATGCGGTCAGCGGTTCTCACGCGGTCTCGGGCAAAGCCGGCGCGTCGGACGTAAGCAGATCAGCTGCCAGATCCCCCTGCTCCGCGACCCGCGCCAGGACCTGTTCGGGACTGAACCGAAGATCATCCGGCCCTCGTACGCCGCCGAGCTCCTCCCAGGTCACCGGTGTGGCGACGGCTGGGCGCTCCCGGCCTCGCATCGAGTACGGCGCGATGGTGTTGCGTGCCGCCAGGTTCTGGTTGTAGTCCACATAGATCCTGCCGGCCCGCTGCTCGACCGACATGGTTGCGATGAAGAAGTCCGGCTGTGCCTTGTGCAGCGAAGCGTTGAGCTGCTTGACGTAACCCCAGGCCGTCTTGCTGCGAGTGGGAGCAATGGCGGCGTACACCTGGATGCCCTTGCTGCCCGATGTTTGGGCAATCGGGATCAGGCCGTCCTCGGCCAGCATGGCGGCCACGATCAGTGCCGCTCGCGAACTCTCCACGATGGTCATGCCGGCCCCAGGATCCAGATCAACCACGACACGATCGGCCAGCGGCTCGCCGGAGCGCGGCTCGTGCTCGGGAAGGCTCACGATGCCGTCAACCGAGGTAGCGCTACGCACCGTCCACTGCGGGACGTGCATCTCGAGAGCGGCGAGATTGGCTAGCCACACCACAGCTGCCTCGTCGTCGGCGACGACGTAATCGATGATTCCGTCGCTGGTGCTGACGTCCACCCGGCGTACCCAGTCAGGCGTACCCATGGGCGCGTTCTTCTCGTAGAAGGAGAACCGGTTTGCGCCAACCCCGTCGGGGAACCGCAGTCTGGTCATCACCCGGTCGCGAATGTGGGGCAGCATCACCGAAGCGATGCGCAGGTAGTAATCAATGACCTCGGCTTTGGTGAAACCGACGCTGGGGTAGAGCACTTTGTCGAGATTGGTCAGCGTCAGTGTTCGATCACCTACTCGAGTGACGATGTCGCTGCCCATGGCCCTATCCCATCATTCGGAATAGCAGCCTGCTGACCCGCGTTACCTCCAAGATCGAGAAGCCTATTGCCGCGGTACCGCGCCGCTGCTCGAGCTGGAGGAGAACCGTGGCCTTACCGCCGCTGGTAGAGCCCGCCGATGAGCTGTCCATCGACGAGGTACGCCGCTATAGCCGACATTTGATCATTCCCGACGTGGGAATGGCTGGCCAGAAGCGGTTGAAGAACGCCCGTGTGCTGGTGATCGGCGCCGGGGGCCTGGGCAGTCCGGCGCTGCTTTATCTCGCCGCGGCCGGCGTCGGCACGCTCGGCATCGTCGATTTCGACACCGTCGACGAATCGAACTTGCAGCGCCAGATCATCCACGGCCAGTCCGATGTCGGAAAATCCAAGGCACAGTCGGCCAAGGAGTCGATTACCGAGACCAACCCGTTCGTCAAAGTCGTG
>Ga0193696_1000796_pt1 | contig 10212 bp, 7 predicted proteins | sample L3m1metaG_FD_145074 | JGI IMG/M metagenome (GOLD analysis project Ga0193696, IMG submission 145074) | Soil microbial communities from a riparian zone of the East river system, Colorado, United States - L3m1 | ecosystem: Environmental > Terrestrial > Soil > Riparian zone | place: USA: East River... | reverse complement strand
TGTTCCTTATACTGAAGATGTACATTTTCAACGTACCGCTGCTTACATGAACGATGACCAGCGTTTTGCTTCAAGAAGAACAGATGTATTGACTTTTCAAACGGATGTTTTAAATGAAGACCTAACTCTTGCCGGACCTGTTGTTGCAGATCTTGCAGTTAGCATTACAGGAACAGATGCAGATTTTGTTGTAAAGATCATTGATGTGTTTCCGGATGATTTTAGCTACCCTAACTCCGCAGCACAACAAGGTCGTGCTGGTGGCGGTAGTTATCCAATGGGAGGTTATCAAATGCTGGTTCGTGGAGAGATAATGAGAGGTAAATTCAGAAATAGTTTTGAAACCCCTGCACCATTTACTCCCAATAAAATAGAAAAAGTAAAATTCGACCTTCCTGATGTAGCACATACATTTAAGAAAGGCCATCGTTTAATGATACAGATTCAAAGCAGTTGGTTCCCTTTAGCAGATCGTAACCCGCAGAAGTTTGTAAATATTTATGAAGCAGATATTACAGATTTTCAAAAAGCAACGATCAGAATTCATCATGATGCTACAAACAGCAGCAATATCATTTTACCTGTAATAAAATAAAGATGAAGCGATACTTATTTTTCCTTATAATGTTTTATACATCTGTTTTAGTTGCACAAAATGAAAACTATGTAAAAGAAAACTATACAAAGATCGACACGACGATCACTATGCGTGATGGGATCAAACTATATACCATCATTTATGTCCCTAAGGATTCGTCGCAGCAATATCCCATCCTGATCCAGCGTACTCCATATAGTGTATGGCCATATGGATCTTCCAACTATCCCCCCGGCATCATGCCCGGCAAAATGCAAGAGGAAAAATACATCTATGTCAAGCAGGATGTGCGGGGCCGCCACATGAGTGAAGGCATCAATGAAGAAGTTACTCCTTACATTCCTAACAAAAAAACCAACAAAGATGTGGACGAAAGCAGTGATACTTATGACACAATTGAATGGCTATTGAAGTTTTTACAAAATGATAATGGCAGGGTTGGTCTTTGGGGCATCTCGTATCCTGGATTTTATGCAACAGCAAGTTTGCCCGGTGCTCATCCCGCGATCAAAGCAGTAAGTCCGCAGGCACCGGTAACAGATGAGTTTGCTGGTGATGATGTAAACCACAATGGCGCTTTTTTCTTATTAGATAATTTTAGATTTATGGAAGGATACGACAGGCCAAGGCAGGGCCCGCAGTATTATTATAAAATTCCTTTGTTCCCTCCTACCAATTATTCAGATGCTTATAAATTTTTTCTTGATATGAAAACCATTAAAGAAAGTAATGGTTCAAAATATTTTAATGGAAAAGGAAAATACTGGCAGGAATACCTTGCACATGATACATACGATGATTATTGGCGTTCACGCAACATACGTCCGCATTTAAAAAACATTACAATTCCTACATTGGTCGTTGGTGGATGGTTTGATGCTGAAGATCTGTTTGGTGCACTAAAAACTTATGAAGCGATCGAAAAGCAAAGTCCATCTAATAAAAATTTTTTGGTAATGGGTCCATGGACACATGGCGCATGGGGAGCAGCAGAATGGAAAGAATTCGGAACTCATCAATTCGGAGCTAACGTCAATCAATATTTTCAGGATTCGATCGAAGGTGCATTCTTCAAATACTATCTCAAAGACAAAGGTAATTTTAATGCATCTGAGGCTACAATGTTTGAAACAGGCACCAATCAATGGAGACATTTTGATCAATGGCCTCCTGCCAACACAAAAGCAACGAATTTTTATTTGGGACCAAACAATAAACTTTTACATGATAAACCAATAGCAGCAAAAAGCTATTCTGAATACATTAGTGATCCAGCCAAACCTGTACCTTATACAAATGGCATCTATAGCGACCGGAATAACGAATACATGATAGAGGATCAGCGGTTCGCAGCAACAAGACAGGATGTTCTCGTATTCCAGAGTGATACGCTTACAGAAGATATGACAATTGCAGGATCTATCGTTGCAGATCTTTTTGTGAGCATTACAGGTACAGATGCTGATTTTATTGTTAAACTGATTGATGTATTACCAGAATATGAAAAAGACATCAACAAACAACCAGGTACGACTACGGCAGGGATGCAGAGATTAGTAAGAGCAGAAGTAATGCGGGGGAAATTCAGGAATGATCTTTCTAAACCGGTTCCATTTGTAGCCGGTAAAGTTGCGGAAGTAAAATTTATGCTGAATGATGCATTACATACATTTAAAAAGGGGCACAGGATCATGATCCAGGTTCAAAGCAGTTGGTTTCCATTGGTTGACCGTAACCCGCAAAAATTCTTACATATCCCGGAAGCAAAGGAAACTGATTACCAGAAGGCAACTATAAGGATATACCACGACTCAACCAACGGCAGCAATATCATACTGCCCGTGGTGAAATAAAACGTTGGATAATCCATTGTCTTTTTCCCGGATAAAACGGGCTTTTTTGTACACTTGCAAAAATTTATTATTGATGAGAACGATTGTATTAGCCTTTTGTGTCCTATTTAGCTCGGCTCTTTATTCGCAGTTAAATATTATCCCACAGCCTGCTGAAATGAATTTGGGAAAAGGAACTCACAAATTTAAAACCCCTTTACAAATAGTATTTGATGAACCTGCAAAAAAATCTGCAGAGTTTTTAGCTGACTACTTAAAACGATTTTACAATGTAAACAGCAAATTGACCCCGTCCTCGGGCCCCGGTCGGGATGCATATTATATCATGCTCAAGACTGGTGTTACTGGCAGAAAAGGCGAATATGAGCTTAAAATAGATAAATTCTTATCCATCTCAGGGGATGAAGAAGGTGTTTTTTATGGAGTGCAAACCCTTATTCAAATGCTGCCTCCTCATGTTTCAAATAATCAGATCGAGCTTCCTTATGTAACGATCAAGGATTATCCTCGTTTTGGTTATCGTGGCATGCATCTCGATTGTGGCCGCAATTTTATGTCAATAGATTTTATCAAAAAATATATTGATTATCTCGCTTTGCATAAAATGAATTATTTCCATTGGCATTTAACAGAAGACCAGGGCTGGCGTATTGAAATAAAAAAATATCCGCGACTTACTGAAGTTGGCGCATGGAGAAACGGTACTATCATTGGCCGCCATCCGGGCATGGGAAATGATAATAAAAAAACTGGTGGTTTTTATACCCAGGATCAAATAAAAGAGATCGTAAAATATGCATCTGATCGTTATATCACCGTTATTCCTGAAATAGAAATGCCCGGGCATGGTAGCGCTGCTATTGCTGCTTATCCTTCTTTAAGTTGTTTTCCTGATGAGCCTACTAAAAATTATTTCCCTAAAAATGGAAAATGGGCAGGCGATTCAACCGGTAAGCAAGTGCAGCAGGCATGGGGAGTTTACAGTGATGTTTTTTGTGCAGGCAAGGAAGAAACATTTAAATTTTTACAGGATGTGATCGATGAAGTAGTTCAGTTATTCCCTGCAAAATATATTCATGTAGGTGCAGATGAATGTCCAAAATCAAATTGGAAACGTTGCCCAAATTGTCAAAAAATAATTAAGGATAACAATCTGAAAGATGAGCATGAGTTACAAAGCTATTTTGTACAACGCATGGAAAAATATATTAATAGTAAAGGAAAAACATTGATAGGCTGGGATGAAATACTTGAAGGCGGACTTGCACCAAATGCAGTTGTAATGAGCTGGCGCGGCGAAGCTGGCGGCATTGAAGCTGCTAAACAAAAACACCAGGTGATCATGACACCGACAACTTATGTTTATTTGGATTATTCGCAAAGCGAAAATGAAGACAGTGTGGTTATTGGCGGCAATCTCCCGGTTGAAAAAGTTTACAGTTATGATCCTGTTCCGAAAGAATTAAACGAAGAACAAGCAAAATATATAATGGGAGCCCAGGGAAATGTGTGGAGTGAATACATGAACAATCCACGCAAAGTAGAGTATATGATCTTCCCACGATTAACAGCTTTAAGCGAGGTGCTTTGGAGCCCAAAAGAAAAAAAGAACTGGGATGATTTTGAAAAAAGATTACAGGTGCAATTCAAACGTTATGATCTTTGGAAAGCAAATTATAGCAGAGCTTATTATGATCTGAAAGCAACAGTAATTCCAACAGAAAATTTTGATGGGGTGTTATGGAAACTCGAAACAAAAAATCCATCGGCACAGATCAAAACGGTTTCACATTTTGCAGGGAGATCATATGAGTTAAGGTTTAACGAAGGAGTAAATTATACAACACCGATCCATGTTAAAACAACACAATTAGTTGCAGCCATTGCCATGGTGGATGGAAAGGCAATGAGTAACCCGATCTCTCAAACCATTTTATTTAATAAAGCGACCGGTAAAAAAATTACACTTACTACACAGCCATCGCTAACTTATAAAGGCGATGGTGCATTTACATTGGTGAATGGTATACAAAATGAAAACGGGCTTTCAAAAAGCAAACAATTTCTCGGCTTCTCCGGCACAGATTGCGAAGCAGTCATTGATCTTGGCAAAGAAGAAAAGATCACCAATGTAATTATTCACTGCTTAAGAGAATCAGGAAGCTGGATATACAGGCCATTAACTGTAGAAGTTTTTATTTCTTCAAATGGAACTGATTTTACTTCTGCCGGGCTAACTGATGATTTCAAAATTAAAACCAAGGGGCTTGAAACAGGAACTATGAAAGTTGAATTCGCAGAAAAGAATAGTCGTTATGTAAAAGTTGTGATAAAGAATTGGGGTGAAATTCCATCCGGCAATCCGGGCGAAGGAAATAAAGCATGGTTATTTGTTGATGAGATAGAGATAAACTAAGCCCCCAATCCCCTAAAGGAGGCTTTAGCAACCTCAAATATTTTTTACTATTATAATATAAATAGGTGGCTATTCAACTCTAAGTCTCCCCTTTAGGGGGACAGGGGGTTTTTCTTTATTTTCGCCTAAACTCTCTCCAACATGACAATGGTTGATTCATTTGAAAAGATCCCGGTAAAAATTTATCCAGATCTAAAGGCCGGATCTAAAGCAGTTGCAAAACAGATAGCCGATTTTATTCTTGAGAAACAAAAGAAAAAAGAAAAATGTGTGTTGGGTCTTGCAACAGGATCTACTCCGAAAACTTTATATGCTGAGTTAGTAAGAATGCATAAGGAAGAAAAGCTGAGCTTTAAAAATGTCATCACTTTTAATCTTGATCAATACTATCCTATCAATAATGATGCGCTGCAAAGTTATCAGCGTTTTATGAAGGTGAATTTATTCAATCATATTGATATAGATCCAAAGAACACACATATACCTAACGGAGAAATAAAAAAAGAGGATATAAAGGAACATTGTCGTCAATACGAAAAGATGATTGAAGATGCCGGAGGAATCGATCTGCAAATATTAGGTATTGGTAATAATGGTCATATTGGTTTTAATGAGCCAGGTTCCAGTATTCATTCCAAAACAAGATTGATCAGTCTTGATAACTCGACACGAATTGCAAATGCATATGAGTTTGCGAATATTTCCGAAGTGCCCCGTCTCGCTATCACTATGGGAATCGGCGAAATATTAAAAGCAAAAAAGATCATCCTGATGGCCTGGGGACCTTCAAAAGCTCCTGTAATAAAGGAAGCAGTGGAAGAAGATCATACTGACCACGTGCCTGCTTCGTTATTACAAAATCATGATGATGTAACTTTTGTTGTTGATGAAGCGGCCGCTTCTGAACTAACAAGATTCAAATCACCATGGCTTACCGGCGATTGCGATTGGACACCAAAGATGATCAAGAAAGCAGTGGTGAACATGGCTTTGAAATTGAAGAAACCAGTTTTAAGTTTAACCAATACTGATTACAACGAATATGGATTGAGTGATCTGTTGGTGGAAGAAGGTGATGCATATGAAATAAACCTCAAGGTTTATTATATGCTGCGTGATTCGATAACAGGCTGGCCCGGTGGTAAGCCAAATGTGAATTTGCCTACACACCCTGAACGCAGTGAACCTTATCCAAAGCGCTGCATGATCTTCTCTCCTCACCCGGACGATGATATCATCAGCATGGGTGGTACGTTTCAACGATTACATGACCAGGGTAATAATGTGCATGTAGCTTATCAAACTTCCGGCAACATTGCTGTCACTGATGAATTCGTTACAAGATTTCTTGACTTCGCAGTTGGCTTTGAAGAGATCGCTGGCATTGATACAAAGACATCAGGAAAGATATTAGAAGATGCAAGAAAATTTATTGCACGCAAAAAAGCTAATCAGACTGATACACCAGCTATTCGTGCCATTAAAGGTTTGATAAGAAGATGCGAAGCAAAAGCAACTTGTCGCTATGTTGGCATAAAAGAGGAGAACATACATTTCCAAAATCTTCCTTTTTATGAAACCGGTTCCATTGAGAAAAAGCCGATGAGTGAAAAAGATATAAAGATCACAATGGAATTGTTGAGAGAAATAAAACCTCAGCAAGTGTATTGCGCCGGTGATTTTGCTGATCCGCATGGTACGCATATCGTTTGTTTCAATGTGGTATTGGAATCACTCAAAAGAATTAAAGCTGCCGGTGATGCATGGCTCAATGAGTGCTGGCTTTGGTTATATAAAGGCGCATGGCAGGAATGGAACATCGAAGAAATTGAAATGGCGATACCAATGAGTCCCGACCAGGTAATGAAAAAACGCTTTGGCATCTTTATACATCAATCACAAAAAGATATGGTGCCATTCCAGGGCAGTGACTCAAGAGAATTCTGGCAACGTGCCGAAGCGAGAAATGAAGCCACTGCAAATCTTTACGCGGATCTTGGTCTTACTCACTATGCGGCTATGGAAGCATTCGTAAGGTGGCATTATTAGGATTGCAGATTTCAGATTTGCGATTTTAGATTTTTTGTTATCAGCTCATTACTACTATTAAACTTTCGTTGCGTCGCACTCTTGTACCTTGAGTAATTCTACTCAGCAACGTAGCAAATATTTATTTACCTCACAACATAAAATGCAGCCTTCAGACCAACAATATATCCATACGAGTCTCTTGCAGTAATGCAATCAAAAGCAATAAAAGTACCACGTCGTAGTTTTCGAAAATGTGAAATTGTATTCTCGGTAAATTTCTCGCCTATATTATCTATTTCCCATATATCTGAATCAAAACCCTCTCCATCCATTGTTATTCTGTAAGAAAGGATTGTAAACTTTCCAGCTTCTGCTTTTATTCCTAAAGGTCTTAACAACCCATCTACTGTAATCGAATCCCCTGACTTATAATCAGCAATCTGAACACCAATATTACATGCAGTTCTGCAGGGATACATTTTTGCTTCCTGACTGTACAGTAAGTTCGTTAAAAAAAGAAAAGATACAAGAATTAAGAATTTCATACACTCAAGAAACGTCGTAAAAGCCTAACTATTGCAGGCAACATTGTTAATACGACAATCATTTATAAATCGCCACATCTCTCTTTCCATCACTCGAACAAAATCCCCGATACATTCCCTTCGAATTAAAAATAAGTGAAGCATTTCCTTTCGCATCAACTCCGACCATTCCTCCTTCCCCATCGATCTTCACTAATTTTTTCATCACCACTTTATTCATTGCTTTCGCGAGTGAAAATCCTTTGTACTCCATTAAACAACTTACATCATAAGCAGCCACCGCTTTTATAAATGGCTCGCCATGCCCTGTGCAACTGATGGCACAGGTTTTATTATTTGCATACGTACCAATACCAATGATCGGGCTATCACCAACCCGACCAAATTGTTTATTCGTCATGCCTCCTGTACTTGTAGCAGCAGCCAAATTCCCATTTACATCACAAGCGACTGCTCCTACTGTTCCAAATTTTTTATCATCCGCATCAACACTGTGATCCAATGCTGTCTTATTTTCCTTTTTTGTTTTAAGCAATTGTTTATACCTGAATTCAGAATAGAAATATTCATCCGGTTCAAATGTAATTCCATTTTGTTTTGCAAATTCTTCAGCACCTTTCCCAATCAAGAAAACATGTTCGCTTTTTTTCATAACTGTATAAGCAAGCTCGATCGGATTCTTGACATTACAGATTGCTGCAACAGCTCCTGCAGAGAGATCTCTTCCATCCATTATTGAAGCATCCATTTCATGTGTACCACTATTTGTAAATACAGATCCTTTTCCGGCATTGAATAAAATATTATTCTCTAATTCTACCACAGCAGCTTTAACAGCATCCATTGCATTCCCTTTTTTTTCCAGTATCCTGTACCCAGCATCAAGAGCATCATTTAATGCTTTGAAGTAAGCAGCTTCCTTCTCGGGGGTCATGCTTTTTTTTGAGATCGTTCCTGCGCCGCCATGAATTGCTATTGTGAATTTTGACATAGGGTCGAAATTAGCTATTTTACCTTTTGATATGGCCACCACCTGGAAAGACATCACCAAAAAGAAACTCACACAAAGCGATTGGTCGCTGCTTGTAGCTAATCTATTACCTGTAGTTGGCGTTTGGTTTTTTAACTGGAGTCCACAGGAAGTTTTCCTCGTTTACTGTCTTGAAACGATCATCATTGGTGGATTTACACTAATAAAGATGCTGATCACAGGTCTTATTGTAAAAAAAGATGAATGGCAAACGACAGGAGGTTCAACTACAAAGCAACCATTCTGGTTTTTTATGCTTTTCTTTTTGTTGCATTATGGATTTTTTGTTGCTGTTCAAATGGGGATGTTCTTCGCAGTTTCTGGCATCGGTGATCAATATGGAATAACTTTTTCTAATTTCTTTTCCAAATGGCCTTCAATGTTGACCAACAATGCCTATATAATGCTCGGGGTCTTTATTGTGAGCTATGGTTTTCGTCTTACCACAGATTTTATTTTAAGCGGTGAATATAAAACTTCATCGCTGGGTTATCTTATGTTTCAACCTTATGGAAGAATTTTTGTTCAACAGGTAACAGTAATTCTTGGCAGCATGTTGCTTTCTTTCGGAGCAGGCAAAATATTCATCCTGGTATTTGCACTAATAAAAATTTTCTTCGAAGTTTTTATTGACTTTGATTCTTTACTCAGGAAAGCTGCAAAAGGTGAATTGAAAGGATCAGGAGAGGAGTAATTCGCATTCTCTTAAAAGTTTTTCCCTGTCAACCGTAGCAGTTCCTACTTCTTCACAAACCAAGCCACCGGCAATATTGGCGATCTCTGCCATCAGGTGTGCATTTTTAGTTGCTGCATATACCATTGCGGCAACTGCAATCACAGTATCACCGGCACCAGATACATCGGCTACATTTCGTAAATGACTTGGAATGATCGCGGCATTTTGTAATTGCTGGTAAAAGATCCCCTTTTCAGATAAAGTGATCAATGAAACTTTATGCTGTAATTGCTTATGAAGTTGCTCGTGAATATTTCTAAGCTGATAAATATCGCTGGTTTCAAACATCAGGTTCAAACCTTCCTGGACTTCTTTCATGTTTGGTTTGAAAATATCAACATTCTTATAATTGAAAAAATTCTTCCTTTTTGGATCAACGGCTGTGACCACACCCGAAGCTCTGCATAAAGCAATTGCTTGCTCAATTACTTTTTCTGTCAACACTCCTTTATTATAATCCTCGAATATCAAAATATTAGGATCCTCGTGTTCAATAAAATTAGAGATCTGTTTTAATAACGCTGTTTCCTCTTCTTTGTTGAGATCATCAGTTATCTCAGCATCAAACCTCAGCATTTGCTGATTGCGGCTGATGATCCTTGTTTTATTTGTAGTCTTTCGTTTTACACTTTTTATCAAGCCGGTTGTATCGATCAGGCTTTCCTTCAATAACTGATCTAACTGGGAAGCTTCATCATCATCACCGGTAACACCGAGCATAAAAACTTTTGCTCCAAGTCTACTGCAGTTAATGGCAACATTACCTGCTCCTCCTATACGTTGTTCTTTATGATGCAAAGAAACGATCGGCACAGGGGCCTCAGGCGATATCCTATCCACCTTCCCCCATATATAGGTATCGAGCATCACATCACCAATCACACCAATCTTCAGTGAATTAAAATCATTAAATAATTCTTCACACTCTGTCATTTCCTTTAGTTATTTATTAAATATCCTGCTTTTATTTCCTGCCACATAAAATTACGGGTTAAACTAACAT
>Ga0193696_1000795_pt1 | contig 10214 bp, 8 predicted proteins | sample L3m1metaG_FD_145074 | JGI IMG/M metagenome (GOLD analysis project Ga0193696, IMG submission 145074) | Soil microbial communities from a riparian zone of the East river system, Colorado, United States - L3m1 | ecosystem: Environmental > Terrestrial > Soil > Riparian zone | place: USA: East River... | reverse complement strand
AGCCGAGATCGGCAGCGGGTCGACCGGGCTCACCCTTCGGACCGGGCAAGCCGTCTCTGCCATCGAGGCCGGCCAGACCAGTTGCGCCCTGCGGCCCTGCCTCGCCATGCCCGCCCTTTTCGCCGGGTTCGCCGCGCGGCCCGCGCTCTCCCGCCGGTCCCGGCATGCGCGCCAGCGTTCGCACCTCGGCCAACGCCTGCCGGCCCAGGGCCAGGCAAACGCCGAAGCCCTCGATCAATGAATATGTCGGCGCAGGGATCATCGGTTTCTCGCTCATGCCGCCCCCTGACCAATTACAGCAACTTGTTCACCGCAGTTTCCACCGTGGTCTGCAGGTTCGGGTCGGTGATCGCGGCGCCGTCGGCCTGCACCTGGCCGTCGGTGACCACCGTGGGGATGACTTGGTTCACCGCCACTTCCGGGTTGACCAGTGTGTTCTGCGCCCACCTGACGCGGGTCGAGTGCGCCGGCGTGTTGGCTGGTTCGTCGGTGATGTAGCGCGCAAAGTTGACGCAGGCGATGTTGACGCGGCCGCGAAACACCGCGTCCGACATCAAGGCATAGGTGTCTTCGTAGGTCAGCGCCATTCAACGCCTCCTGCGGGCTTGGATTTGGGCGGTAACAGCAGTGCATCCCGCCACGGCCACATAGATGTTGAGATATTGCGTCGTGGTCGAAGATTGATTGATGCGAAACGGTCCCACGGCGGTCCAGCAGTCTCCGAGCCCGGTGAAGATGCCGGTCTGCGTATTGTCGGCGCTGCCCGATGATGAGGCCGATAGCGTGTAGACGTTCATGTACATATAGCTGCCCGCGGTGCCGTTCACGCGAACGACCCCGCGCACATCCCAGTCGCCTGCCGGGAGGCTCAGCGTAACAACCGCGCTGTACAGGCCAGAGTTAAGAGCAACATTGCTGGCGATGATCGAGGTGAGATATTCCCCGATCTGACCCGCCGCCGCATTGCTGCCGTCAGTGACACCTGCGGCTTGCGCCTTGACGAAAGCAGTAGTCGCAATGCTGGTGTCGTTGTCGCCAGTCGCTGGTGTCGGTGCTTTCGGATCACCGGTGAAGGTCGGCGACGCGAGCGGCGCGTAGCCCTGCGTCTTGACGAAAGCGGTGGTCGCAATGCTGGTGTCGTTGTCGCCAGTCGCTGGTGTCGGTGCGGTCGGATTGCCGGTCAGCGCGGGCGAGTCCAGCGGCGCATAAATCGCCAGCGACGAAGTGGTGGCATAGTCCTGTGTCGTGACGAAAGCGGTGGTCGCAATGCTGGTGTCGTTGTCGCCAGCTGCAGGTGTCGGCGCAGTCGGATTGCCAGTGAACACGGGCGAGGAAAGAAATGCGATGTTAACCGCCGATGCGGTCTGCCATGCATTATTGAACCGCACATACGGCTGACTATCAGATGGCGCATCGGCAATGCCGCCGCTGGCGGCCAGTGTGCCGCTGCTGAACGTAAGGTTCGCTCCGATCGTCACCGCCGCCCAACTGTTGGCGGCGTTGCGGTAGTAGATCGTGTTGGTGCCGGTGAGCGCGGCGATCGCGGTGAGGTCGCCATCGAGCGGCTGATAGGCGGCGGCAGCGGCCGACGACGTCAGATAGCTGCCGAGATTTGCTTGAACGTAGGCGGTGGTGGCAATGCTGTCGCTGTCGTCGCCGGTCACAGGCGTCGGCGCGGTCGGATCGCCGGTCAGCGCGGGCGAGTCCGGCGGCGCATAAATCGCCAGCGACGAAGTGGTGGCATAGTCCTGTGTCTTGACGAAAGCAGTCGTCGCGATGCTGGCACTGTCATCACCCGCCAATGGCGTCGGCGCGGTCGGATTGCTCGTCAGCGCGGGCGAGTCCAGCGGCGCATAGGCCGAGAGATCGATCGTTAGCGCGCCGGTGCCGGAATTGAACGATAGCGGCGCACTCGCCGAGACAACGCCAGGCGGTCCTTGCGGTCCCTCAATTCCGGCGGTTCCGGGCGGTCCTTGCGCACCGGTCGCGCCGGGTGCGCCGTCGGCACCGGGATCGCCCTGCGGGCCGGCTGGTCCGACGTCGCCTTGATCGCCCTTTGGCCCCGGTGACCCTGTCGCGCCTGTTGCGCCGGGATCGCCTTGCGGCCCCTGTGCGCCGGTCGCACCTGTTGCGCCATCGGCGCCGGGATTGCCCTGCGGGCCGGCTGGTCCTTGCGGGCCGGCCGGTCCTTCCGGCCCAGGTGGTCCGGGCGGCCCCTGCTCGCCTTCACCGTCACCGCCATTTCCGCTGCCGCCACCGCCGGCGCCGCCGATGCGGAACATCTCATAGAGATCGGAAAAGTTATCGTTGCACTTTTTGAACGCCAGGCGCGCCGGATCGCCGCTGCCGTCGTTCGGTCGCTTTCCGATGTTGATGCGACGCGGCGTTTGCGGCGCTGCTCGCGCCTGCTCGACGACGCCCGCATCCGCACCATCGGCGGTCCAGGTCGTGCTATCGGCGGTGACCGCCGTGCTATCTGCGGTGATCGCGTCGGTCACGTTGACCCTTCGCGCTGCTCGATTGCCGGCGACTCGTGCAGCATGCGCACCGCCCCGGCGACCTGCTCGGCGAGCTCGGGCGGCAGCATGGCGAGCTCGCCGCTGTCGCCTTGCGGGCCGGCCGGCCCTGGTGGCCCATCGGCACCCTTTTCGCCGGCGTCACCTTTCTCGATCGGCCGCGCCTCGAGCTCTGCAATGCGCGCGGTGAGCGGCCCCACCGCTTCGGTCACGACCTCGCGCACGAATGGCACCAGACCCTTGGCAAGAACAGCGATTGCATTGCGATCCATGGTGGCCTCGCGGTCAGGCAGCGAGCGCGCAGTGCGCGGCCTTCAGTTCCAAGGCAAACAACTGCGCAAGTGCTTCCTCTTCGATGTCGTCCGATTTTTTGGCCGGCGGCGGCAGGGCCGGGACCGCATCGGCGGCCGGCGCCGACGGTGGTGCTGGCGGCGTTGCCGATGCGAACGGATCGGCCTGCGCGTCGCGCTTGGCGAGCGCTGCGAGGGAATAATTCTGCTGCTGGAGGAACGGGCTGTCGCCGCCCGTGACCGGCTTGAGATCGAGCTTGGCGCGACCTTCGTTCGGCGACATCACGCCGGCGCCGACCGCGTCGCGGATGGCGGTGACCTGGGTCACGGTATCCATGCGCAGCAGGTTGTCGGTGTCGAACTCGGTGCCGAGACCTTCGCCCCAGCCGATGCCGAGCGCGGCGTCGAGCAGCTCCTCGATTTCCTCGATGTGCGACTGCAGCGCCTGCGAATAGTATTCGACGTTCAATGCCTGCACGTTGTTATAGGTTGGCAGCACGCCGACGCCGACCTTGTATGGGGGCACGTGGTACACGCTGCAGACCACCTCGGCCGACCATTTCAATTGTTCGATCATCTGCCCTTCGACGTTGGTCATTGCCATCTTCTCGTACTTCATGCCGCCGGACAGCACCGCGACACGGCCGAGATTGACGCGCGAGAACCGTTGCTCCCATTCCTCCTTGATGCGTTTTTCCTGCACGTCATCGATCTCGCCCGGCGTGGTCAGCAGGCCGCCGGGCACCGATGCATTCTCGAACAGCAGCGCCGAGGTCTTTTGCGCATTGAGGCCGAGCATCGAGGCCAGCCCGGAGGCGAACACCGGCGGCGTGCCGACCAGCGGGTGAAACAAACAGTTGAAGCGATCGTGGATAATTTCGCGCGCCGGCACGATGATGTCGTCGATGTCGGCCAGGTTGTCGCTGCTCAGGCGGTAGAACACGCTGCCGTCGTCGGCGACCAGCGGCTGCACCCGCGTCGGATCGAGCACATGCAGCGCGGTCACCACTTGGCGGTTATCGCGCACCTTTAGCACATAGGTATTGCCGCGCGAGAGCTTCGACAGCACCCAGCTTTCCCAGAATTGATTCCGGGTTTGATAAGCATTGGGCCGCCGCAGCACCGGGCTAAAGGCCGGGTTGGTGGTCTCCGACCAGATGTCGTTTTTGTCCTTCTCGGCGAGCTTCACCCGCAGCTTGCCGATGTCGCGGGCGATCAAGGTCTTGCAGGCGAAGTCGGCATGAAATGATGCCGCGGTGTCGACATTGATTTCGAGGTTGCGCTGCCACGCGCCGGTGAACGGCTCGCGCACGATCGGATACCAGCCGCCGCGGCCTTCCGGCACCGAATTGAGCGCCTTGCGCTGCTCGCCGGTGAATGGAACTGGCAGGCCGAAGATCCGCATCAGCCCCTCGCCCGCCCGATTTCATAATTCAGCCGCGCCACGCCCCAGCGCCGATCGACGTCGATGCCGAGCTGCGTGGCTTCCATGCGCAGGCGATCGATGTCGTTGGTCGGTTCGGCGGTGACGTTTTCGGGTTCGGGTTCTGGCGCTGACGCGACCGGCTTCGCTTTGGCCGGTGCCGCCTTGTCGGCAAACCGCGCCTTCCTGCCCGCGACCAGCGCGATCGCATGCCGCGGCGGTGCCTCGTAATCCTCGCCGGCGGTCAGGTGCCGGGTGCCGTACTTGTGCGGCTTGATCGCCGTCAAGGTGCGCATTTTCATCGGCATCATCTCCGAAAAAAGGAGGGCGGACGAAGGCCCGCCCGCCCCCAGGCAGCGAGGAACTTAGGCGGTGTGGACGGGCCCGCCCCAGTCGGCGCTGGTGAGATACGCAACCGACTGCGTCCTGCCGCGCATCCAGTTGATGATACGCTCGGCGCGAATCGCCACGGTGTTGGTCTGGAACATGCTGACCAGCGAAGTGCTGCCGGTCGGCGTGCCCGAGTTGTGCGACGGCGCATCCGACATTTCCAGCGAGGCTTCGCGGCTGGCATCGATGGCGATCTCGCCGTCATCCGCCACGAAGATGTCGGAGGCATTGACCAGGGCGACGATGTTCATCGCCTTGGTGATGTAGTCGCTGGCGATCACCGGCATGCCGTTGAGCGAGCCGCCGGTCATCGACATGCTGGCGAACTCGGGCTGGCCAAGCGGATTGGTCATCATCGCCAGCGCGACTGCATTGTTGCTCGACATGATCCACACCCCGCTCGACACCGGATTATTGGCCGCCGAGAACTTGGCATAGAGCGAGCGGATATCGAGCCGGATGGCGTCGGCATCGTCACCCGTCGACACCACCGTGGCGGCGCCGTTGGTGATCGAGGCCGGCGAGACACCGGCCACGGCCGCCTTTGCTGGATCGATGAAGTCGATGTCGAGCCGTTCCCGCAACGCCGCCGCCAGACTGTCGCGAACGATCAGGTCCGACTTCGGGTTGCTGAAGCGGATCGACTCGTCGGTGAGCGCGCAGATGTTGGCCACCTTGGTCGGCGGCAGTGTCGTGCGCGCGAAGGTAAACGAGGTCAGCGGTTTCGCCTTGCCCTCGCCGACCCAGTAACCGGAACCGCCGCCAGTCTGCGTCACGATCGGCGTGTTGAACATCACCGACCGCAGCGCCGGAACGCCGCCGGTGCCGAAGCGACCGATGATGGTCATCGGCCGCAGGTACTCTAGAAACGCGGCAACCGCGGCGCTTTCCGTGCTGTACAGATTGGCCCCCCAGTTGCCGCTGACCGTGGTTCCGGCCGGGACGTTGGCCTTGAACTCAGCGACGATGGCGCTGTCGGAGCCATACATTTCCGCCGCGATGTCGGGTGCGGGACGAAACACCTTCTGCGACAGCGCCAGGCATTTGACCTTCTGGGCAAACAACTGGCCGACCTCCATTTTCGGCTGCGGCTTGACGATGATCGAGCTGCCGCGCGCCGCCGCGCCGTCATGCTGCGTGTCGGCCTTGATCACGGGCTTGGCCGCAAACGCCTTGGCCTGCTCGATCTTGCGCAGCCGCACCAGATCCTTGTCGAGGGCTTCGACCTCGCCGGCGAGCGTATCGAACTCGTCCTGCTCGCCCGCATCCGAGGTGCGATCCTCGTCGAGACTCTTCTGCATCACGGCTTCCATCCGCGCCGCACTCGCGGATCGCTTGGCTTCAAGCGCAGTAATCTGTTCGGCAATGGTTTTCATGGCGCCCTCCAGGGCAGCAGACTTCGGTTGCGATGATCCCGAGGCGCCGGGCGGGTTGAGGTGAACGACACGACGCGGCTTTGCCTGGCCTGACGCGGCCCGCTGCGCGGTGTCGATCGATTTCACGGTAGCGATGGAGGCTTCGCTATTCGCCGGAATGGTCACGGCCGATAGCTCAAACCAATCCCATTTGATGAAACGGATGCCGTCGGTTTTCTCGATGCGCGCCGTCTCGGTCGCTTTGAACCCGATCGAAAGGCCTTGCACCAAGCCAGCCTTGATCAATCTCCATGCGCGATCGATCTCATCGGTCACTCCCTTGGCGATCTGGGCAACGATCTCGATGCCATTCTTACCGACCTTGGCCTTCGTGACATGGCCGATCGGCTGCCTCGAGTCGTGCTGCCACAGCAGCGGCAGCGGCAGTTTGAACTGTGCGCCCATCGGCTCGACCACATCTTCCAAGCGATCCGGCGTCGGCGTCGATGCCATACCGGTGATGATGCGCGCGTCCTCGTCGACCTGCTTGATTTCAAACAGGCTGTAAGCTCGGTTCAACATGATGGTGGCCTCTCAGGAACTTAGCGGGCCGCTGCGATGTTGTCTTGGCGTAGGTGGGCAGAGCAGCAGGTGACGCGATGGGCAACGATCCGAACAAGCCGCAAGATCAAGAACCAAAACCAAAACCGAATCCGAATCCCAATCAGCCGCAGCAGCCGCCCCGGTAACGCGCGCGGCATGATCCCCCGCCTTCGCGGGGGCAAGATGTGAGAGGCTATTTGTCCCCCCGCGATAGCCTCTCACTACATTTCTGATTTCAGGCAAAAAACAATCGGCACTCCGGCCGCTTCTGCGGCGTCGGGTTGAGTGCCAGCAACGCCGCGGCATTGAACAGCGCCATCAGCGGATCGATCTTGCCATAGCCGGAATCGTCGCGCGCGATGCGCATCCCGGTCGGCGTCGGCACGACGCGCGCATTGCCCGCGCACCAGGTCATCAGCGCCCGGCCGCCGTGCTTGAACGAACCGTCCACCAGTTTGCGCTCGACCGTCTTGATCGCGCCCATCAGCGAGATGCCTTGGCGGATGCCGACGAGAAGTTTGTCCTCTTGGGTGACGCCGATTTTCGCGAGGGCATCGACAATGCCGCCGATCCCGAGCGCGTCCACGCCGACACCGGCAAGTTTTTTCGAGCTTTTAACTTTTTCCACGATGTCCGTGACAAACGAAATGTCATCCGGCAATTCCTCGACCACGGTCAGGTCGCCGTCGGCCTGAAACCTTTCATAGAACCCGGTATTAGCTTTCCGCCGTTCCCAGCCTTCCGGCGAAATCAGCGCATGCGTCCAGGCCAGATGCGCCTTGGTGGTTTTCTCGCGGCCGATGACCGCGATGCCGAGCAGGTCGTCGAGGCCGCCGCCGTCGATGCCGACCACCACCGCTTCCGAACGCTCGAGCACCGCATCGAGCGTCAGGCCGTCCTCGGTGCCGCGGTCCCAGACATTGGCGCCGGCCCAGCCGTCGGCGCGCAGCGACATGCCGATCTGCACATTGAAATGTTGACTGGCAATTAAGGCGATCGCCGCCGGGCCATCAGCCTCGGCCCGCACGATCTCGCGCGCCAGGAAGTTCTCGCTGGTCGAGCGCCCAAGGTTCGGGTTGACCAGCGGCCAGTACTTGCGTTCCTTCCAGCCGCCGTCGCGCGCCAGCCGATCCGGTAGTTCGTATAATACCGGGAGGAGCGGCATGCGGGTTTTGCCGTCCCGCACCGCGCGCGCCATCGCCAGTTCCGAGGCGAACACGCCGCTCGGTGGCTGCTTGCTCTGGGTCGTGGTCTGAAACAGGAACCCGTCCGGCCGCTTGGTCAGCGCGCCGCGCAGTTCGATGAAGATTTCCGCCGCGTTGGCTCGTTTGGCAAAGACGTGGGTCTCATCGATCATGGTGCCCAGCGCCAGCGAGCCGGTGATGACGTCGGTGTCCGCGGCCTTGATCTGCAGGCTCGCGCCGGTCTGCCGATGGGTGATCTTTCGGATGTGGTCCTGCACATGCAGGATCTTCGACAGCTCGGGATCGAGCCGGATGGTGCCCTTCGCCTGCCGATACGCGATGCTGGCAATCTCGATCGTGGGGGCAACGAAGAGAAATTCCGCTGAAGGTCTCGGGTTGATGATCAGCGCGGTCAGCATGACAGCGCCGCCATTGGTCGACTTCGAGTTGCCTTTCGGGATGAGCTGGAACACCTCCGCTATGTGCCTGATATTGTTGGCCCTATCGTAGCTCCCGAACAGCGCCGCCACGATCGGGAAAAACCACGCGCCGCAGACCTCGCCCAGCCGCGGCGTCCCGATCACATCCGGCAACCGCAGCCGCTTGAAGCAGCGCAGCGCCTTGGCCGCCTCGCCCTCGTACAGCGGCAGTTCCGGCACCAGGCTGCGGCCGGCCAGGATGCGCTTTTCCCAATCCAGGCAGCTCGTGTCCCAGTCCTCGGCCTCCCGTAGGATGCCCCCAGGGCTGGCAGCGCGGGCCGCTGGTGCGTTTTCCGGGCCGGGGGGCTGTTCGGTAGCGGGTAGGAACTGCAGCATCAGTTGACCTGATTAACCTCAAGGTCGGTTGCCCACTCGGTGTTCGCGCCCCCGGCGGTGGCCGCCGCCTGCTGCAACTGCTCCTTGCGGCCGATCGGCGCCTCGTCCCACGGCTTCGGCTCGACCCAGCCGGCCCGAACCTTCAGCCAGAAAATGCACGCCGTGACCGCACCCTGGCCGCTGCCCATCGCCTTCTGGTACAGGCTCTGCGCTACCTGTGAATTCGCCTTGATGTGGCCGGTCTCCAGTTCGTGGGAATACCACTTGCGCAGGGTCATCCTGGCGATGCCGAGCACCCGCGCGATATCATCTTCCGGCACGCCATAGCCCGTCATCGACTCGACGGTCTTGCGATCCTTCTCCGTCGGCTCATGCGGAGGTCTGCCACCACCACTCATGCGCGCCTCGCCTTCTCGCCGGTGAAATTCTGCCAACGCTCGATCGAGACGTCGCAATAGGTCGGATTGATCTCGATCGCATGGCACGCGCGGGCGGTCATCTCGGCGGCAATGATCGTCGTGCCCGAGCCGACGAACGGATCGTACACCGCCTGGCCGGGCGAGGAGTTGTTCTCGATCGGCCGCTTCATGCATTCAACCGGCTTTTGCGTGCCGTGGCCGTGGCCATCGTCGTCACGCGCCGGGATGTGCCAGAGCGTCGTCTGACTTCGATCTGACGCCCAGTTGCCGCGACGGCCCTTGCGCACGGCGTACCAGCACGGCTCGTGTTGCCAGTGATAGTCGCCGCGCGAGAGCGCAAACCGATCCTTGGCCCAAATGATCTGCGAGCGAATGTCGAATGCCGCTGCCTCGAGCGATGCCTGCACCGTGCTTGCGTATCGGCCCGCATGCCAGCAATACACCACGTCGCCCGGAAACAGCGCCCACGCTTCGCGCCAGTCCGCGCGATCGTCGTTGACGACCTCGCCCATCTTCGCGCGGTTCTTGTTGACGCCAGCCTCGGCCCGCCACTTCGGATCGTAGTCCACCCCATACGGCGGGTCGGTGACCATCAGCAGCGGCTGCACGCGAATAAGCGCCTGTGCAACGTCCTCCGCATTGGTGGCATCCCCGCACATCAGCCGGTGCCGGCCGAGCTGCCACACCTCGCCGCGCTGGACGATCGGAACCGCCGGCGGCTCGGGCACCTCGTCGGGATCGGTCAGGCCAGGGTTGGCGGTCAGCGCGGCCAGTTGCGCGTCGTCAAACCCGATCAGCGCGAGGTCAAATTCCAACCCCTGCAACTCGCTGAGCTCGAGCCGCAACAGCTCCGGGTTCCAACCCGCATTGAGCGCCAACTGATTGTCGGCCAGGACATACGCGCGCTTCTGCGCCTCGCTCCAACCGGTCGCCAACATCACCGGAACCTCGACAAGACCCAACTGCCTTCCCGCCAGCACCCGGCAATGGCCGGCAATGATCCCACCGTCCTCGGCCACCAGAACCGGGTTGGTCCAACCCCACTCCCGGATCGACGCCGCAACCTGCTCGATCTGCGCATCGCTGTGCGTCCGCGCGTTCCGCGCATACGGAACCAGCCGATCGATCGGCCACCGCTCAACCTTGTCTGCAGGCCAGGAATTCGGTTCCAAAGTTCCGGCTAAGTCCCTTTTTTTACAGTATAAAATCCGCGCGTGAT
>Ga0193696_1000794_pt1 | contig 10219 bp, 8 predicted proteins | sample L3m1metaG_FD_145074 | JGI IMG/M metagenome (GOLD analysis project Ga0193696, IMG submission 145074) | Soil microbial communities from a riparian zone of the East river system, Colorado, United States - L3m1 | ecosystem: Environmental > Terrestrial > Soil > Riparian zone | place: USA: East River... | reverse complement strand
CGAAACGAATCTCGACGGCACGTACGATCTCAACATCCGTACGCTGGCCGAAAGCGGCGAACAGTTTCTTCATTCGCTGTGCGATCGGCTGGGGCTCGCGGCCACGCCCGCCCGACGCAACGTCACGATGCTCGTCGCGCGCGACGCGTGAGTCGGTATGATTTGTCAGCCGGCCAGCCGAAATCCAGCGGCGGCCGTCGACTTCGACAGACCCCAGACGCTCGCCGCCGCAAGGTCCGGCCAGAGAATCTCTAGCGAGTCCGCTCCGCGACCCTCAATGATTCTCTCGTCCGTGCCGCGTACGAAGCGCTATAGACCGCCGAACGGAACGCGAGTAACGGATCGTCAGAACATTCAACACCGGTCGGGACGTTGGTCGGATCAAAGACCATCTGTTCGACGATGTTTTGATCTTCATGCTCGGCCAGCAGGGTGAGGACGCCGGCTTTGAGAGTCGCCCGCGACGCCGGCCACGCCCGCGCCTGATCGTGCGTTGGGTCTCCGTGTTCTGCGAGCTGAAAGATCAGGTCCCATCGCACCGGTTCACGCCCCACGCGCTGCCGCATTTCGTCAATCAGAAATTGTTGTGGACGGCGGGCGGCCTCGGCTGGTGTCAGAACGCTTTTGTCGAGCATCGTTGATGCCCAGTGATAGCGGAATGCTTGTCGACGACCTTCGGCATCAACCAGATAGTAGGCATGCAGGCCATAGAAATCCGCTGCGGCGAAGCTGCCGATCGGCGGATGTCCTAACAATGACCGCAAGCCAGGCAGCGCGCGCAAGTGCGTGACGATAAAGCCGAGCAGTCGCAGCGCGCTTGGCCGCCCGTGAGTATTACGACGTTGTGCGGTTGTGACCGCGATGAAATCCTCTGGAGTGCTGGCGGGAAACGCCTTCAGGTTGGCCGCTGCCCACGTCGCTCCGCCGCCTGAAGGCAGTGCAAATTGGATCCCCAGTCCCAGCGTCGCTCCGCGCTTCGGCGTTCTGAGATCCGCAGCGGACGGACTTCCTGCACCATTGGACAACCGAACGATAACGGGGACACGTTCGCCTTGCAGGTGCTCCGCTGTCGTCAGCTGTGCCACGTCCGTGGTCGCCTCAAAGTGGCCGACGAACCCGTGGCCACCCGCGTGGGCCCGTCGGCACCCCGGCACGCTTCCTGTGTACTTTTCCATCGCCGACATCGCAGCTGTGACGAGCGGTGATCCGTGAAAGCCGACGGCTGGTGTGCCACTCACGGGAACTTCTCCTTTGTTGCGTCCATTCGTCGTTGTGACTTCAACGGAGTGCATCGTCGCTCTTGTTCGAGGTTGCGGCAAGGCGTCAAGGGTCGATCCGACGAACCGATCACGAAGATGACTTCCTCACTACGAGTGCAAACCAGAGACGGCGTCACGCGCTGGCATCGCGACGCGCGATCAGGGGTTCCGGCTGGCGCATCATGTCGTGGAAGTAGCCCGGCCGCCGGAGCAACTCCGCCGGCGTGCCCTGTTGCTCGATCCGGCCACCTCTGAGGACCATGACGCGATCGACATCCGTCAACATCGACTGCCGATGCGCGATCAGCATCGTCGTGCGACCGCGACTCAGGACCGCGAGCGCACCCTTGACCGACGCTTCGGTCCGATAGTCAAGGTTGGCTGTCGCTTCGTCAAGCACCAGGACACGCGGTTTCGCCACAAACGCACGCCCCAGCAGCACCCGCTGGCGCTCGCCGGCCGACAATGCCACGCCGCCCTCGCCGATTTCCGTGTTGAGTCCTTCAGGAAGGCGCGAGAGCAACGGCAGCAATCCCGCCGCCTCTGCGGCCTCGTCGACCTCCGGATCCGACGCGTCCAGCCGGCCGTACCGGATGTTCTCGCGAATCGACGCCAGGAAGAGCGTCCCGTCGGCGGCCACGCTGCGGACCGCGGCACGAATCGATGCGGGCGAGACGCGGTTCAGCGGCTGACCATCGAGCCGGATGGTGCCGGCCCCCGGAGTGTACAGCCCCGCCAGCAGATCCGCGATCGTCGTCTTGCCGGCACCCGATGGACCAATGAGGGCGACGTGCTCACCCGGCTGAATGCGGAAACTGACGTCGACGAGCACCGCGCGGCGATCGTCGTAGGCGAAACTCACGCGATCGAATTCGATCAGTCCGCCACCCGCCGCCAGCGGCGGCAGATCGGTGCCTGTCGCCTCGGCCTCGGCCAACAGATGCTGCGCGCGCCGCACCGAGCCCAGGTTCTGCTGCAGTGTGGTGTAGAGTCCGGTCAATCGTTCGATCGGGTCGTAGACGCGATCGAGGTAGGCGAGGAACAACACGACATCGCCCGGCGTCAGCTGGTGTTCGAGCGCCCTGATGCCGCCCAACGCGAGCACGCCCGCCTTCGAGATGCCGATGATGCCGTTCTGCATGAACGCGTACCGGCTCTGGACCTGGATTCGTCTCAGGTAGGTGTCGTAGGCCTCCGCAGACACGCGTGAAAGGTATGAGACCTCGTGATCGCTTGCGCCGTGCGCCTGGACTGTCTTGATGCCCGCGATGGCCTGCTGGATGCGGCTGGACACGTTGTCCCACAGCGCGTAGTACCGATCGATGTTGGCGTCGAGTGCGCGCGACATGCGCCACGTCACCAGCCCGTAGAGCGGCACCGCCACCAGTGAGACGAGCGCCAATTCCCAGTTGACCGAGACGAGAATGCCCAGAATGATCACGAGACTGAACGCATCCGGCCAGATGTCCTTCGAGACCGCCGTGACGATCGGGGAGATCTCGTCGGCCTGATCCACCTGCCGCGCGACCGCCTGGCTTGAGCGCAGCGAGAAGAAGGACAGCGGCAACGCTGTGACATGCCGGAACGTGCGCAGGATGAAGCCGCGTTCGACGCGGTTCGCCTCGGCGGTGGCGCGAACCTCGCCTCGCATCCCGAACCAATCCGACGCCAGATGCACCAGCACCAGGAGCAGCGCCCCGACGAGCACGGTCGCAATCGCCTGTTGCGGTGTTCTCGACGCGAGCGCGCGGCGCTCGTCCGCGGCGCCAGAGAACTTCTGCAGCGGCGCGTTGAAGATCCGCCCGAGACTTCCGGGCAGATGCCTCAGCGATCGGGTGACGTCCTCCAGCGCGCGATCGGCGTATTCGAGCGCGTCGGGTGCAACGAATACGCCCGCGATGTCGTCGATGATCGCGCGGTAGATCCAGGGCTCGATCAGCGATGACGCGGTGCTCAAGGAGACGAGCAGCGCGACCACGAGCAGGCCGCGCAGTCGGGGACGAAAGAGCTGGAACAGGCCGGCGCCAGACGTTGTCACGGTGCACTCGCAGATCGACGCGGCAGCAACAGCTGCAGGTGCCGAAGTAGCCGGCGTGCGAGCACCCCGGCTGCACATCGCATCCGCCCATGATCCCGATGGGGCCGATCTCTCGGCGTGGCCGCGTGCAAGAATGTCGCCGCCCGAGGTATGCAGCGCCGGCCAAGCCCGGTGCCCGCGGGCGCAGTCCCGAGCGTCACGATCACAAGATGTCGTGACGAATCCGGCGCACACTGTCGTCCACATCGGGCGAAGCTGACGTCCGACCCCACCTTCACTCGATAATTCATCCCCTGTCCTGCCGCGTCACCAAGCGCGTGGGGCTCCTGCGGTGGGATGTCGGGAGTGCCGGTCCACACGAAGCTGTCAACCTTCTCCACCGCAACGGACGTCAAACGGATGGCGGGACGTCCGTCTCTCGAATAAGCACGTCGGTTGAGGAGGGTGCTGTTGAGCCTCTTGCTTCGGGACTTGCGTCATGCGTGGCGGCTCCTGCGACGGCAGCCCGCGTTCACAGGTGTGGCGATTCTGACTCTCGCGCTCGGCATCGGCACGACGACGGCGGTCTTTACGATCGTGAACGGTGTGCTGCTGCGACCATTGCCGTATCGTGATCCGAGTCGCCTGGTCATGCTCTTTTACGGACACCAAGGACGCGTCTCGCCCTGGTTCTCTCCGCTGAATGTTCGCGACTACGTCGGCCCGAGCGAATCGTTTGCCGAGGCATCCGCCGTGGCGCCAGTCACCGTCAACATGACCGGGCTCGGCGATCCGGAACGGCTCCAAGGCGCGAGAGTCTCTTGGAATTACTTCAACCTGCTCGGCGTCTCGATGGCACTCGGTCGCGCGTTCGCAGAAAGCGACGCTCAAGGTGACGGCAACCAGGTCGTGCTCGCGGACGGCCTATGGAGACGTCGATTCGGCGGTCGCCTGGACGTCGTGAACTCGACGACGACGCTCGACGGCCATGACGTGACGATTGTCGGGGTGGCTCCGGCCGCCCTGAAGTTTCCGGCCGCCGCGGAGTTCTGGCAGCCGCTCATCTTCAAGCCGCGTGACCTCGCGCCGGCGGCACGCGGCGCCCAGTGGGTGCAGGTTGTGGCCCGCTTGAAGGATACCGTGTCGCCCGGCCAGGCGACCATCGCACTGCAAACGGTGGCCGATCGCCTGGCCACGGAATATCCCCAATCAGAAAAGGACGCGACGCTGTTGGCCACTCCGCTGCACGAGCGGATTGTTCGCGGCATTCGCCCCACGTTGGCGACCCTTTTCGGCTCCGTCACGCTCGTGCTGCTCATCGCCTGTGCGAACGTCGCGAATCTGCTGCTCGCGCGTGGACAGACTCGCGGCCGCGAGGTGGCCGTGCGCGCTGCTCTCGGCGCGAGTCGGCGCCAGCTGATCGCGCAGTTGCTGACCGAGAGCCTCGTCCTGGGGATGATCGGCGGAGCGGCCGGTGCGGGTGTGGCCTTCTCTTTCGTGCGTGCACTGGTGCTGCTCGGACCGACGTCGATCCCGCTCCTGCCGGAACTGTCGGTCGACATGCACGTCCTGGCCTTCGGATTGGCGATGACACTCGTCACGAGCATCGCGTGTGGGCTGACACCGGCCCTGGCGGTATCGGGATGGTCGGTTCAAGGGTTTTTCGCGTTGAGTAACCGCGGTGCCGTCGGCGCTGGCGGAACCGGCGCTCGGCGGGTTCTCGTCATCTCGGAGTTGGCAGGCGCAGCGATGCTGTTGGTGGGGGCGGGCTTGCTCATTCGCAGCTACGTGCAGCTCCAGCATGTCGAGCCTGGCTTCGAATCCGAAGGCGTCACGACGTTCAGCGTGTCGTTGCCCGCCGGCAGATATGCAGATCCCGCGAGTCCGCGAGCGTTCGTGTCGGCGCTGCTCTCGCGACTGGAGGGGGAACCCGGTGTTCGGTCAGCGGCGGTGGCGATGGGCCTTCCATTCACAAGCGATCTCAACGCCATAACCGGCTTCCGTCACGAAGGTCAGGTGGAGCCGGACTCTGCATCGATGCCGACGGCCTCGATGCGGATCGTCAGCCCTGGCTACTTCGAAACGATGAAGATCCCGATCCGCAACGGCCGACCATTCGACAGGCGTGACACGGCGACGAGTCCGGAGGTCGTGCTCATCAACGAACGGGCCGCACAGCGATTCTTTTCGGGACAGAACCCCGTTGGACAACAGATGCGAGTCAGCGCGGAGCTCGCGCGCGACGCGCGCAGTGGGCCGAAGACGATCCTCGGCATCGTCGGCAATATCAAATACAGCGGCCTCGACGAGGACACGCCGGCCGAGATTTACCTGCCGTACGAACAGCATCCGGTGGACGCCTTCACCATCGCCGTGCGCACGTCGGCGGATCGCATCGCTTCCATTCCCACGCTGCGGCACGATGTGGCCGAGCTGGATCCCTTGCTGCCCCTGGCAAACATCAAGAGCCTCGCAGCGCTTGTCGACGCGTCGCTCGCTGGACGCCGTTTCACCATGCTCGTGCTCCTGGTGTTTGCGGCCATCGCGGTCGCGCTTTCCGTCATCGGCGTCTATGGTGTGCTCGCATATCTGGTCGCTCAGCGGAGGAGAGAAATCGGTGTTCGGCTGGCCATCGGCGCTTCGCCCGCCGATGTCGTCTGGTTGATCGTGCGTGAAGGCGCGGCGCTGACTCTGGTTGGCTTGGGCGCCGGACTGGCCGGCGCTCTTGCGGCCGGCCGGTGGATCTCGGCTCTGCTGTTCGGCGTCACGCCAGCCGATCCGGTAACGCTCGCGATCGTGGTCTGCACGCTGGCGGGCGCCGCTGCCTGTGCGACCTACGTGCCCGCGCGAAGGGCGGCAGGCGTCGATCCAAGCGACGCCCTCAGGGCCGAGTAGGAGAATTTACTCGGAGGTTCTTCTCGATCGTGCGACCCGCCGCTCGGACTCTCCTGTAGGGGGCGTTGGTTCGAGAAGCACGCCGTTGCGCGACAGCGAAGGATCGGTGCATTGACTGCGGTTGAAGCAGCAGGCGGCCCGCTTTCCTGACCTGAGTTTCGAAAGCGTCTTTTCTATCCGGATCGAGCGCGTGTCACGGTTTCTGGTTGAGCCTATCCAGCGGATCCAATCCCAGCGCGCCAGAGGGGTGATGTCCATCCATGACCTGCGCGCCTGCGGATCAGACGAAAGCGCTTCTGCCAAATCCGCGGGTACCTTGGGTTCCGGCCACAGCGCCATCGGCTCTAGCGAAACGGACACAGAGTCGCCCACCTCGACTCTCGCAGCCTTGAGCATTGTGTTGCTGACCGCGAACCAGTGGCTTCCCATTCCGTCAGGCTCAAGGGGTGCCTGAAAAGCGTGGCTATTCAACGCGCCTTCAACCATGCTCATCCCTCGCGAGGGAAGCTTGCGGCTGGCGGCCTCCGGCAGTCTGAGAATCGTTTGCGAGCCGATTGCTAGTAACTTGGCTTGGAATCTGATTTTCGGCATAAACCGTCAGGCGTTCTGCCGAGTCCTTCCTCTGTTGGCGCGGTCAACCGACACGCGGTTCTTCGAGTTGGTCTCCAACTCGGACAGCCCGCGGCGTTGTTCCGGTTCTTCGCAACGACGCAGCGAACGCAGCTGGGTGAAACGCCGCGCTACGACGTTACTCCAGACGGGCAGCGGTTCATCGTCAGCGCCATGGTCCTGATGGAGTGCCGGCGCGGCTCGATTCAGTGTAGGTTATGTCATTCACGGAGGAGCCATGAACAGACGAACGATGATGACGACGCTCGCCGGCGGCGTGGTGGCCGTCGGATACGCCGACCGCGCGAAAGCGGCGCCGCTAGTAGACGGGAAGCTGCCGGTCGCCAGTGCGGACGCGGCGAAGGACTTTCCTGGTGCGAAGGAACTGCCGGATCCGAACACCAACTACAGGGTCGTGTTCTCCGTCGGTGCGAAAGTGAAAGACGACGAACTGCACCCGACGCTGAAGATGATCGGGCTGTACCTCAACACGCTCGCACGCAACGGTGTCCCGGCGAAGAATCGCCATCTCGCAGCGATGTTCCATCAGGGCGGCGGTGACGCGGTGTTCTCCAACGAGGTCTATAAGGGACGGCACAACGGCGTCGACAACCCGAACATCGCCGTCTTAAAGGAGCTGCACGAGGCCGGTGTCGAGCTCCGCGTGTGCGGACAAGGTCTCATGGGAAAGAAAGTCGATCCGTCACAGCTGCTGCCCGGCGTCCAGGCCGACCTCTGGGCGATGGTGACGATGGTCAATCTGCAGTCGCGCGGGTACGTGCGGGTCGGCTGACATTCGGGACATTGACGATGTGAAGCTGGCTGACCGCGCGTGAGGGCGACCATGGTTCAGGAGGAAGACGATGAGAAACACTGCGCTGAAAGTCCTGCTTACGGCAGCGGTTCTGATTCCTGTGGCGATCTACGCCCAGCCCAGGCCGGGAAACCCGACAACTGCTACTGTCATCACGAAGGCCGAGATCGACAAGATCAGTGCCACGGAGCAATCGCAGACGACCCGTGACGAGAACGCGAGGGTCGTCGATATCGGCGACGGTTGGAGCATGGAACTGGGCATCGTTCATCGCGCGAAGCAGCGGGTGATGACGGTCGGGGAGGCCAATGCCGCCGGTCGTGGTGGTGCAGCCGCCGGTCGTGGCAATGCCCAGGCTGCCGCGGGGAGAGCCCCTGCGCAGACGGCGGCCCCACCGATCCCGTGTGGAGAACAAATGGCCAATGCCCCCGCGGATGCACTTCAGGGCGCCATCACGCACGACAATCAGACCGAGGGTTACTACATCATCTCCGGCGGCGGCACCGCGTTCATTGATGGCCGGCTTCTCAACGGCCGTCACAGCACAAACAACCCGGACGGCGGACCGAACGGTCCCGGCTGCGGCGGCGGCGTGGCGGTTGGCTCACGCAAAGTTGAACTGAAGGTCGGTGACGTCCTGATCGTTCCGCCGGGCGTGATACACGGCTGGGCCGATATTCCCGATCATGTGGACTATCTCAGCTTCCGTCCGTCGCATGGCGTGATGAAGAACGGCTGGGTGAACCCCACCATCGCCTCGAAGTAATCGTCTCGGTTTAGAAGCAGTAGTTCTCGCTGCGCAGGACGGCTTCGTCCGATGTCCGCCGATCACGCCGTGATGAACTGGAATTCCAACGCGAAGAGGCACCTCGCGGTCCCGATAGATCCGCCTTGTCGCGAAGTGGTGAGCGATGGACGATCGGTCTTCACAACGGCGTTTGTGGAAACCTAACCCGCACAGTTGACAGCCGGCCGCAATGTCTGTCACGGTCTTCGCCAGCGGCTTTAAAGAAGGTGGAGAACGATGCGCCGCCTATGCGTCCTCGGCGTCTTAGTGGCTGCGACGGCGTGCGGCAGCTCCCCGACCACGCCGAGCAGCGCGACCACGCCGAGCAACACGGCAAATACCTTCCACGCAGAGGTCACCGACCCAGCCGGCGATGAGGTCGTCTCAGCCGCCGTGCCAACGCCACCCGATTTGATCCACGGCACTGTAGACGTTGGCGGTGGCAACTTGAGGGTCACGTTCCAATTCGCGCCCGGCACGCTCGGTCCGTCCACGGTTGTGACGATTCTGCTGGAGACCGATCAAAACCCGGCGACCGGCTTCAATGACACCGGCTACGGCATCGATTACGGCGTTAGTCTATATGCGTCCACCGCAGCCTTTATTCAAAAAGCTAATCCTTCATCCTGTGCCAGCGGCGGTAACTGCTACACGTATGTAGCTACGGCCTCCGTCAGTTTGGGGACGGACACGATGGCGACGACCATCCCGCTATCCATGCTCGGGAATGCGGACGGCCGACTCACTTATCGCGTCTTCGCGGGGGCGCCTGCCACCCAGACGATTACGACCGACGTCATGCCGGACATCACTCAGCCGCCCACGCATGTCCCTTGACTGGTTCGGGACTTGAGCCGGAGGCCCTGTCGCGCAGCGGACGCGATTGTCCGTGTCGTGTTCGTGAACCCTTGCCGACGGGCCGCAAAGCGCCCCGAGGCCGTCGGACAAAACACCTGAAATCGTTGGGGTGAATTGGGAGGAGCCGGTTCTCCTCCCGACCTGAATAGCTCTGTTAACCGGACGTTCGTCGGGTAGGTCGCGAGTAGTCGCGCAGTGTTTTGTTAATCGGGGGTTTTGTTCAGGCTCTTAGCAAACGAAGATCACGAGCAGCCCAACCCAGCGTGTAGGTCCAACCAAGCCCCACTGTTGTTGCGGTAGCTACCAGCTGCGGCGGATTTGGATTCCGGCGCTGCGTCGAAACGTCACGCCGATCGTGGTATTCGGGTGCGCGCGTTTCTGCTGCTCCCGTATTCCCCACTAAATCAACGCGCCGCCAGTTGCCGCAAGTCCGAGACCGATCACGGGCAAGCGGCCATCGCTACTCCCATCGGGGGATGCGCTGATCGGCGAATGTCTCATCGGCATCACGATCACTCCCGCCGCGAGAAGACCCGCGCCTGTCCAGATGGCTTTGCTTCTCCCTTGTGTCTGTGGTGCCTGCTGCCCGAACGCCTGTGACGCAAACAGCACGCAGCACAAAGCGAGGACTGTGATTTTCATCGGCGCAATGATACCGCCGCAAGGCTTGCTCGAATTGATACGTGAGCGCAACCCTTGCCCGGCTGACGTGCACACACGATCGTCAGAGGGCGAGGAGGATCACATGCTGAGGTATACCCTGGCCTTAGGTTTTGTCGGCGGTGTCGGTGTGTCAACTGGCTCTCAAGAACCGGCGTGCCCTACGGACGCTCAACGAGGGCAGGCAGCAGTTCGGTTTGCGCGCGAGTTGAATACGGCTCAGGCCGCCTTTCGGGCTCAGAACAGGCGCTACGGGCACCGCCCAGCGCGTCCACGAGCACTTGCGACCGCGGCCGCTCCGCCGCGCGCCTGGTTATGAG
>Ga0193696_1000793_pt1 | contig 10220 bp, 7 predicted proteins | sample L3m1metaG_FD_145074 | JGI IMG/M metagenome (GOLD analysis project Ga0193696, IMG submission 145074) | Soil microbial communities from a riparian zone of the East river system, Colorado, United States - L3m1 | ecosystem: Environmental > Terrestrial > Soil > Riparian zone | place: USA: East River... | reverse complement strand
CGTCTGCGTGGACGTTCAACGCGCAGGTCCCGCAACAGGCGTGCCGACGAAAACTGAGCAGGGCGATCTCTGGCAGATGCTGGGAGCGGCGCAAGGCGATTATCCGCGCATCATTGTCGCCCCTTCAACACAACTCGATCTGTTCAAAACGATTCCCGAGTTGTTCAATCTCGTGGACAAATATCAGTGCCCGGGCCTGGTGCTCTCGGACCTGTTGATCTCCGAAGGAACGTCCAGCGTTGACCCGGCGGAACTCAACTTCAACGTCAAGATCGATCGCGGCGAAATCATTTTCCCGAATGGCAACGGGTCAGGCAACGGTGAGACGAAGAGCCCATTCAGCGGATACAACGACAATGCGTACCTCCGCTTCAAGAATACCGAATCCGGCATCTCGCCGCGCGCGGTCCCGGGCGTGCCCGGTCACATTCACGTCGCCGCTACCGATGAACACGACGAAGACGGGACGTTAATCAGCGATGAGTACACGAATCCGGCGAAGCGCCGTATGATGGTCGAGAAGCGCGCGCGCAAAATGGAGACGGTGCTTTCGCAAATTGCAGCGCCGAAATTGGTTGGTCCAGAAAATGCCCAGGTAACCCTCGTTGGTTGGGGCTCGACTGAGGGCGTGATTCTCGAAGCGCTTGAAAAACTCGCCGCGGACGAGGGGATCGTCGCCAACCATCTGCAAATCAAATGGGTTGTGCCGTTCCACGCCGATGAAGTGAGCCGGATTCTCAGCCGCAGCAAGCGAGTCATCATCGTTGAGAACAATCATAGTGGACAGTTCGCGCTTTTTGCGCTCGGAAACCGGGTTCAAGGCGCACGGCCACATCCGGAAATATGATGGCGAGCCGTTCATGCCACATCACATCGTCAACTCGGTCAAAGAACAACTCGAAGGCCGCGCCGCCGCCGCGAAGGAGATCGTCTCCGTGCCAGCGCACGAAATCTTGGTATAGGAACAAACATGCAAACAGTGACTGAAACCGCACCCGCGCCCACCACGATTCAACCACCGGTCTCCGCCCCGCAAACCGGCGAGCTGACCAAAGACGCGTACAAGAGCAAGATTCACCCTGACTGGTGCCCTGGTTGCGGTGACTTTTCAGTGCTCAGCGCGTTGCAAACGGCTTTATTTGAACTGGGCCTGAAACCCCATCAGGTGGCGGTGATCAGTGGCATCGGCTGCTCGTCGAACCTCCCCGGGTTTATCAACACCTACGGCATGCACACTCTGCATGGTCGCGGACTGGCGGTCGGCACTGGCCTGAAGCTGGCGAATCATGAACTTAAGGTGATTTGCACCGGAGGCGATGGTGACGGTTACGGTATTGGCGGTAATCACTTCCTGCACATCATGCGCCGCAATATCGATCTCACTTACATTGTGATGGATAATCAGATTTACGGCCTGACCACGGGCCAGGTCTCGCCCACAAGCACGAAAGGAATGAAGACCAAGACGACTCCCCATGGCAGCGTCGAAAACCCGATTAATCCGATCCCGCTGGCGATGGTTGGCGGCGCGACTTACGTCGCTCGCGCTTTCAGCGGCAAACAGAAGCACATGGTTGAAATCATCAAAGGAGCGATCCAGCACAAAGGTTTTTCGCTCGTGGACGTCTTCAGCCCCTGTGTCACGTATAACAAAGACAACACTTATCAGTGGTTCAATCCGCGCGTGAAAGTTCTGGAAGAACAAGGGCACGACCCGAGCGATTTTCACAAGGCGATGGACAAGGGCTACATGTGGGGAGAGGAAATTCCCATCGGGCTTTTCTGGCATCGCACCGACTTGCCGAGCCTCGAAGACCTCGAACCTGTCCTTCACGAAGGTGGCCCGCTCGCGTTTCGCAAGCTCGGCATTCCGGAAGATCAGGCCAAAGCGGTCATCGCTGAGTTGATGTAAGTCCGTCAGTTAGATAAGGGAGTTCTGAGCTCAAGAGCCTGTCCGTTGTGAACACACGACAGCAACTCATGACGCCTCTCAACGGCGGCGGCGTTTTCTTCTGCAAAGTTTCCGACGGCGCACCATTCCCTGGATACTGACCGGCCTGCTCTGGCTCTTAATCGTAATCTTAATCTTAATCTCACGCGCCCATCAGTTGTGTGGCGTGGGACTTCATGGTTCAATCCGGCGAATGGCTCGGACCAATTGGCTGATAATCGCGGGTTTGTTTCTCAGCTCGCTTGCGCTCCATTCCGCAACACAGAAGCAATCAACCGCGTCGGCCGGCTGGGCTGAAGTCGATATTACTCCACCTTTGGGAATTGCCCTTGGTGGACGCGGCGGACCAGAAGCCTGGGCAAACAAAGTTTTGGACCCACTTTACGGGCAAGTGCTTATCCTTAAGGACGGCAAAGGAAATGGGTTTGCTCTGGTCTCTCTGGACCTCATCGGCATTCAACATGACACAAGTGATCGTATTCGCATGGCGATTGCCGGCGAACTCGGGATCGAACTGAATCTGGTCGTCATCAACTGCTCGCATACGCATAGCGGTCCACTCATGTACCGCCAACTGTTCGCCGGCATTGATCCAACACCGCAAATCGAAACGGATTACCTCAATTCGCTCACGGAGAGGGTCGTCCTCACAGCCCGTCACGCCGCTAAAGAACTGAAACCGGTTATCGCGGAGGTTTTTCATGGCACATCGAGAGTGGGCATCAACCGCCGCGGCAAAAATCGACAAGGGCGCACGGGAATTTTGCCGGACGCCAATGGCCCTTTCGAAACGAACGTCTGGGTAATGAAACTTTCGCACACGAATCCCGACCCGTCGGGAGCCGCCCTTGTGTTCTCCTACGCATGTCATCCCGTGCTTGTTTATGGTTTCGCGCATTCGGCCATTTCGGCTGACTTTCCCGGCGCAACGCGAAACGTTCTGCGCGAGAAACTGGGCGATCAGGTGCATGTCCAATTCGTGCAGGGCCTGGCCGGAAACATTCGTCCACGGGTGAACGCGGACGTTGAAAATAGTCGGTGGCGCACAGGCAACGCAGCTGACGTGCGCCAGGCCGGCGCGGAACTGGCGACCGACGTTCTGACGGCGCTTAAATCAAAGGGGGACGCTTTGAAATTGAATCTCGCAGGCAGCATGGATCGTCCGTTCCTTCCCCGAGCCGAACCTCCGCCCAAGGGCATTTACGAGACGATGGCGGGCGGGACCAACGAATTCCAAAAAGCTGTCGCACAATACTGGTTGAAGCGCTACGAGCGTGGTGAAGGATTTGCGCGTGGGGATTCCTGGCCCGTCGGCTTGATCCGGCTCGCTGACAATCAATGGATCGCGTATCTCGCCGGCGAACCGGTCGTGGAATGGGGCGCAAAAATCCGCTCCTGGCTTGCGCCTTATCAGGTGATCGTCTGGGGCTATTGTCAGGAATCGATCAGCTACCTGCCGACCGAGGAACTTCTGCCTGAAGCCGGCTATGAAGTCATTCAATCCAACCATAACCGTGCAACGACGCCAGCGCCGTTTCGCCCCGGCATTCATGAAGCCGTTCGCAACAGCCTTCGCGGGCAGGTCGCCTCTATCGAACGCCTCGCCAATTAACCGTAGCCGTCGTGCCATCAGAAAGTGCTGGCGAAACGGCTCTTCCGATGTAACTTTAAGCCCAGGGCATGAGCGATTTTCAGGTCATCGAAACCGCGCTGAAAGCCACCGCTCGCCGGCACCGGCTGCAGCGCGCCTGGAGTGGCTTTTGGAAAGGCCTGCTCGCAGGCGGGCTTGTTTGGCTCGTTGTCTTTGCCACCTACAAACTGGCCCCTATTCCCGTGCAGTCGCTCGCCGCGGCCGGAGTTTTCGCCGGGTTGACCCTCCTGATTTCAATTCTTGTTTCCATCTGGCGCAAAGAGTCGTTGCTTGAAGCTGCCCGCTGGATTGATGAGAAGCAAAAGCTGCAACAGCGCTTGAGCACCGCCTGGGAAGTCGCGGCCAGGCCAGACTCGGAATGGAAGCAACTCCTCGTTGCTGATGCCGCACAGCATGCCCGCAGTCTTAATGCGCGCGGTCTGATGCCGTTGCGAATGCCGGGCGTGAGTCGCTGGGCCGTGGCGGTTCTCGCTCTCGGAATCGGTTTGGGATTTGTGCCGGCGTACCGAACGAAGGCTTACGACAAAAAACAGCAGGACGTTTCCCACGTCCGCGACACAGGCAAGCACCTCGCCGAGTTCACGCGCAAACAGCTTGAGCAGCGTCCGCCCGTGTTTGAGCCAACGCAAAAGAGCATCGAAGCCGTCGCCGAACTCGGTGACAAACTGGGCAAAGCCAGCCTCACACCTGCCGAAGCGTTGCGCGATTTGGCAAACACCGCGCAGCGCCTCGAACAGGAAGCGAAAGAACTCGGGCAAAAGCCAGAGCTGCGACCACTGGCGGCGCGCGAACGCGATTCGGGCACCGGCGGAAGCCAAACGCCAGAAGCACTGCAGAAACAGATTGACGCGCTGCAAAATGCTCTCGGCAAAGCTGCCGCAAATTCGGACAAGCTCGACAAAATGAAGGACCAGCTCAATCAGGCACAGAAGTCCTTGAGCGCAATGGGCGACAAGGATTCCGCTGCCGCCGAAGCCGCGCGACAGAAACTGGCGCAATCCCTTTCCGAGCTTTCGAAGGAAATGAAACAGATGGGCCAAAATATCGAAGGCCTGGAGGAAGCCATCGAAGCGTTGCAGAAGAACCAGACGGACCTCGCGATGGCCGGGCTGCAAACCGCCCTCAAAGATCTGGAAAAATTGCGCGATCAGGCCAAGGCCCTTCAACAGTTGCAGCAACAGGCTGCAAAAATGGGCAAGGACCTGCCCGAGCAGTTGAAGCAGGGTCAGGCCAAAGCCGCGCAGGCGACCCTCGGCAAAATGATCGAGCAACTCAAATCGGCCAACGTTTCGGCGGAAGCATTGCAGAAGATTCTGGATGAAGTGAATCGCTCCGTCGAACCCGGTTCGCAATATGGCAAGGTCGGGGATCGTTTGAAGGACGCTGTCGCGGAAATGAAGCAGGGCAAAAAAGCAGACGCCGCCCAATCGCTCGCCCAGGCAGCGAAGGAACTCGAAAAACTTCAGCAGGAAATGGCCGACGCTGAAGCCCTGCTCGCCGCTCTCGAAGCCCTGGATCGCGCCCAGATGGCCTTACTCACCGGTAAAGAATGGAGCGAATGCAAAGGCGGCCAATGTAAGGCCTGCAACGGCGCGGGCTGTGCGCTTTGCAAGGGCCGAGGATGGTCGCACGGCGGCAAGCCGGGCTCTGGCGTTGGGACGTGGGCCGAAGACCAGGAAGGCTGGACTTTTTGGGAGCAAACCGGCGCCATGGATAATTCGGGCGTCGTTCGCCCTGACATGGATGCCCGCGGCCACACCGACCGGCCTGACGACTTAAGCCCGAATCTCACCCCGACAAAAGTGCGCGGCCAGATGTCACCCGGCGGACCAATGCCAAGCATCACGTTAAAGGGCGTAAGCATCAAAGGTCAAAGCACCGTCCAATTCCAGGAAGCCGCGTCTGCCGCTCAATCCGACGCCCAGAGCGCCTTGAATCAAGACCAGGTGCCGCGCGCCTATCAGAATGCTGTTCGCGATTACTTCGACGATTTGAAGAAGTGATTCGCCCTTCGCGTGAGTGCCTCGCCGCTCACGAATCCGCCCAAAAACCCGTTGCACTGTTCATGTGTTCTACCTATATTAGATGCCGATGAACGGACCTGGCATTAAAGGCCGTGGGGCGGGATTGAATCCGACCAACCGTTTCGAAAAAATCCGCTTCGAAACGGATTCCGATTGGAATCCCGAGGACAACAAAACTCTGCGCACCGAATTCTACCGTGATACAACTCAGAGTATCGTCAATTACAATAACAGCCCCGATGTAGGTTTCGAAACAAGCGTGAACCCGTATCGCGGTTGCGAGCACGGGTGTGTTTATTGTTTTGCGCGCCCGACGCACGAATATCTCGGCTTCTCTTCCGGGCTCGATTTTGAGAGCCGTATCATGGTGAAAGAGAACGCGCCCGAGTTGCTGCGCAAGGAACTCTCGTCTCCAGGGTGGAAGCCGCAAGTAGTGGTAATGAGCGCTGTTACAGACTGCTACCAGCCCGTCGAACGGAAGCTCAAGCTCACCCGGCGTTGCCTGGAGGTCCTCGCCCAGTTTCGGAACCCGGTTGCTATCATTACGAAGAATCATCTCGTTACGCGGGATATCGACGTTCTTTCCGAATTGGCCAGAGTCAATGCCGCCGCTGTGAACGTCTCCGTGACGACCCTCGATCCGACTTTGACGCCGCGGCTCGAACCTCGAGCTTCACTGCCGCAGCACCGTCTTGCCGCCATCCGCGAACTGACCTCAGCGGGCATTCCTGTGAACGTGATGGTTGCGCCGGTCATTCCAGGTATCACCGACCATGAAATCCCCGCAATCATAACTGCCGCCGCCGAAGCGGGCGCAACCAGTGCCGGCTGTGTTCCGGTGCGCCTGCCTTACGCTGTGAAAGACCTGTTCGTCGAGTGGCTGGAACGCCATTTCCCGGACCGCAAACAAAAAGTCCTCGGGCGCATCCGCGACATGCGTGGTGGCAAACTCAACGACCCCAACTTCGGCAGCCGGATGGAAGGCCAGGGCGTCTTCGCAGAGCAGATTCATAACCTCTTCGCTGTGGCCTGTCGCAAGGTTGGTTTCCCGAAACCGCGCCCCGAGCTTTCGACCGCGGCATTTCGTGTGCCGGGGAGGGCGAAACAGGAATCCTTCGATTTCGCGAACGCCTCAGAGCAGGCTCGCTGAATCCGCGTCCAGAAACAGAATCGCGTTTGACTGCCGGCGTAAGGTTGAGGCCGGACACGCTGTGCTGATCGGCCCGCCAAGCATGTCTTTGACAGCGCGCGCTTTCCGTTTCTCGGGAGCAACACAGAACATTTTGCGCGCAGAACAAAGCATGGGGATCGTCAGCGTGATCGCATACTGAGGCACGGCTTTCAAATCCGGAAAGTGGCCTTCACCGACCTGTTGCTGCTGACAGGCTTCATCGAGTTTTACGATCTTCACCTTGTACGGATCGTTGAAATCCGCAACCGGCGGATCGTTGAATGCAAGGTGCCCATTTTCTCCCACACCCAGGCAACAGAGATCGATCGGCTGGGCCTCCAGCAATTCCGCGTATCTTTTGCATTCGCTTAACGGCAACGAGGCATCGCCCTCGATATAATGAAACTTGCGTGGCCGTACCCGGGCTTCCACGCGCTCGCGCATGTAACGGCGGAAGCTGGCTTTGTGCGCAGCATCAATGCCCAGATACTCATCCATGTGGAAGAGCGTGATGCGCGACCAATCGATTCCCCCGAGGGCAATCAAATGCTCCAAAAAGCGGACCTGCGAGTTGCCCGTTGCTAAAATGCACGCCGCCATTGGCTGATTTGCGAGCGCGCCGGTAAGGTGATCATGCGCGATATGGGCAGCGTCCCGGGCCATGTCGTCCTGACTCGCGTAGACGCGTACGGGCAAAACGCCTGCCTGGAACGTGCGAATCGGAGTTGAAGCGACGGTTGTCATGGAACGCAATTTGTACGGCTTGAGACCGATCAGAATCAACGTTAATTCATCAAGTCCCGGAAAAAGGCAGGTCACTGACGACCGCGCTCAATTCGCCATTTCCCGAACGGATTTGAAGCACGCTACCCGCCGTATTGTGCTCGCGCCGAATATATGCGAGAGCGATGGCGGCGCCGAATTTTGGCGACCGGGTTGCGCTCGTCACATATCCGACTTCTTTGCCGTCGCGAAAAAGCTTGTCGTGCCTCTGCGGTAAAGAAGGAACTTCACTCGGCAGGCGCAACCCACGCAGGCTTTTCGCGACCTGGCCATAGGCGCGAATCCGCGAAATCACTTCCTGCCCAATGTAGCAGCCCTTGGAATAGCTGATCGCGCGGGTGTCGATACCGGCCTCGGGCGCGAGATTGCTGTCGTCCATGTCTATGCCGAAGCGAGGTATCCCCGCTTCGACGCGAATGGTTTCGAGCGCCTCGAAACCGCTCGCGCCACCACCGCCTTTCTCGGCGGCTTGCAATGCCCGCTCGTAAAACTCGGCCATTGCGTCGGTGGGCACGAAAATATCGAAACCAACGACTGTGCCGCGCGCATGGTTCATGCAATAAATTTCTCTGTCAGAGGTCTTGCTCCAATCGAACGCCTTGGCGGGTGTCGTTAACCCTGCCGCTTTGATTGCGTCGCCGCTCTTTGGACCCTGAATCGTCAGCATCCCGAAGTTGGCCGATACGTCGACGATCTGGACATCATCCGCGATGACGTATTTTTCGAGCCGTTGCGAAACTATTGCGGCGAGCCCCGGCTCGAAGTCCAAAAGCAGTTCATCCGGCAGGCAATAAATGTTCAGATCGCTCTGGATCCTGCCTTTCGCATTCACAAGCGCGGCATAGCAGCCTTCCCCTGCTTTGAGGTCCTTCACATTATTGGTTACCTGGCCGTTTAGAAAGCGGACGCGGTCGGGTCCAGCGACACAGAGGCGGCCCCGCGAGGTAAGATCGATCACACCCGCAGAGTCGCGCAGAAACGTGTAGTCAGTTTGCGACGTGCTCATGAATCCTTTCAGGAGACGCGTGCCGCAAATGTCGCACGATCTCCGGCATTTCCGGAAGTGCCAGAAATGATTTCACGAAGGGGTTTGCGGGCTGGTCCAGCAGCCGCTCCGGCGTGTCGAATTGCTCAATCATACCGCAATTCAGCACCGCGATGCGCTGCCCCAGGCTCAATGCTTCCAGCAGGTCATGTGTGACGCAAATCATCGTCATGCTCAATTGCGCATGTAGCCGTTTGAGTTCACTGCGAAGTTGCGCGCGCAATTGCGAATCAAGGTTGGCAAAAGGCTCATCGAGAAGCAGCACCGAAGGACGCTTGACCAGGGCGCGCGCCAACGCGACGCGCTGACGCTCGCCGGCCGACAACTGGTTCGGGGTTCGATCGAGCAGACCTTCGATAAAAAGCAGTTCAGCAACTTCCCGCGTCCTTTCCCTCACCTCGTCCAGCGCAACTTTTCGGACTCGCAGTCCCAGAGAGATATTCTCTCTTGCCGTGAGATGCGGAAAGAGCGCGAGCGTTTGAAACACCATCGCCACTGATGTTGGGGCCGTCGCTTTGCCATCGAGTTCGACCGCCCCGGCCGAGGGTTTTTCCAGGCCGGCCATCAGCCGAAGCATCGTCGTTTTTCCGCCGCCCGAAGGTCCGAGAACGGCGATGCGCTCCCCAGAGGCAACCGCGAGCGAGACATCGCGCAACGCCGTCACTTCACCGAATTTCTTGCAAACACGTTCCAGAGCAACTCGCATCGCGCATTAGACTAACAAAAAAAGAGACCGGGGAAAACCCCGGTCTCGTGCAAAGTTCGTTGAGACTCGCTCTATGGCCGTTTCAAGCGATAGAACCGCTTCGCTGCATTCAGCGGGACCGTCTTTGACTTGGTCGCGCCGCTGAGGACTTCGGCCTGCGGGATAGTTGCCCACGGGCCGGTGATGTCATTCGCGCCTTCGAGGCAGCCGATCTGAGTCGCCGACCAGGAGAGCACGATATTGCCGGCCCCACGAGCGACCGTCAGGGTGCCCGGATTGTAAGCGCTTCCGGCGCGGTATGCCGGCACGCCGCCGGGGGCATTGACCCCGCGCACGACTGTGCCTGGAGCACTCAAATCCTGCGTCCAGAATTCGACGTTGGCATCGCCGCCGCCTTCTTCCCAGATCAGGCGCATTGGATACAGCCCGTCGGCAGTAACCAAAACGTCGAAAGTGGTATCTGCGGAGCCACGGCCACCGCTGAACTCACCCAGTGTAGTTGCGTTGCCTGCGTCGCCCGCGAAGAGCGCAGGGGAGACACGGAAACCGTCGTCGCTGTTGACTCCGAAGTGATAGAAGCCCGCCCGGAGTTCCAGATAAGCGACCGCTTCCATCGCGATATCATCCATCGCGGCCGACATGCCGGGGAACGGAACGTCAGGAGTAATCCTGCCGACGTTGCCGCCGTTGTTGTTGTAATTGATGATCCCGGTTTCCACCGCGCATTGGACTGTCAGGTTATTCTGCAGAGGCACGGAGCCAGGGAAAACCGTGCCGGCAAGCAATCCTTCGGCTCGCAGTGTCGAATTGATCCCCCCGGCGCCAGTCACCTGCACGAACCGGAGGTCGAAGCCGCGTTGCGTCAACGAACCCAGCGGCAGCACACCCG
>Ga0193696_1000792_pt1 | contig 10222 bp, 11 predicted proteins | sample L3m1metaG_FD_145074 | JGI IMG/M metagenome (GOLD analysis project Ga0193696, IMG submission 145074) | Soil microbial communities from a riparian zone of the East river system, Colorado, United States - L3m1 | ecosystem: Environmental > Terrestrial > Soil > Riparian zone | place: USA: East River... | reverse complement strand
TTTTCAAAGAGAAAAATGTGGAGAAGTTTGAATCCGATCGCTATCGGATCGCAGGGTCCGTCTGCCAGACTTGCGGCAAACCTTTTGTTGGTGGCAGTTAATGTTTGCGGGTAATTAAATCAACTGTGGATACTTTCGAAAAAGGGCGATTTAAAAAGTCTGATAATACCATATTAAACAGTTCGGGTTTTTCAACGGTTCCGTAATGAGTTGCTCCCGGCATTACAAAGAAATTAGAGTTTGGTATGTTGTAGAATATTTTAATTGAATGTTCAAGCTTGATAGCGTCTCTGTCGCCCGACATAATTAATACAGGACATTTAATTTTTTGCAAGTCCTTCTCGGTGATATCAGGTTGATAGGCTAATAGTGAATAAAGTCTTTTTGTATTAAAGTTCTTTGTAACTTTTAATGTGTCCAATATCAAATCATCAATTTCATCAAAGATTGCAGCCTTTCCCGGAAATATATTGGCGCCATAAGTGGCCAGTTTCGCTATTTTATCCGGATAATTTATTGCAAGTAAGAGCCCTAAAATAGCTCCATCACTTTGTCCCTGAACAAATGCACTGTCTATATTTAAAGAGTCCAATAGAACTTTAATGTCATTGGCCATTTGTACGTAAGTCAATTGTTTTGTTGTTGTGTCAATTGATTTTCCGTGTGCTCGGCTATCAATGGCAATTACCTTAAAATGCTTTTTAAAGAATTCAATCCTTCCACTTGCACCTCTTATTGAACCTCCGCTGCCGTGCAGAAAAATTAGTGGCTTTCCTGTTCCATAAATTTCATAGTATAGATTTATACCATTAATTTTTTTGTAGTTTCCTGCCTCCTTGTTATCTCCGTATTTTATTGAATATTGAGTTTGTGCATGTAACAGGCTGCTTGTTGAAGTAACTATTAAAAAAGCTAAAAGGTGCTTTATTATATTACTCATGTTTTCGTTTTTTTAAAATTTTCAGAGTGCTTGGTTTTAATTGCCACCAACGTTCAGGGCTTTATGCTGTTGGATATTTATTTCCGTCAGCCCACAACCACTGCTAAATTTATAATTAAATGTTCATTGTTTGTACAAAAATTCAAAGATGCTGGTCAAGCCGAAACTGAAGATTGGCTTTGCTTTTAGTTGATGTTTGTTGGTCAGACGCCAATAGGATAAAACTTTTTGTTGTAGGCAGTTTTTTGAGGTCTACTCTTTTAGATTTGAACTCAGAAAGAATTTATTATAGTCAAATTAGAACTATTAATCCATCGTTTGCACCATTTCATCCAAACCTATATCCACTCAGCCACGATTAATTATCTTTGCGCCTCTTTAATATTATGCAAAGGATTTATTTAGATAACGCGGCTACGACAGCCCTTGATAAAGAAGTACTTGACGCTATGTTGCCCTATATGACCACTCATTTTGGCAACCCGTCTTCTATTTATTCTTATGGAAGAGAATCACGTCTTGCAATTGAGAGTGCACGGAAAACAGTGGCAAAGATCTTAAATGCAAATCCCGGTGAAATATTTTTTACCAGTGGAGGCACTGAAAGTGATAACATGGCCATCACAACTTCCATTCGTGATCTTGGTTGTCGTCATATCATCACTTCACCGATCGAGCATCATGCCGTGCTTCATGCAGTAGAACATTTAAATCATGAAGGAACTATCACAACCAGTTTTGTGAAATTGTTACCCGATGGTCATATAGATCTGGAAGATCTTGAAAAACAATTAGCATCACATACAGAAAGATGCCTTGTATCCCTGATGCATGCAAATAATGAGATCGGGAATCTTCTTGATATCTATACTGCCGGTGAAATTTGTAAAAAGTATAATGCCATCTTTCATTCAGACACTGTGCAAACTGTCGGGCATTATAAAATAGACCTGCGAAAAAAGCCAGTACATTTTGCAACGGGTGCGGGACATAAATTTCATGGTCCGAAAGGAGTGGGGATATTATATGTAAATGATAATATCAAAGTAAAGCCAATGATATATGGTGGAGGACAGGAAAGAAACATGCGTGCAGGAACAGAAAATCTTTATGGAATTGTTGGTTTTGCAAAAGCATTAGAGATAGCAGATGCAAATATGGAGAAGGATTCTCAATACATTCTTTCATTAAAAACATACATGATCGAACGTTTGAATAAAAAGATCCCCGGTGTAAGGTTCAATGGTGATTATAATGGTGAAAGCTTATACACGGTATTGAATGCTTCATTTCCAAAATCTGAGAAATCAGAAATGATCTTATTCAATCTTGACATGAATAATATTTGCGCATCGGGTGGCAGCGCCTGCAGCAGCGGGGCAGATGTTGGTTCGCATGTGATCAGGGCGATCAATAATAACCCGAACCTGGTGCCTGTCCGTTTTTCATTTAGCAAATACAATACAACTGCAGAAATAGATACAGTGATCGAAAAATTAAAAGAAGTTATTTAATTGTACAGGCCATTTATTTTTTAGCAAAAGGCTTAATGACCGCTGAGAAAAGTACACCGCCGCTATTCAGTTTTACTTTTCCATAACCAACACCATCCAGGGCTATTTTCAAATAAGGCTCTGCCTGCAGGCTTATATTTTTATTTATAACTCTTTTATAACCGCCGGATAAATTCAATACGGAGAAATAATGCTTGTTCTGGTTGTCGATCGTTTTAGTATAGGTAATATAAGTAGGACTATAATTTGGCTTAAAATAGTAATCATATTTTTCTTCTTTCATCAATAGACTGGAAATACCAACAGATGCAAACCAACTTTGTTTTTTGTTTGAGCTTATTGTGTAATCTACTGTTATAGGTATGTCGTACACTTTGCAATTGGCCTCAATATTTTCCAGGTTCGGATAATATCCCCAAAAATTATTTGGAGGGTGATAATCACCCGGATCAGCAGTGTAAACTTTCCTTCCAGCATAGAACCCTGTCCTTATCGAAAGTCTTTTTGAAATTTGGTATCCGATACCAGCACCATAAGCCAGTCTTACTTCACCAGTGTTATCGCCTACTTTGCTAAGATCAGGTCCTGCAGAAACGCTAATAAAGAAGTTATTGGCAAATGAGCTATTATTTTTCTGTTTATTGCTATCTGCTTTTTTAACTGCTACAGCTTTTGTCTCTTTTGTTTCTTCTTTTTGTCCTTCAACCCGATAGCTATCGGGTTTATTTTCAGTTTTTGCTTTTTCAACTTCAGGTTCTTTTTCCAGCTCTTTCTTTTCTGTTATAGTTGTTGATTGGTTTTCGCTTTTAGTTAGATCTTCGATCGATGATCTTTCGGGTTCGGTATTCTTAACCAACTCATCAATTGTTTGGCCTGAGCTTTTTTGCTTTGAGGAGTTATCTGTTTTATTATTTACTGAACTAATTGTTTTTTTATTCTTCTCTGTTTTAGCGATCGAAGTATTGGTTTGGATCTCCTCGTCGGGAATATTATTAATTTCTGTCTCTTTGTTTTGTATATCCAGTACATTCGATGAAGCAGTTCGATCGGTGGTATTGTTTGGTATTTGAGAAGTATTTGTGCCTTTGTCTGTACTTGTATTTGTGGGCTTGTTATTTTCTTTTGTTGTTAAATTTTGGTTTTGAGATTTAATTTCTGCGATCTCTTTTTTGTTGCTGTTGCTATTCTGCCAAACAAGAAAAGCCCCCCCACCTAATAAAAGAAAACTGAAAAGAATAAAGAATATCCTTCTCCTGTCTTTCTTTTCAACAGGCATGTGTTTATCAAGCAACGTCTCCATTTTATCCCAATCCGGGATATCATTTCCGGGAGGACGCTGGCTCAATGAATCTTTTATCTTCTTGTCAAAATTCTCAGACTGCATTCCGTTTGTATTCTAGTTCGGTTTGTTTTAATAATACTTTTTGCAAATGCATTCTTGCTTTTGCAAGGTTTGATTTTGATGTCCCCTCTGCAATACCCAATTTCTTCGATATTTCATCATGACTCAATCCATCCATCACAAATAAGTTGAATACTGTGCGATAAGCCGGGGATAATTGCTGCACTGCTCTTAATATTTCATGGTAGGATAATTTGTCAAGTGCTGTTTCTTGTGCAGAAGCTATCTGTAATGTAACAGGGTCTGTATGTCCATTCAAATGTTTTTTGATCTTGCGATAATGATCAATTGCTGTGTACACCATAATTTTCCTTATCCATCCTTTGAAAGAGGCGACAGTATCAGCATATGCCGGCTTGTATTTATGTATTTCTTTAAAAATTTTCAAGAATCCATCATTGAGAATTTCCACTGCGTCATCGTAATTCCCCGAATATCGATCACATATTGACATAGCATACCCATAGAAAGAACTATAGATCAATTTTTGACTATCCCTATTGTTCTTTACACAACCTTCTATCTGTTCACTCAATTCCCGGGCTGTTAACAAGGGTTGAAATATTTCAGTTAAATAATCGGACGCAGAGCCTCATGGGTTGCTTTTACTCTGCAAATTAAGCCAATTCTATGAGGTGAAAATAACCAGATGAGGATTATTGACATAAACGTACAGTCAGAAAGTTGTCGATTGGGCAATTTGTGAGGAAATCCATTGCGGATGAGCCAATTATTGTTGATGGGTCAGTGAAAGGCATATGGAAATTCAGGCTAAAGACATTTGCTGGTCACTTTTTTTCATTTCATAAAAGGCGAAATACCCTGTGACAAAAATGGAAATGATAAAATAGCCAGCAACTACATAATGGTACCATGGCCAATATTGGGAAGAGAAAAACCAATCACCATAGTAATAAATGATAAAAAGACCGATAAGGGATTTTACCAGCTCCATATAAAAGGCATAACGGTTGCCATCCATTAGTTCAGTGTATGCATAAATGGAAATAAAAACGAATGCTCCGTAATAAAAGATATGCGGCTTATCTATTTGTGCAATAAAAGCAAAAAAATAAATGAGCAGGAAATAGTTAAAAAACATTTGCGACCAGCTCCAGGCAATAAAAGTCTTTGTAGCAGGGCTATCGAACTTTTTATAATTGTAGACGTCTTCAATATAATCAACAGGGTATTTTTCTTTCACATCATCAGGCCGCCAGCCGGTGGGCATGAGCCAAATGCGAAATTTGTCTTTTATATTTTTTGTTCTCCAGGCATCTTTGATCAACAGCCACAGGTGAATAAAATTGATCTTAACAGGGTTCCATGTTTTTACAGGTCTTGTTACTCCATAAACAGGTTTTACATCATCAAGCTCCTGCTGAAAGGTGCCAAAAAGTTTATCCCAGAAAATAAAAATCTGCGACAAATTTTTATCCATGTATTCTTTATTGATAGCATGATGTACGCGATGATGAGAAGGAGTGACAAGAATATGTTCGAGAAATCCCAATTTGCCGATCAATTGTGTATGATACCAATATTGTAAAAAAAGATGCAATGGCGCAACGATGGCGATCACTTCTTTAGGAACGCCAAATAATGCGGCAGGTATAAGCAGGAATGTAAAGAAGTTGATAAAGGTTGAGATCGATTGACGTAATGCACAGGAAAGATTAAACTCCTCGCTGCTATGATGTATTATGTGGTAATTCCAGAAAAAATTTATTTTATGACACCAGCGGTGTACCCAATAACCCTGGAAATCTATCACAAGAAATGCGATGATGTAAAGAGGGATCGTTGCCTGTATGTGAGTGATCGCAATTTTATCTACCAGCCAGCTATAAGTAATGATAGTAATACTAATGCCAAGCACATCTTTTACAACATTGGTAATTCCGCTGCTAAAACTGGAAACACTGTCAAGCCCCCGAATTACATTGAGGCCCTTACGCCACTCCACAATTTTTTCAACCAGGAAAAAAAAGAGAAAGAAAGGAACGGTGATATTTAAAAGTTTGCCGTAAAGTTCCATATTAAGCGAATCGCTGCCATAAATTTAAGATTTTTCCTTTCCGAAATACTTTTCTACAAGTTTTGGCAGGGCTGTCGTTTTCCATGCGGTTGTCAATGCATCAGTTAACATAGATTTCTTGACTTTTTTCAAGTTGATAAAAGTGGCGCCGTGCTTACCCCAGGCCCCGGGCACGGGAAAGATCACCTCTTTATCGTACGCACAAAAAACAGATTGGTCAATTGCTGAAAGCTTTACCATCACATAATTTTTATCAGCGTGAATGGTAGCGAATATTTTATTTTTTACCCGGAAACTTGTGAGATGAAAATGTGGCTTCTCTTCTGTTTCAGGTAAGGATAGTGCTGCTTTTCTTGCTTGTTCGATCGATATCATTTTATTATTCTTTCAAAGCAACAGCTAAAACTTTATTTCTTAAGGCACCCAATGGCTTTGGAGTATTACAAAGTATCACATAAAATATTTTCTTTTTCGGTAGCCAAACATAATCTGCCCTGAAGCCTCCTTGTGAACCGGTATGACCGATCATATTTTCATTATTCGTTTTTGTAATAAACCAACAAAGACCAATGAAAGGCGGGATGCTGTCTTTCCAATTCGAAAGATCATAAACTGTTCTTGATCTTTTTGTCCATACGCTATCGAGAAAGACATTTTTCTGTATAGCCTGTTCGTATTTCCAAAGTTCTTCTACACTGCTCCATACGCCACCATTGCCTGCGGCCGCAAATGTGGGTTCTTCCCCATAATCTTTTTCAAAATAATTTTTGCCATCAAATAAATAGCCATGAGAAACACCTGATTCGGGATAAGGACCATCGGTGATAGTTGAATTTTTCATTCCTGCAGACTCCATGATATTCTTTTTGATGTAATCCTGCCATTTCATGCCACTTACTTTTTCAATGATCAATGCAAGTCCATTAAAAGCAGGATTTGAATAATTGAATCTTTCTCCCGGTTGAAATTCGACGCTGTCAGCTTTTTTGATCGGCGCCCAATTCTCTTCATCTTTTGCAGTTAAATAAAATACACTGTCTTCCTGCACATTTCTTATATCTGGCAAGCCCGAGGAATGAGTAAGTAAATGATGGATCTTTATTTTTTTTGCGATCGAGCTGTCTTTAAAATCGGGGAAGTATTTATAAATATCATCATCTATTGAAAGTTTATTTTCCTTTGCCAATTGTAAAATTCCAAAAGCAACAAAAGTTTTGCTGATAGATCCAACATTAAAAAGTGTATTGTTGCTGATCGGTTTTTTGGTAGTAATATCTTCTACACCAAATCCTTTTTCATAAATGACCTTTCCATCTTTTGCGATCAATACTGCGCCACCAGGTTCATCAGCTTTAAATACTGAATCAAAAATATTATCGAGGTCATTTGAATACGAAGAGGATTTAGTATTGCAGTTGTTGAATAAAATGATGACCACAAAAAGGAAGAGGATTCTCATAAACTTATTTTACTGTCTAAAGTAAAACAATATTACCTGGCGTTGAATTTTTGGATCAATGTTTTTAGATTCGCTTTATTTTCTTTTAGCATTTGTTTCAGCACTTTTATATCAATATCACTTAGCTTTTTAAAATATAAACAGCTTCCTGCACTCGTTTTAAATTTTCCAAGACCTTTCATCAGCGAGTCAAGATGATGAAAGCCGAGGCAGAAATAAACGGTCATATTTTGTTTTCGCGGTGAAAAACCGGTAACAAACCAATCGCCTTCACGGCCGCTCTTGCCTTTGTAATGAAAAGTGCCAAAACCGACTATGCTGTCACCCCACATCTTTGGCTCTTCTTTAGTTTCTTTTTTCATGAGGTCAAGAAGTGTAAAGCAATCTTTTCTTGTTTCTTCGTCTTTAACAGAGCTGATAAATTTTTCAACAGGCGCATCATTGACCTTTGTTTTTAATTCAGCCATAAAAGTTTTTTTTGAAGATACAAAAACCAAAGATATTCCGGGAGCAATGGGAGGGTTACAAGATCATACTTCAGTGCGACTGTTTCTTTGTTGTTTACCGGTGAAATAAGCCGATCTTTATTCTTCATACCTCCCTTCTATGCCTATTAGCTATATGGTTTACGGCTCCTTCGGAATTCTGGCCATTGTGTTTATCATTTACCTGGTTAATTTGAAAAAACGCCGGTAATACTGCAGGTAGTCAAGCACCAGTTGCATCTCATCAAAGTTTCTTGTTAAGGGGTAGCTTCTCAATTTAACTTGTGGCTGATTCAAAAATTATTAAACACCTAAATTTTTCGCCATGAAAAAGATCAATTATCAGCCAACGATTCTTTTTGCTCTACTTATAGCACTAAGCGGAGTTTTATTTTCGTTCTCAGTTAAAACAGCCGAGACAATATCCTCTTACAAAAGCAATTTCGGCGGTGAGGGGTTTGAAGTCTACCTCAACGACAAACTTGTTTTACAGCAGTATGGAAAAGAGATGGACAAAATAAATAACCTGCAACTGGATCAAAGTGCAAGCAATGGCCAGTTAGCTATCCGTTATTATCATTGCGGAAGACCAGGTACAAGCCGCGTTGTAACTATTAAAGATGAGCAAAATGTTGTTTTAAAGGAATGGAAATTTGGTGATGCCAGGGATGCGTCTGCTAAAGTTTCATGCAGTGTAAAGGACATTCTTACACTGCCTAAAATTAAGGCCGGTAAAAAAGTGAATCTTTATTATGCAGCCGGCGAATTGCCAAATGGAAGATTACTTGCAACACTTACTTCAGTAAATAAAAGTGCTGCTCAACCATAAGAAGAACGTTTCAGGAAAATTTTTGCCCCGATTTATTCGGGGTTTTTTATTGCCTTGTCCAGGTTTTGGTAATTGTAGCAGGGAGACCGTTTAGCGTTAATAAAAGGACTGATTGAAATTGAACAGAAGTCATATCAGTAATTATTTCTGATTCCGGGCCAAGACCAAGGGGAGTATAAACAAGACTTTGACTTTTGGGATTATCGCTAAAAACTATCTGCCATTCTCCTGGTTTAGTTACCGAACAGTCGATTTTAAATGTACCCTTCTTTTTAGCAGCCGACAAAGTATCACCGGTGAAAGTGTACAGGTTGTCTCTTTGACATGATGTCCAGGTACTATAAATATCTCTTTCGGTAGTGCCATCATTGTTCCAATCGTAGGCTACATCGCAGCTCAAGGCAGTTATTTTCCATGAGCCCACAAATTGTGAATCTGCATAGCCTTGTGGATCATTATTTTTTTCGATCTTCAAATGGTCGTTACACGAAGAGATAAAAAAAACTGAAGTAATTAAATATAGAATAAGGCGCCTCATATCCGGATTAATGATTCCGACAAATTTAATACAATTAATGGCGTTAAGGAATAGATGCAGAATAAATTAAAATCCGGTAGCTACTGAATCAAATAGTGAGAGCTGAGCTGTGTTTACTTTAAGCTTTTTAAAGGTTTTTGTGGGCCTCATCTGAGGGTTGCTTTCGATATTGAAGAGCTCAGATTCCTTATAACGAGAGGCAATTACGACTTTTACTCCGCCTGCATGCTTTGTAAATAGTTTATTTACGATATCCGGGTGATTATTATTTTGTGAAAGATGGGAGAGTATTAATACTTGCAAGCTCTCAGGTTTGTGTTTCAAAAAAAGTTCCAATGCCTGGTCATTGGATAAATGGCCTTTTTTGCTGCTGATGCGTCTTTTTAAATGCAATGGATAAGGGCCATTTTCAAGCATTTGCTCACAGTAATTTGATTCAAGAAATACCGCATCGCAGAGTTTAAAATGTTTGATCACCTGTTTGCATGCATATCCAATGTCAGTGATCACGCCAATATGAACCTTATTATTTGAAACAATAAAACTATGCGGATCGTTGGCATCATGACTTTTAATAAAGGGTATAATCGACAGATCACCGATCGACACAGGCTTGCTATGGATAAAGGAAAATGTGAGACTCTTTTCAATTTCAAGGTTACAGTTTCGTAAAGTGTTTTGAGTGATATAAACCGGCAACCTGTATTTTTTTGATAATACCTGCAGGCCTGCAATATGATCAGCATGTTCATGAGAAATAAAAATTGCCTTTACGGACCTGATATCAAGCCCCAATCTTTTCATTCGTTTATCGGTCTCACGGCAGGAGAGACCTGCATCGATCAATACTGCTTCCGTCTTGTTACCGATATAATAACAATTAGCATTACTGCCTGAATTAAGAGAGGCGATCTGGAGTGACATGGCTGTAAAAATATGAATTATGCCTATGCAGGTAGCCAAAGACATCATTTAGTCTGAAATAAAATATTTTTTTATTGACATTTATACTGGCCA
>Ga0193696_1000791_pt1 | contig 10239 bp, 8 predicted proteins | sample L3m1metaG_FD_145074 | JGI IMG/M metagenome (GOLD analysis project Ga0193696, IMG submission 145074) | Soil microbial communities from a riparian zone of the East river system, Colorado, United States - L3m1 | ecosystem: Environmental > Terrestrial > Soil > Riparian zone | place: USA: East River... | reverse complement strand
GCAGCTGCTGGCGACGCCCAATGATCGTGAGCGCGAAGCGCTCGCCGCCGCTTACGCTGAAGTGCAGCCGCCCACCGCGACGACGATCGGCGTCGTCATGACAGACGCCACCCTGACGAAGGCACAGGCCTCCAAGATCGCCGCAGTCGCGCATGACGGCATGGCTCGGGCAATCCGACCGGTGCATTCACTGTTTGATGGCGACACCATCTTCTGCCTCGCGTCCTCGCATCGCCCTGTTGCCGAGGAGCAAATTCGCTCGCTGTTCGCCTTCAATGCGTTGCTGGCAGCAGCAGCCGATGTGTTCGGCGATGCTTGCCTCGACGGAATTCTGGCGGCGACGGGCCGCGGTGCCTGGCAGAGCTATACCGAGCTGGCGCCCTCCATCGCCTGAGTTGAGATTTCGGTTTTGACATAGCGCCGAATTCCTACACTGGTGGCTTCATGCAAGCGAAGAGCAGCGAGGAATCATGAAGGCGTTACTGCTGGAAAACATCCATCCTGAGGGTGTCCGACTGCTCACCGAACGCGGCATCGAGGTCGAGGAAGTCAAGGGGGCGCTCGATGAGGCCGAACTGATCACCGCGCTACCCGGCGTGCAGTTGCTGGGCATCCGCTCGAAGACCAATGTGACGGCGAGCGTCCTCGATGCCTCGCCGGAGTTGGAGGCGATCGGCGCCTTTTGCATCGGTACCAACCAGGTCGATCTCACCACTGCTGCGACGTTGGGGATTCCAGTCTTCAATGCGCCCTTCTCCAATACGCGCAGCGTCGTGGAGCTCGTCATCGCAGAGATCATCGCGCTGGCGCGCCATCTCACCGACAAGAACGCGGGGATGCACGCCGGCGTCTGGGACAAGTCAGCCAAGGGGGCCCATGAGGTGCGCGGGCGCACTCTCGGCATCGTCGGCTACGGCAACATCGGCAGCCAGCTCTCGGTCGTAGCCGAGGCGCTCGGCATGCGGGTCTATTTCTACGACGTCGCCGACAAGCTGGCGCTCGGCAACGCGCGACGCTGCGAGACGCTCGCTGAGCTGCTGGAGGTTGCCGAGACGGTGAGCTTGCATGTCGACGGCCGGCCCGGCAACGCAGGTCTCTTCGGTGCCGAGCAATTCGCGATGATGCGTCGCAGAAGTCTGTTTCTCAACCTCTGTCGCGGTTTCGTTGTTGATCATGAGGCGTTGCGCGAGCACCTGCTCAGCGGCCAGATCGCCGGCGCTGCGCTCGACGTATTCGCTGACGAGCCCAAGAGCGCTGGAGATCCATTCAGCACCAGCCTCCAAGGTCTGCCCAACGTGATCTTGACGCCACACATCGGCGGCTCGACCGAGGAGGCGCAGACCGATATCGGCCGGTTCGTGGCAGGCAAGCTGCGCGATTACGCCGACAGTGGCCACACCACTATGTCGGTCAATCTGCCCCAGGTTCAGACCGAAAGCAGGGTGGCGGGACGCGGCCGCCTGCTACACGTCCACCAGAACGTCCCCGGCGTGCTTGCAACGGTCAACGGTTTGCTGGCCAACGCCCATGTCAACATCGAGGGCCAGGTGCTGTCGACCCGTGGTGAGCTGGGCTACGTGATCACCGATGTGGCAAGCGGCGGTCTGACAGCCGATCTGATCGACAAGCTGCAAGGCCTGCCGGAGACCGTACGACTGAGGGTCCTGGGCTAATGCGCGCTGAGCTCGTAATGCACGCTGAGCTTGTCGAAGCGTGCCCTTCGACAAGCTCAAGGCACATACCCCTGTCTACGAGGCGAGCGAGGCCCGGCGGATCAGCGGCGGCAGCCATGACGGACAGCGCGGATCGGCTTCAAGATCACCAAGCGCCCACCAGCCGACCTCGGTGAGCTCAGCCGGCGCATTGACGAGGGGCTCGACCACAGGCGGCGCATGAGCCGTGAACGTCACCGTGATCTGACGCTCGCCACTATCAGTGATGAAGAACTCCGACTCCAGGTATTCAAGCCGTACACCAGCGAGATCGAGACCGACCTCTTCGGCGACCTCGCGTCGCGCGGTTGTCTCGAGCACATCCGCGATGGGATGCGTCACGTCGACGTGACCGCCGATCATTCCGATCATGCTCGGGGCGTACTCGACACCTGGTGATCGAACCACCAGCAGCCACAGGTCACCGCGTTGAATCAGCACACACACCGTGACCGCGTACCGCTCGTTGGCCACGGACGAATCAGGACTTGCGCCGAATGATCTTGATCAGAACGAAGATCAGCAGGCCGACGACCGCGAGAGCCGGACCGTATCGCTTCAGCAGCACCGGTCCCACGGTGCTGAGCACATTGAGGGTGCTTTCACCACTACCTGGCTGGGGTGGTCCAGAGTACGCCGGCGAGGGCGGTGGCGCGCTCGGGGATTCCGTAGGCGAATCGGCCGCGACGGCAGCCGCCGCCGTCGCAGCGACCTCCTCGGCCGGCACTTCCTCGGCAGGCACAGCCTCGAGCTCGATGGTCTGCTCGGTGTCCGCCTCGTCGCGCGGAGGAGCTGTGGAAGCCGCTCCAACCGGGCTCGCCGATGGCTCGGCTCCGGCAACACCGCCGGCACCGAGACCATCGGCACCGGGACGATCGGCGAATCGCCCTGAGACACAGCTCACGAACTGATCCAGCAGCTTGTCGCTGACGTCGGAGATCACTCCGCGACCGAATTGCGCGGGCTTCCCGGTAATCACCAGGTCGGTCAATACTTCGACGTCGGTCTGTGCACCGCTCTCGGCGAATGAGGCAGTCACTGTCGCAGTTGCCGTTCCGTTCCCGCGCTTGTCCTTGCCCCGCGCCTCGATCACCACCCGGCGGTCCGCATCGTTGCGTTCTATGTAGCGGCCGGACCCGTTGTACATCAAGGAAATCGGACCCAATTTGATCTTCACCGATCCGGAGAACTCGTCACCGTCGACGCTTGTGATCGTGGCGCCCGGAAAGCATGGCGCCAACCCTTCTAGATCATTGAAGGCGTCCCACGCCTCCGCTACGCCGGTGGGCACGCTAAAGCGATGCGTCAGGTCCATGACCCCATCTTTGTCCTAAGAGCGCGCGGCCGCCAGCACCGCGCGGCGCCCCAAGATCGACACCAGATGCCGGCGATACTCAGGGTCACCATTGATGTCGGTCGGCGGTTCAGTGCCATCGGCGATGCTGACGAGCGCCTCAGCGACAGCATCGGGCTGCACCGCTACGCCAGCGAGCGCCTGCTCAGCCGCTCGCGCCCGGATTGGTGTTGGCCCCATGTTTGTCAAGGCAATCCGAGCCTCGGCGATGGTGTCACCCTCCGTCCGAACCGTCGCTGCCACGCCCGCGATCGCCCATTGTTGAGCGACCCGGACGAACTTCTCATACGCCGAGCCCCAGCCGGTGTACTTCGGCACCCGAACCTCGACCAAGATCTCGTCAGCTCCCACGGCAGTGGTGAAAAGATCTTGGAAGAAGTCCGCCGCCGCCACCCGGCGTTCCCCGCCCGGACCCGCGATCACGAACTCTGCGTCCAGCACCAGTGCTGATGCCGGAATGTCACTCGCTGGGTCGGCGTGCGCGCAGGCCCCACCGTAAGTGCCGCGATGCCGAACTTGCGGGTCCGCCACTGTTGCGACGCACTTGGCGATCAACGACGCATGTTCAGCGACCAATGGGTCGCCCACCACCTCAAAGTGTGGCGTCATCGCTCCGATGATGATCGCGTCCCCATCGTCACGGACGCCGCGCAGGGAACCGATCTTGGCCAAGTCGATCAACAGTTCAGGTGCCGCGAGCCGCAGCTTCAGCACCGGCAGCAGGCTCTGGCCTCCAGCGATGATCTTGGCATCGTCGCCGCCATCGGCGAGCAGCTGCAGCGCCTCGTCCAAGCTGGTGGGTGCCTTGTAGTCAAACGCTGCGGGAATCACGCCTGGCCTCCTTCGGCGTCGAAGTGGGGTTGAGCCTCGCTGGGAGTCTCCGAATCCTCAGCGCCGCGAATCGCCTTCCAAACCCGCATTGGCGTACATGGCATCTCGATGTCGGTCACACCAAAAGGCCGCAACGCATCGAGAATGCCATTGACGATGGCCGGCGTGGAAGCGATCGTGCCTGCCTCACCGACCCCCTTGGCACCAAGCTCGTTACTCACGGCAGGCGACTCGGTCCGGTCGGTCACGTAGTCGACGGTGTCCGCCGCAGACGGCACCAGGTAGTCCACGAATGATCCCGTAACAAGGGTGCCGTTCTCGTCGTAGACGGCTTCTTCGAAGAGAGCCTGCGCAATCCCTTGGGTCAGGCCACCATGCACCTGGCCTTCGACGATCATCGGGTTGACCACCTTCCCGATGTCGTCGACGGCGACGTAGGAACGGATGGCGACAGCTCCGGTTTCGGTGTCCACCTCAATGGCTGCTAGGTGTGTGCCGTGCGGATAGGAGTAGACATCGGGATCGAAGGACGCCGAAGAATCCAGGTTTGGTTCGATTCCCTCGGGCCAGGCGTGCGCCTGAAGGGCGGCGAAGGCAATCTCAGCCAGCGACTTGCCCGTATCCGTGCCCTTGACCCAGAAGTGGCCGCCCCTGAACTCAAGATCATCCTCGCTCGCCTCCAACATGTGCGCAGCGATGGGCTTGGCCTTTTCGATCACCTTGTCGGCGGCCTTGAGCACCGCGGTCGCGCCGACGACCAGTGATCGGGAGCCGTAGGTGTCGAGGCCACGCTGAGCAACCTGGGTGTCGCCATGCAGCACTTCCACATCCTCAAAAGCCACCCCCAACTTGTCGGCCACAATTTGACTCCAAGCTGTCTCGTGCCCTTGCCCGTGAGGACTCGTTCCGACAACGACCTCCACCGTTCCAAGTGGGAGCATCCGCACTTCAGCGTGTTCCCAGCCGCCGGCGATGTAGTTCAGCCTCCCGAGTATCCGCGACGGCGCTAGCCCACATTGCTCGGTGTATGTCGAGATGCCAATCCCGAGCTGTACCGGGTCTTTGCGGGCCCGGCGTTCGGCCTGTTCAGCCCGCAGCCCGTCGTAGTCGAACAGTTCCTTGGCCCTCGCGGTGGCTGCCTCGTAGTTGCCGGAGTCGTATTCAAATCCGGCGACGGTGGTGAACGGAAACTCCTCGGCTGTGATCCAGTTCTTGGCCCGCAGCTCCAAGGGATCCATGTCCAGCTCGACTGCAAGATCATCCATGAGTCGCTCGATGGCGAATGTCGCCTCGGGGCGGCCGGCGCCGCGATAGGCATCAGTGCGGACCATGTTGGTCAAGATGTTCTTGACCTCGAAGCGGTAGGCGGCGAACTTGTAGATCGCGTTGTACATGTACGCGCCGAGAATCGGAATGGCCGGGCCTACCAGACCCATGTATGCGCCCATATTGGCAAGTAGATCGACGTGCAGTGCGGTGACCTTACCCTCCTTGGTCGCGGCCAGCGTCAACCGTTGTACTTGATCTCGGCCATGGTGGGCACCCTGCAGAGACTCGCTGCGGGTTTCGGTGTACTTGACTGGCTTGCCCAGCTTCTTGGCCACCGCAAAGGTAATGAACTCTTCGGGCGTGACCTCCAACTTGCCGCCGAAGCCGCCACCGACATCCGGTGCGATCACCCTGATCTTGTGTTCAGGGGTACTTGTCGCAATTGCGGTGAAGACGCGCAGAAAGTGTGGCACCTGCGTCGATGACCAGAAGACGATCTGGTCACCGGTCGGGTCGACCAGGAAGGAACGCGGCTCCATGAAGGCCGGAATCAACCGCTGCTGCCGGAAGGTCCGCTGCAGCACAATGCCGTCCTGGCGAGCCTTGTCGATCTCGTCCTTGACATCGCCACCGGTGCCCGCCTCGGCCGAGTCAAAGACCCAATGGGTCGACACATTCGTCTCCCAGTCGGGATGGACGTATGGAGACCCAGCCGCCGCAGCCTCGAGATCCAGCACAACCTGCTCATCTTCGTAGTCGACATCGACCAGCTCCGTCGCGTCGCGGGCAGCAGCGGCACTCCGGGCCACCACTACAGCGACAATCTCCCCAGCAAAGTTGACCTCCTCCCTCGCGACCGGGTAGTAATCAGGGACCTTGTCCTCAGGGGAGAGCGGCCAGCCACACGGCATGGGGCCTACGTCGTCGGCAAGATCAGCTCCCGTGAAGACTGCGATCACACCAGGCGAGGCCTTCGCCTCGGCCACGTCGATCGATGTGATCTTCGCGTGCGCGATGGGGCTGCGCACCATGCCGAGGTACAGCATGCCGGGGACGGAGAGATTGTCGGTGAATCGAGTCCGACCGGTGAGCAGGCGCTGATCTTCTTTGCGGAGCCGTGCTCGGCCAACCTCGAGGGTGGTCTCGGGAGATTCTTCTGTGATGGTCATTGGATGGTCCCCGCTGCCTGGCGTACCGCCTTGACGATGTTCTGGTAGCCGGTGCAGCGGCACAAGTTGCCCTCGAGTCCCTCGCGAATCTCGCGGTCCGACGGGTCAGGATTTTCGTTCAGCAACGACGCCGCCTGCATGATCATTCCAGGCGTACAGAACCCGCACTGCAATGCGTGATTCTCATGGAAAGCCTGCTGCACGGGGTGCAGCTGGCCATCGTTGGCCATGCCCTCGATCGTGGTGACTTCGCATCCGTCCGCCTGGACCGCGAGGATTGTGCACGACTTCACACTCAGTCCGTTGAGGTGCACCGTGCAGGCGCCGCAGCTGGTCGTGTCGCATCCGACCAGCGTGCCGACCTTGCCGAGTCCCTCGCGCAGATACTGCACCAACAGTGTTCGCGGCTCGACGTCATCGCTGTAGGTGACGCCGTCAACGGCTACTGAAATTCGCATGCACCACTCGCTTTCTGGGTGGACGTCGCCCCGAAGCGCGAGGATGCGTGGCTGGCTGGCGACGGCGCCGGCCTGGGGTAAATGTAACCCGTACGAATGATCATGGGCACCCCCACCTGGACGGCCCGTTGCCTGGTCAATCTCCTGCCGGAGGACGTTTTCGCAGCACAGCCGTCACAACGATCCGTAATCGCGGACGACGAGGGGACGTTTCGCCGCACAGTTGTGAAAACGATCCGGGCGCGCATGACGCTGGCGCCTGAAGATCTCACGACGCCGAATGGTGGATGCGACCGCTGAGCTCGCTGAGCCGGTTGCCGTGGCCGCCCCAGCGCTGGCCGACGATCTCCGCGGCGATGGAGACAGCGGTCTCTTCCGGCGTACGGGCTCCAAGATCAAGTCCGATTGGACTGGAGAGTCGGCCTATCTCGATCTCGGTGAGCCCCGCTTCGCGCAGCCGTTCGAGGCGTTCCTGATGAGTCTTCCGCGACCCCATCGCGCCGACATAGCCAAGCTGGGGGAGGCGAAGCGCAATCTCCAAGACCGGTACGTCGAACTTCGGGTCGTGGGTGAGTACGCAAACCACGGTGCGAGAGTCGATCCGGCCCGCGTCGACCTCCGCTGCCAGGTAGCGATGAGGCCAGTCGACGATCACTTCGTGGGCATCGGGAAATCTCGTACGGGTCGCAAACACCGGGCGCGCATCGCAGACGGTCACCCGGTATCCCAAGAAGCTGCCGAGCCGGGCAACTGCGGCCGCAAAATCGATAGCGCCGAAAACCAGCATCCGAGGACGCGGTGCATAGCTGGCCGCGAAGACGCGCATGCCTTCCCCACGGCGCTGACCTTCCGGGCCATACGTCAGGAGCTCGGTCTTGCCTGTCGCCAGGAGGCCGCGGGCGTCGTCGGCAACAGCCGCGTCAGCCCGCTCGCTGCCGAGTGAACCACTGATAGGGGAGTCCTCGGCTGGGCGGATGATCATCCTGCTGCCCACCCGTGTGGGGTCTGGATGTTCGACCACAGTCACAATGGCGACAGGGCGGCCCGCGTCCATGTCTGCGGCCACCTCGGCCAAGTCGGGGAAGGTCTCCTGAGACACCTTCTCGACAAAGACATCGAGAATCCCGCCGCAGGTCAGGCCGACCGCAAACGCATCGCTATCACTCACGCCGTACCGCTGCAGCACGGGATGGCCGTTGGTGACAACCTCTTGTGCGAGCGAATAGACCGCGGATTCCACACAGCCACCCGACACAGAACCGACCGCCGACTCATCGGGACCGACCAACATCGCGGCTCCAGGCTGCCTCGGCGCCGAGCGCCAGGTGCCGACGACGGTTCCCATGCCGACGGTCTGGCCGGCCCGCCACCACGCCAGCAGATTGGGGAGTACCTCACGCATCAGGGCACCCCTCAGACATCGGTGAGCACCTCCAAAAGTTCGGCGAATGCGGCCAGCGAATGCCCCGCGACCATCCGATCGAGATGGGGGAGGCAGGCTTCGATACCGGCCTGGATCGGAGCGTACCCCGGCTTTCCACGATGTGGGTTCATCCAGACCACCGCGTTCGCCAGCAGCTGGAGCTGCCGGACCTGTTCACCAAGCAGGCGAGCGTCGCCACGCTCCCAACCGTCGCTAGCGATCACTACGATGGCGCCGCGAGCCACTCCGCGGCGTCCCCAACGATTCAGGAACGCGCCGATCACCTCACCAAGCCGGGTGCCTCCCGACCAGTCTGGAACCAGCCGTCCAGCTGCAGCCAGTGCCTCCTCAGCCTGGCGTGCCCGAAGTGCCGGGGTGATTCGAGTCAGTCGAGTACCGATGGTGAAGACCTCGACGTGGTGAGGCACAGCTCGGACGATCCGATGTGCTAGTCGCAACAATGAGTCCGCGTACGGCTGCATCGAACCGGAAATGTCGATCAACAGCACGATCCGACGACCCCGCAGCCCGGGGCGCCGTCGGCGTAGTGGGGCCAGCTCGCCCGCCGACCGCAACTGGGCGCGCAGCGTACGGCGTAGGTCGACCGATCCTCGATGATGCGGCCGGCGGCGGAGTGCACGTCGTAGCGGGGGCACCACGTCGAGGCTGTCGAAGAGCAGCGCGAGCTCGGTTCGCTCCCGCTCGGTCAGCCGCGCCAGATCCCGATGGCGGAGCACCTCCGTGGTACTCGCTCGGGCAGCAAGAATGGCATCGTCAGCGGACTGGCTGGAGCTCGACTCAGTCCTCAACGACGCCTGCGGTTGCCGTGCTGCCGTCGCGGGAGTCGCCATCCCGGTCCTTTCGGGTGAGGCGGCGAACCAGGCGGTGAACGCTCTGTCGTAGAGCTCGTTGTCGTCAAGCGACGAGCACAAGGTGGCGCGGCCTGACCAGTACGTCGCGGCTCGATCATCGAAGCCGGCCAGTGAGACCGCCTCGACGAAAGCGCTCGTCCGGTCCGGGGTGATGGCCATCCCCGCTGCGCGGAGGAGGCTGGCGAAGCCCACCAGCACTTTGTCGGCTTCGGGGCTTCCGGCGAGGGTCATGTGCGGTTACCGAGCGAGGATTGCGGCGAGCGCGCGCCGTACCCGTTCCGCGTCCTCGCGGTACTTGAGCACCGCGCCCAGGGTCTCGGCGGCCGACGCGACATCCAGCTGTTCATAGCCCAGACGTTGCAGCGCGCGGGCCCAGTCCAGGCTCTCGGCGACGCCCGGCGGTTTGAGAATGTCGTCGCTGATCCGGATTCTTTGCACCGCAGAAGCGACCTGCGCGGCCAGCTGGGCGCTCACGTCAGGGAGTCGGGTCCGGATGATCTCCACCTCGCGGGCGAGCTGTGGATGGTCGATCCAGTGATAGAGACAGCGCCGCTTGAGTGCATCATGCAGTTCCCGAGTGCGATTCGACGTCAGCACCACCATCGGCGGGGTCACCGCCCGGACCTCCCCGTACTCAGGGATCGTGACGGCAAACGTGGACAGCACCTCGAGCAGAAAGGCTTCGAATTCGTCATCCGCACGATCGATCTCATCGATCAACAGCACCGCGTTCGACGACCGCAGCGCCTTGAGGATCGGTCGCTCGAGGAGAAAGCGCTCGTGGAACAGCGACTCTTCCAGCGTGGCCGCGTCAAGATCATCTCCGGCGGTGGCTTCCACTGCTCGAATGTGCAGGATCTGTCGGGCAAAGTCCCAGTCATAGAGCGCCTGGCTTGCCTCGATTCCCTCATAGCACTGCAGGCGGATCAGTTCCGCACCCGTAACGGTCGCCCACGCCTCCGCGAGCGATGTCTTCCCGGTTCCGGGTTCACCCTCGAGTAACAGCGGTCGATTCATAGCCGTGGCGAGAAAGACGACTGTCGACAATCCCTCACTGGGAAGGTAGCCGGTACTGCGCAAAGCATCGCCAATCGCGGCCGGACTGACGGTGGCTGTGCTCAACACGGCTCGGTTCCTCCACCTCTCATCAG
>Ga0193696_1000789_pt1 | contig 10243 bp, 12 predicted proteins | sample L3m1metaG_FD_145074 | JGI IMG/M metagenome (GOLD analysis project Ga0193696, IMG submission 145074) | Soil microbial communities from a riparian zone of the East river system, Colorado, United States - L3m1 | ecosystem: Environmental > Terrestrial > Soil > Riparian zone | place: USA: East River... | reverse complement strand
GCATTCCTTGTGATTATATGTACATCAACGCATCTGACCAGAGCGGTATTGATGATGTTAGAATTAAGATGAAGAATTATGCTTGCTCAGCGGGCTTCAAACCACTAAAAGTAATAATTTTGGATGAAGCTGATAGATTGTCTCAAGACGCACAAGGCGCATTAAGAAATATGTTGGAGACATATTCAGCTCATACAAGATTTATTTTGACTTGTAATTTTGTGGAAAAAATGATTGCTCCGATCGCATCAAGGATGCAATCATTTGAGATAAAACCTGTATCAAAGAAAGATGTAGCACTAAAGTTAGTATCCATATTGAAAACCGAAAACGTTTCTTTTACACAAGACGATGTAGTGTTTATAATAACCAAGTATTATCCTGATATTAGAAAAATAATCAATTTTGCTCAGCAATCTACCATAGAAACCGAAGATGGTGGTAAGAAAATCAAAATCTCAAAACAAAACTTGGTAGAAACGGATATGTTGAATAAGTTGGTTGAGTTATTGAAATCGCCAAAAAAGCCGGGGGTATTTGATGAGATTAGGAAGATAACCACAGAGTTTGACGCGGGTTCTCTGGAATCGGTTTATAGACACTTATTTGATAAGGTTGATGAATACGCTGGCGGTAAAGAAGCATTAATCATATATGAACTGGCAGACTCTATATATCAATCAGAGTTAGTTATACCAAAGGTCAGAGATATTATATTCTTGTCCTGTATGTATAAGATACTAAAACATTTAAATTAAAGGAAGTTATGGATAATAAAGAACAAGAGCCAAGTGCTGTAGAGAAGCCACACAAACTACCAAGTACTCCTGAAAAAAGAAGAATACTTGGAGAGTTTTATGATAGGTTCAATAGGCAACAATGGTTTTATAGAGCAGAATATGTTGAAAACCACCCCAATCATATGAAAGATACGTTGGTGATTCATTGTAAGTATAATCCTGTACTGGAAATGAAACCAATTCTGGAATTCACCAGCAAGTATCAGGTCGCATTAGAAATAGTCGCCTTTTCACATCAGGGATAATAAAATGTAAAGTATGAAAAACATACTATACAGAACGAAAACTTATTTAGCGGGTCCGATGCAGTACAAAAACGGAGAGGGTTGGAGAAATGATATTACGCCTGTCTTAGAAAAGATGGGAATTATTGTATTTGATCCGTATAAAAAGCCATTTCTTAAAGATATTAAAGAAAATGACAAAGTAAAAAAACATCTTGATGATTTAATGAGAGAAGGTCATTATGATGAAGTCCAAAAGAGGATGAAAGAAATTCGCGCATATGACCTTAATTTAGTAGATAGATCTGACTTTATTATAGTTTATGTTGATCCAAAAACGCCAACGTTCGGTACTGTGGAGGAAATGGTGACTGCAGTACGAATGAAACGGCCTACGTTTATTGCTATTGAAGGTACTAAAAGACATACTCCCCTATGGCTGCTCGGTATGTTTCCACACAAATATATCTATGATAGCATAGATGACATAGTAAATATGTTGATTAAAATTGATAATGGAGAGAAAGAAATAGATTCGGATAGATGGCGGTTGTTGAAAAAAGAGTTTAGATAATATGTCAGTATCAAAAGGATTTTTGGACAATTTGGATAAGGTGCTTATAGCATCTGATGAAAAATGTGTTTGTGACGGGAATGATTGTGTTTGTAAATCATGTGATGCTAATGAATTGATTGAAAAAATATATTTGGATGTAGAAGACTTCATACAAAAATATGGAAACTGAAAAACAACCCGGTCTGTTGATGAAATACTTCGTATTGAAACCCGCAGGTACAAATCAATACTCCGTAGCCAGTAGAAAAGCAATGCTTACTTACGCCGATATAATAATGAGTGAAAACCCATTACTTGCCAAAGATTTGATAGAATGGGTTGAAAAAGAGAGAGAAAAAGCCAATATACATTAGAGATGGTTTTTCTTTGTCTTATCATATAAATACTCTATTTATATGATATGGGCAATAAAAAAAGAAAACCAATAGTAAAAGAAAATAGTTTTGAAGCCGGTGTTTCTGGCCATTCTGGAACGCTTGCGTATGGAAATACTTACGGAACGCCATCAGGCGGAAATATTACTCAAAACCCTTCCAAGTTTTCTTCTTCCAGTAAAACCACAAGTAATTTTGTCCCTAATACTTCTAAAGGTTCATCAGGCGATTCTACAGAAGATGAACTGATAAGAAAAGGTCAGTTTAAAACTGGTTTTCCCGATGGTCAAATTGTATCAGATCCAAAAAATACAAATAATAGAGATGGTGATACAGAAAAAAAAGATGGTGGTTTATCAACTCAAATACAACCAAACCAATCTCTTGACCCTGAAAAACAATACGACCCACAAGTAGATAAGTTATTCCAAAAAAAGGATACGCCTTCTCCAGATGAAGTGATGTCAGCACTTCAATATGAGTTGAGCCAGATGGTAAAAAAAGATAAACATATTGCTAAACAAGTGGTCTTGAAAAATATGAAACAAGACCCACATTATTATAGTATGTTAAACATGTTAAACATTGATGATGAAAAAATGAAAGTAAATGAATCACAAACAAAATTGGTAGATGAATCAACCTTTTCTAAAACAAAGGCTTTACTTGATAGTATGGTGGAAGAAAAAAGGAAAAATAGACCTGTTGCTACTTCACCTGAAATCAATAAGATTTTTAAGGATTTGACGGATAAGAGAATGTCAAGAAGAATAGGCAATCAAGGTTAACATTTTGCCCGTTTTGATAAAATACGTGAATATTTATTATATATGAATTACCAAGATTTCTTTAAAAGTAAAAACCAAAAGAAGACCATCCTTCCAGAAGGAGCTACAATTGATGAGTTTCGTCGTGGATTAATGATAGAAACTAAACAGGTGGGTGATAGAGCGACCGCTACGAAAATTGTATTAAGCCATCTTAAAGAAGATCCAAAATACTATAGTAAAATATACGAATCTAGTGATTTTGATGAGCATTGTGGTGCTTGTGAGGATGATTTGGGCGGTGAAAATGAATACGATGATAATGGAGGGCTACCAAAATTGGGTGGCGCTTTGGCAGTGCCTCATCTTGGTCAACCAATCCGTTTGGGTAAAGTTGTATCATCAGTAGGATTTAGTAATAAACCAGCATCAGGCGAAGTGTCTGGTATGACTGCTATTGGGGGCGATGATGGAGATTGTGGATGTGGTGATAGTTGTGCTGATGATTGTGGATGTGAGTGTCATAGCGGTAGTGCTGAAGAAGCTATGGAAAATGAGGGGGGTAGTTCTCCAAAAGGCGGGGTTGCCAAAGATAGAGGCGGAGTTCCTGTAAATCAATCTCACGGAGATGTGGAAACTTTAACCGCTGGTGGAAAGAAAACCGATTCTTCAATTGCTTCAAAGTCTGTTGGTGGTCCAGTTGTTCCGGGCGAAGGACAAGTTTTGGGTGGTAAAAATACAAAAGGAACGATTGCTGCTACAAGTAAACTTTTTGAGGAAAATAAAAAGAAAGTAAGACACGTAATTAAGGAAGTATTAAAAGAAATCACATATGATAAGAAAACTGATAAATGGGTTAGGATAAATGAGGGTAAAGACAAAGTAGTAAAATCTCTTTTTGGTAAGAGACCAGTAGGTAAGTTAAAACCAAAATCCAATTCTCTACAATTAGATCCTAGAACCGCTGCTAAAATAGCTGGACCGAAAAAGTTTGGTGGTAAAGTTAAAGAAAATACAGTCAATATGAAAATGGGACCATCCTATAAGAAAGTACAGCCAAGATTATACAAGACGGCAGAAGATGATTTTGCTAGAACCAATCAGTATGAGCCTGAAATTAGTGAAATGTATGATGATGAAGAAGAATGTATGATGAACGAGCGTTATGTTGAATTAGCAAATGTTCAAAGAAATCTTACGGAATCAGAGTTGGAAGAGTTAAAATCCCTTAGAGAGAAGATTGATAACATTGCTATTGCTAAGAGAAACTATGGAAATAGTCAAGGCGGTGTTGAACCAAATATATACGAAGGACGATGTGAAGATTATCCGTGCTGTGGACATGAAGATGGTGGATGTCCTAATGCGGATGGTAGTTTTAATTGCGCATCTTGCGGCACAAAACTTTCTAAAAATGCAACATCTTCGGTATGTCAGAAATGTATGCAACGTTTTCTGGATGATGAAGGTAGCACGGATAATCCAATGTACGGTGGGGATTATCCTGATTTAGAGGAAGAAGTTAATATGAAAATGGGACCATCATACAAGGTGGTTCAACCAACATTGGCTAAAACATCTAATCCTGACTTCTTTGCTAGAAGAAATCAATATGACCCAGAAGTAAGTGAGTCAGAGGATTTGGATGAATATGGTAATAATATGGAAGAACCAACTGCTAATGGTGGATCTGACGATATTAGAAACACTGATGTAGGTCATCCGGGACAACCGGGTGGGTATCATACTTGGGAATGTAGTATTTGTGGAGATCAAAAAACCACCCGCAGTCCAAGTCGTCCAGACCCAACACAAGCATCAAATCATACACACCAATATGAAAAACAATCTAACGTCCCTGTAGAAGAACCGGGTGGACATGGTTTTGATAGACCGCATGAGTTTGATGTTGAAGAACCGGGACACAATCTTGCTGCTAGAAAAGTTAGTGAAATAGGTGGACAAGCAGTCCAACATCGTTCTTACAGAACAATTAAAGACGCACATCAAAACCCTAAAGCAAGATGGAGTGATGAAGTTTACGAAGGCAAGAAGACAAGTAAAGTTTCAAGTGCTATTAAAAGGGGTATGAAGGGAAAAACATCTACTTTTAAGCAACACCTGAAACATAAAACGCCAAAGAAAACCAAAAGCGGAGTCCAAAGAAAAAGATCTGAATAAATGTGGCTACCAGAAAATCACAGAAGTCTGTAAGTGATTATCTCTCACATATAATGTTGAGAGAGGGACTCGGTCTTAGTGATTATTTTGATAAATCTATCCCATATAATGTAAAACCCGTACCATCTTTACGTCCTATGGATGAAGATGAAATTACAAAAAATGAGTCTCATTATTGGATGTTTCCTGATGGCCAAATCAAAATAATAGACAATTATCACGGAAAATGGGCGAATAATTATCTTAAACAAACCACGGGAGTTTCTTATCCTACAGATCAGCTTGCTGAAGATAAATTAATGGATATGGGGTTTGTATCCATTAAATGCGATGGTTATGATATGATTATTATAGAATACTCCAAGTCAAAACCTCCAGCCGATAACCAATGGAGAATTGTTAAGGATATTGCTAGAAAAAACGATTTTTATATTAGAGACGAAACTGCTGACCAAATCGTAAAATTAGAGGAAAATGGGGGTGCTAATCAACTATTTATAGAGCATATGATGCCAGATAATATTGATGTCTTCAAATCGCATTTAGCTCATCTATTTTCTTACTTAAAAAAAGAGCTTCAGTTAAGGACTGTCCCAAAGGTTAAACTTATCTCTGACGAAAAAAATGCTTCTAAAGTGTTGGGTAAGACTGCTTATTACGACCCTGATACTAAGACCATTGCCCTCTATACAACAGACAGACATCAAAAAGACATACTTAGGTCATTTGCTCACGAAGTTATTCATCACTGGCAACACGAAAACGAAAAATTACAATCATCCAAGAGATATGAAAATGGTGGTCCAAAAGACGACCCAAAATATGCTCAAAATAATCCTTGGTTAAGACAGATGGAGAAACAAGCTTATCTTTTAGGAAATATTATATTTAGAGACTGGGAGGATGATAAGAAAGCCAAAGATAGAAAAAGTGGAAAGAAGATGGTTGAAAAAACAATGCTTATTGGTAAACAATATCCACCAAGGAAACATAACTACAGGGGTAATATATGAATGACATAAATCAAAGCCCAAATCAAACAGGTCAGGAATTTGAAGAATATCCTGATTTGCCTGTTAGTATAGTGCCGGACTTCAATCAGATGGCTGCTGACAGAGTTGCTAATCTTACTGCAAAAGGTAAGGAACCGAAGTTTGATCCTCACGCTTTAATGATTAAGAAAAAAGAAATACAATCTGGTGAATTAACAGAAGACACGCCTTCACAAAAATGGCCGGAAGAAGAAGTGAAAGCGTTGGAAGAGTTTTGTAAACAATATGGGATACTAGGGATAAGTTGTGGTAAGATGCCTCCTGCTGTAGCATTGGGGATGTTGAAAGCTAAAATGGGAATTGTTGATGGTCCACTTGATAAAAGAATACCTGCTGGTTATGAAAAATTGGGAGTCAAACCTATGATTTATGATCAAAATTATTCATATACCACGATGTTAAAGAAAAAGGCAGAGAAAAAGACGTTATTAAACGGATAATATTATGAAAAATAGGTTTTTACACGGCTTCATTACATCGCTTTTTGTTGCTCTTCAGTACTAAGAAATAATAGTGGTGTATTTGGTAAGGCTCAAAAATCTAGCGAAGAAGTTGCTGATAGAATAAAATCCCTTGAAAACGCTCAGTCTCAAACGAGCGAAGATAGATTATCCAAAATAGGTGCTATATCCAAGGGTGGTGTTGGTTATTCTCTTGATTTGATTAAAATAAATGTACCAAGAGAAGTAGAAATAGCCAAACAGATGAATAACCGGATTGAAGCTTTGGCTGGTAAACCTGATTTTAAGGAAACGGAAGCGATAAAAGAAATTGTTAATAGTTTGATGTCAGAGATTGCTGACGTTAGAAATAGTGGTGAGAAAGCATTAGCTGAAAAAGACAAAGAAATATCCCATCTTGAATTACAAGTAAGAAATCTAAATGCTCAAAGAGAAGATGAAATCTCCAATGCTATGTCTATAGCTCAAGTAAATGCTAGAGAAAGAGATCAGTATAAAGCTACATTGAATCAAATGGACTCTTGGTTTGGGTTGGGTGCTATTTTTTACGGAGCAAAAAGACTTATAGTAAGTGCTGCTTGGATATTGGGAATTGGTGGAGCGTTGTTTATTGTATTGAGATTTGCTTCCAATACTAATCCAATCGCCAAATCAATTTTTTCTATATTTGAGACGATAGGAAGTTGGTTTGTCCATTTAATAAAAGGCGTGGTTGGTACAAAGGCTGTGGAGGGAGCAAATTACGTAGCTTCTGACCGGTTTGATGCTTACAAGAAAACTTTGTATAAGCTTATTGATTGTGTGGAAACGCTTAGAAACGAACAAAAACGAATGGTTGCGGATGCTTTAGCATCAAATAAACCTGCCGATGATGTATTTACAGTCGATGAATTGATGGATGATTTATCAAAAACTATGGGTGATAGTGATAAAAAGTTGATTACAGATATTAAACACGATAACTTGTAATTTCCACAATCTTAAGACATAATACCATTGTCTATACTACATATAGGGCATATGAATAAATTTTATATACAAGATTCTACGTTAGGCAAGTACGTTGTTTTTGACTCCGTACCGGATTTGGTTAATCACTTGAAAGCAATGATACCAAGAGCATTTAATATAACAAAAGAGCAATATATCCAAAATCTTTTGGATTTAGGACATGGTTATGATGATCCGCAAGGTATTATGTTAACCAGAGCTATGGCAGACCAGTTTAACATTGGTGTGATTAAAAATAATAGCTACATCCGCACAGATGTACATGATACTATCACTTTCCAAAAAGAAGAGTTTGGAAGTGATGCTGTCAACAGGTTTGAAGACAGAGGCAAGTTCTAACAGTAGAATAAAGAAACAATAACTAAATATATGTAGGGGTTATGACATATAATGATAAATCTTGATATTCAATGGAGCGAACCTTATCAGTGGCAAAATAAAGATGGCGAAATGGTATGGCGCCGTTTGTGGAGAATACCCGTTGAATATCGTACCCCCTTCTTTACATTTTGGAACAAAGCTAAATATTGGCTTTGGGACCAAGGATTCTCCATAGAGAAAATAGACACCGACTGGTATCTTTACGAAACCAAGGTCTGTATAGAAAACTTTAGTAAACCTGAGAAAGAAGAAGACACAAATCAAGAAGCCGAAGATTTTTGGCTCCCACCTTACAAAGTTAAAAATGAAGATGGCCTTCGTCCGTGGCAGGTTGATTCCGTTAGTAAACTGGTCACTTCCATAAACAAATCTGGCTGCGCTATTGACGGATCTGATTTGGGGATAGGTAAGACCTATGTTGCCTGTGCTGTAGCCAGAGAATTGAAAATGAAGATGCTTGTGGTATGTCCAAAAGCAGTGATGGAATCTTGGAAAAGAGTTGTATTAAATCATTTCAAGATGAAATCATCCTTGGTTGGTATAATAAACTACGAGCAAATAAGAATAGGTAAGAAAGATTCTCCGTATGCTTCTTTTATAGAAAACAAAAAGACTCACAAAAAAAAGTTTGTTTGGAAACTATCAAAAGAAACTCTCATCATATGGGATGAGTCTCAAAAGTTGAAAAATTGGAAAACAAAAAACTCCAAGACTTGTGTTGAGGCTCTTAAGCAGGGATACAAAATGTTATTCTGCTCTGCTACAAATGCTACAAATCCTTTGGAGTTGCGCACAGTTGGAACCTGCCTGAAATTATTCAAGGGTAGATTCGGTCTTGAGTTTACCTCTGATATAAAAGTAAGACAAAAAGTATTAAAGAAATTACACAAGGATATTTTCATAAACAGAGGCGTAAGGTTAACCCGCGATACAATTCCAAGTTTTCCAGAGTCAGAAATTATAGCTGATTGTTATAATATGGATGATGAAGATGTTAAAAGAATAAATAAATGTCATCAGGAGATGAAAGATGAATTAAGGAAACTTGCACAATTGATAAAAGTTGATAAAGCCAGTGAATTAACTGCCATTTTAAGAGCTAGACAAAAAATTGAATTGACAAAGGTACCTCTATTTATTGATATGATAGAAGAGGGACTGGAAAATAATATGTCAGTCGTTGTTTTTGTTAACTTTACAGAAACTCTTTTAGCTCTCTCAAAGAGACTTAATACACTATGTATATTTGACGGAAAGACCAAAGATGAGGTACGCCAAAAGAGTGTAGATGATTTTCAAGAGGGGAAAGAAAAGGTAATATTAGTAAATATAGCCAGCGGAGGCGCTGGACTTTCACTACACGATTTAAATGGGTCCAATCCCCGTTTATCATTGATTTCACCAAGTTATTCAGCGGTTTTAATGAGGCAAGCTACGGGACGGGTTTGGAGGGAAAATGCTAAAAGTAAGAGTGTACAGAAAATAGTATTCGTGGCAGGTACTGTGGAAGAACAAGTTTGTGGTAATGTAAAGGAAAAACTAAAAAATCTTGATCTTCTAAATGACGGAGACTTGTCTATTGAGACTAATAACAATGAAATATGGAATGAATGAGGATAATCCAATGAAAAAAAATATGAAGGCTCAGATGCTTAAAAAAATAGTCGTGAAATGTGCCGATTTCTGGATGGATGAATTGGAGGTAGACTCGGATATATTTGACGATATTTACCTTGAAGCTGCCACCAGAGCGATCGAAAAAAGAAAAGATTTACCGGGATTTAAGGTAACAATAGTCATTGAAACTTGGGAAAAGAAAGATTTCAAGAAACCAGAAAGACATTTTTGTTATAACACATATAGAGTTTTGGTAAACGCCGGATTACACGATAAAGCTGAAATGTTGAGATTAAACTTTATGAGAATGCATGGTGTAGATCTTCAAAAAGAAAATTTAAGAGGAAATAATGATGGAATCGCCCCAAACAAATCAGAACTTGACGCCCCAAGATCAGGCTCCGAAGGATAATCAGCAATCGGTGTTGGATGTACTTGTTAGAGAGTTTGAGTCTGTTAGAAAAAAGGTTGAAAATCTTGAAAATAAACAAGTACTAGAATCATTAAAATTGCCAGAAGAAGATCTAAAAGCCATAGGTATTATTAAAAATGTTGGGAGGCTTAAAAAGGGAAGATGGGCAAGACCCTTACTTGAGTCAGAGATAAAGGAAGCTCAGAGCCATTGTAATAACGCTACAGCCTGTGCTCGGTATCTTGGAGTGGGGTATAATTGCTATAAAAGATGGGCAAAGACTTACGGGCTCTTCAAAATAAATCCTTGGAGTAAAGGTGATAGAAAGAGTTATTGGGCACCTGATACGGGAAAGTATCCATTAAATCAAATCCTTGAAGGTAAGT
>Ga0193696_1000786_pt1 | contig 10262 bp, 7 predicted proteins | sample L3m1metaG_FD_145074 | JGI IMG/M metagenome (GOLD analysis project Ga0193696, IMG submission 145074) | Soil microbial communities from a riparian zone of the East river system, Colorado, United States - L3m1 | ecosystem: Environmental > Terrestrial > Soil > Riparian zone | place: USA: East River... | reverse complement strand
GCAAGTGTGGTGCGGAGCCGTCCATGACTGGCTCCCAGCTTCATCTCCGCCGCATCTATCCGGTGCCAGGCCGGCATGCCCAGTGGACGAATTCCGCGTTGCGCGAGTAACCGATCCAAATCTCCGGATCGGCCATTGGCCTTCACCGCACCATCGCGGACATCGGCTAGCAATGACGTCACCGTTTCCACCGCGTCGGACTTGTTCGTGCCGATGACACCGGTCGGGCCACGCTTGATCCAGCCCGTGACGTACTCGTCCGGTGAAAATTTGCCGTCGCGGATCACACGCCCTTCCGCGTGTGGCACTCGGCCAGTGCTTTCGTCGAAAGGGATGCCGCTCAGCGGCAGCCCGCGATATCCGACCGAGCGCACCACAAGATCGGCCGGCAACGTCGCACCGTTGCCACGGCTGGCCACGAAGCCGCTGGAATCGATCATGGTCCGCTCGATCTCCACAGCGGTCACTCGGTCATTGCCGATGATTGAGGTCGGCCGGCTCCAGAAGTGAAACGTGATTCGCTTTGGCGCACCGCTGAGCTGACGGGCAGACCATTCCTGCAGCACGATCAGGTTGCGGGCGGCAATCTTGTTCCGGTCCACAACCGCCTGGCTGGAGGGATCCAGTTCGAGGTCTGCTGGGTCGACGATCACGTCCACGTCGGCGATCTGCCCAAGCTCACGAAGCTCCTTGGTCGTGAATGCGGTGTACGCGGGCCCGCGGCGACCCAGCACGTGAACGTCTGTGACGCTGGTGCGATAAAAGCATTCCAGCACCTCGTCCGCCATGTCCGTATCGGCCAGCTGATCAACCGACTTGATCAAGATCCGCGCCACGTCGAGGGCGACGTTGCCGACACCGACGACGACGGCATGCCGGGAACTAGTGATCAATTTCTCGATGTCGGCCGCCAGAAGATGATCATTGGCGGTCTGATCGATGTCGGGGTAGACATCGGGGTGGATGTCGGGATTGCCGCAATACCACGCCACCAAGTCCGCCGCCGCGATACTTCCCTTCAGCTGCTCACCGGGAATCCCCAGCCGCTTGTCGGTGCCAGCCCCGTACGCGTAAATCACGGCATCGACGGACTCGCGCAGCTCCTCAATGCTGATGTCGGCACCGATGGTCACGTCACCGTAGAAGCGGACACACGACTTCTCCAGCGTGCGCTCCAGAGTGTTGCGGATCGACCGAATGGAGTGATGATCCGGCGCCACGCCGTAGCGCACCAGTCCGAATGGCACCGGGAGCCGGTCGATGACCGCTATCTCCACGGCGACGTCGGTCTGTTGGCTCAGGGCCTCAGCGGCGTAAATGCCAGACGGCCCGGCCCCGATGATGGCGACGACAAGCGGTTCAGGCTGGGACGTGGAAGCGGGGGTGATCAGCTGACCCCCGCTGGCTCGTCCTGCGGCTTGGCCGCATTCTGTTCCTTACCTGCGCTGTCCTTACTTGCGGTGTCCTTGCGCGCGGTGTCCTTGCGTGCGCTGTCCCGACTTGCGGTGTCCTGACTTGCGGTCTCCTTACTTGCGGTGTCCCGACGGCTGCGGCCGCCTCGCCGCGTGCGGGCCGCGGGGCGTTCCTCAGATGCAACCTCGAGGGCGATCGCGGCCGTCGTGTCGGTCGCTGTCTCGCTATCGGTTGCCTTGTCCGAGCCGGCTTGGGCGTTGGAGCGACGGTCACGAGGACGCGATTCGCGCGCTCCCCCGTCGGCATGCCTTTGTGACTCGACGGGCACGTCATGCAGCTCATAGCCGCGACCGTGGCACTGCGGGCACTCGGTGGTGAACGCCTCAAGCAGTCCAGTGCCGATCCGCTTCCGGGTCATCTGGACCAGCCCCAGGCTGGTGATCTCGGCGACTTGGTGCCGCGTCCTGTCCCGTCCCAGACACTCGACCAGACGACGTAACAGCAGCTCACGGTTGCTCGGTAGCACCATGTCGATGAAGTCGATCACGATGATGCCGCCGATGTCGCGGAGCCGCAGTTGCCGCACGATCTCCTCGGCCGCCTCCAGGTTATTTCGGGTGACCGTGGACTCCAGGTTGCCGCCGGTACCGGTGAACTTTCCGGTGTTCACATCGATCACCGTCATGGCTTCGGTGCGGTCGATGATCAACGACCCGCCGGATGGCAGAAACACCTTGCGTTCAAGGGCTTTCGCAATCTGCTCGTCCAACCGAGAGTCGTCAAAAAGATCATGATCACCCTCCCAGCGCCGCAGCCGATCCTTCAGGTGTGGCGCGACATGGGAGACGTATGCCTCGACCGAGTCGTACGCGTCGGTCATTCCACCGTTACCGGAGATGATCAATTCCGAGAAATCTTCGGTGAAGAGATCCCGGACGATGCGTACGGTGAGGTCGGGTTCGGCGTAGAGCAGCTGCGGCGCATTACCGGCAGCGACTTTCCGCTCGATGTCCTCCCATTGCGCCTTCAGCCGGTTGACATCGCGGACCAGCTCCTCTTCGCTGGCACCCTCGGCGGCCGTCCGGACGATCACGCTGGCGGAATCCCCCACCAGATCGGAGAGGATGTCCTTGAGCCGCTTGCGTTCACTCTCGGGCAGCTTCCGGGAGATGCCGGAGAGGTGGCCGCCCGGCGCATAGACGATGTAGCGGCCCGGGATGGAGACGTGGTTGGTGAGGCGGGCACCCTTGGCGCCCACTGGGTCCTTGGTCACCTGCACCAAGATCGTCTGGCCCGACTTCAGGACCTTCTCGACCTTACGATTCTGGCCTTCCGCTCCGAAGTAGTCCCAGTCGATCTCGCCCGCGTAGATCACGCCATTGCGACCCCTACCGATGTCCACGAAGGCCGCCTCCATGGATGGCAGCACGTTCTGCACTCGACCGAGGTAGACGTTGCCGATCAAGGAAGCGGTGGAGTCGCGGTCGACGTAGTGCTCGACCAGGATGCCGTCCTCCAGTACCGCGATCTGGGCAAGATTCTCCCGCTGCCTGATGATCATCTTGCGCACCACGGATTCACGCCGAGCCAGGAATTCTGCCTCGCTGAGCACCGGCGTACGCCGCCGGCCTGCTTCCCGACCTTCGCGTCGCCGCTGTCGCTTGGCCTCCATTCGCGTCGACCCGTCGATGCCGACGACCTCGGTATTGGCTGCGCGTGGCTCACGCACCCGAAGAACGGTGTCCGTCGGGTCGTCGGGGGCCGAGCTGGCCTCCTCGCCACGCCGGCGCCGACGACGGCGCCGGCGACGCAAACCTTCGCCATCGGTCTCCGCGCCGCCATCGTCCTCTGCTGGTTCGTCCTCGGTGGACTGGCCGGATGCGGCGTTGGAAGTCTCGCCGGACCCGCCCTCGGTCGCGCGGGCCTCGTCGCCACCAGTACGCCGCCGGCGACGACCTCCGCGGCGACGACGCCGCCGACGGCCGTCTTCCGCGTCACCTTCGGCTGCGCCCTCTTCGGATGCGACCTCTTCGGCTACACCCTCTCCGCCTGCACCCACTCCAGCTGGCAGCACTTCGGCCGACTCCGTCGGGCTCATCTCTAGGGAGGCTGCCGATTCAGATTGCTCCCCTTCGGAAACGACATCGGAGACCGTGTGCGAGTCCGCCGGCACGATCTCAGGTACTTGCGGAAGTGCTGTCTCCGACTCGTCGGACTCGGCTCGACTCCTCTCGGGCTCGATCATCGCCGGAACTTCGGTGCCCGCGACGACCTTCCTGGCCGCCCGCTTCCGGGGAGTTTTGGGCGGCGCCGCACCACCCTCATCCGGTGGCTTGTCGGCCGCCTTCTTGGCGGCGCGTTTCACGGCCGCCTTCTTGGCAGGTTTGCCGGCAGGCGGGGCCGGCTCGGTTTGCGGCGCGCCGGCTTGTCGTACAACCTCGGGAGCCGGAGACTCCTCGCTCGCTGCTGCGGGCGATTCATGGACGCGTTCAATCTCGGGTGCATGTGGGGCCGACGATGGCGGCCCGGCCGCTCGGCTGGCTGCCCGTCGACGGTGCGGAGCGGGCCGAGTTTCCGGCTCTTCAATCGTGTTTTGGATTTGTGTAGTTGGCTCGTCGGGATCGAGCATCAAACTCCTCTATGGCGCATTCTGCGCACTTTCTCGTTCGCTGCACCGGCGCGTGGCCGGGCTGCGGAAGCTTACGAAATCGATGTGGTGAGTCCGGGCCTCCCGCGGTCAAGCGCTGGCTACGTCCACTCGAAGCCTTGCTCGTCGCGGTGGAGGATCGGCATCCACCCGCTGTCGCGACCTGTCACGCCGCGCTCTGTCTGCCATCGAGACTCGACGCACCTAGCGTCGGAGCCACCTCTAGTATCACACACGGCACATAGGGGGCTCGGCGATGGTTCCAGACCGGAGGTCGAGGCGACCTTGAGCAAGTCGCGTCAGGATCGGTGGCTCGAGCGGCGTGAACTCCGGGCTCGCTACGCGCAGACCGGCTAGTACGTCGTCGGGCCGGACCAGCGGTGTCCGATGCTGCAGGGTCATGGTCAGCTGAGCATCCGCGACGTCGAGTGCGCACACCGCCGCGCGGGCGTCGAATTCACGCAGCCCGTTCTTCGTCATGCGCTGCACCGGCACCGTGTCCCTCGCGAGGAAGGCCTCTACTGTTGCGTTCAGCACGGGCGCAGAGATGCCTGGCAGGTCGACCTTCCAATGGGAGCCGGTCAGTTCGCTCGCCAAAGCGCCAGCCGGCGCCTCAACGACCTCGACCACATCCAGACCGTGCGGCAGGGCGGCGTCGAGTGCGTCGCGTACCTTGGCCGGATCGCAGACTTCGGCAAGTCCGATCTCCAGATACTCCGCTTCGCTCGCCGCTCCGGTGGGCGCCGCGTTTGCGTAGGAGATTCGAGGATGTGGCGAGAACCCGGACGAGTACGCCATAGGGACGCCGGCCCGCCGCAGCGACCGCTCGAAAGCGCGGCCGAAGTCGCGATGGCTGGTGAAGCGGGCACGGCCCCGCTTGGCGTACCTGATTCGGAGCCACTGCACCGGCGGCGCATGCTGCTCGGGCTGGGTGCGAGCAGTCGGTGCCACAAACCTGAGCCTAGCCACCGCCCCCTTGTCAGCGGTTAGTAGAGGCGGTCGGCGTACTGCTCGCCGTAGTAACTGCTCAGTTCCTCGAGCGTTTGATCTGGTCTCTCGAATGTCTTGGCGATCACCGGCCGGGACGGAACGGGATCCGTCCAGGTCTCCGGACGCCAGAGCTCGGACCGGAGGAAGGCCTTCGAGCAGTGATGGAATACTTCCTCGATCTCGATCACCAGGGCCAGAATCGGTCGATGACCCTTGACGATCATCTCGTCGAAGAACGGTGCATCGGATACCAGCCGCGCCCGGCCATTGATGCGCAGCGTGTCACCACGACCTGGGATCAGGAAGATCAGACCGACGTGCGGGTTAGCCAGCACGTTCTTGTACCCGTCGGCGCGACGGTTTCCGGGCCGCTCCGCTAGGGCGATGGTCGTCTCGTCGATCACGTACGCCAGCTGCCCGGGCGGATCTCCCTTCGGCGATACATCGCAGGCGCCCGTCTCGTCCGAGGTCGCGACCAGACAGAACGGGGCCGCTGCAAGCCATTTGCGGTCCAGCTCGTGGAGCGCTCCGCGAGCCTTGTTGGCCACTCGCGGCAGCGGCACTCCGATCAATCCGACCAACTGATCAACCGTCGTGATGCGCTGCTCAAGCATGCAGACCAGCGTAAGCTGCGGCCGCCCTGCGAGCCGAGCGCTTTTCAGGGCGTTCTGGACAGACCTGCAACCGGCGTCAACGGAAGCAGTGCGCGACCGGTCGGGCCGATTTGAATTGTGGTGTCCAGTTGCGGACACACCCCACAATCGAAGCACGGAGTCCAACGGCAGTCATCGACCTCGACCTCATCAATAGCGTCCTGCCAGTCGTCCCACAGCCATTCCCGATCCAGGCCGGCATCTAGGTGATCCCAGGGCAGCACCTCGGCGTACTCGCGCTCCCGAGTGGTGTACCAATCAAGATCAACAACACTGCCCTCCAAACACCGCTCCGTGCAGGCCGCCCACCGCTGGTAGGAGAAGTGCTCGCTCCAGCCGTCGAACCGGCCACCGTCCCGCCAGACCGCCTCGATGATCGCCCCGACCCGCCGGTCACCCCGGCTGAGCAATCCTTCGATGGCGCTGGGCTTGCCGTCGTGGTAACGGAAACCGATGGCCCGGCTGTACTGCCGATCACCGCGAATCGCGTCTCGCAGCTTGAGCAGCCGGGCATCAACGGTTTCATGATCACATTGCGCCGCCCACTGGAACGGGGTATGCGGCTTAGGTACGAAACCACCGATGCTGACCGTGCAGCGGATGTCTCGTCGCCCACTGACCTCACGACCTGTGGCGATCACCCGCTTGGCCAGCGCCGCAATCGCCAGCACGTCCTCATCGGTCTCGGTCGGCAGCCCGCACATGAAATACAACTTGACCTGCCGCCAGCCGTGCGAGTACGCGGCGGCAACCGTACGGATCAGATCGTCTTCGGTGACCATCTTGTTGATCACCTTGCGCATCCGCTCGGTGCCACCTTCGGGAGCGAAGGTGAGCCCGGAGCGGCGGCCGTTTCGGGAGAGCTCATTGGCCAGGTCGACATTGAAGGAGTCCACCCGAGTGCTCGGCAGCGAGAGGGAGACATTGGAGCCTTCGTAGCGATCAGCCAACTGGCCGGTGATCTCGCCGATCTCGGAGTGATCACTACTGGACAGACTGAGCAGCCCGACCTCTTCCAGACCAGTGCTCTCGATCCCTTGCTGCACCATCGCACCAATCGTCTCGATGCTGCGCTCCCGGACCGGCCGGGTGATCATGCCGGCCTGGCAGAACCGGCAGCCGCGCGTGCAGCCGCGGAAGATCTCGACGGCGTAGCGCTCGTGCACAGTCTCGGCGAGCGGCACCAGAGGCTTCTTCGGGTAGGGCCAGGAGTCCAAGTCCATCAGGGTGTGCTTGGCGACCCGGAACGGTACGCCGGGGTGATTGGGAGCGACCCGGTGGATGCGGCCGTCGGGCAGATAGTCGACGTCGTAAAACTTCGGCACATAGACCCCTCCGCCTGCGGCCAGCCGCAACAACAAGCCGTCGCGGCCGTCGGGTCGGCCCTCGGCCTTCCATTCCCGGATCTCCGCGGAGATGGTCAAGGCGATTTCCTCGCCGTCTCCCAGCACCGCAGCATCAAGGAAGTCGGCGATCGGTTCGGGGTTGAATGCCGCGTGGCCGCCTGCCAGGACGATTGGGTCGTACTCGCGGCGGTCACGCGCATGGATCGGGATTCCGGCCAGGTCCAGTGCGGTGAGCATGTTGGTATAGCCGAGCTCGGTGGCGAAGCTCAGCCCGAAGACGTCGAACTCTCCGACCGGGCGATGGGAGTCCAGCGTGAATTGCGGCACCTGGTTCTCGCGCATCAGGGCTTCCAGGTCCGGCCACACTGCGTAGGTCCGCTCGGCAAGGATCCAGTCCTGCTCGTTGAGGACCTCGTACAAGATCGCGACGCCCTGGTTGGGCAAGCCCACCTCGTACGCGTCCGGATAGCTCAGGCACCAGCGGACCTCGGCCGCTGCCCAGTCCTTCGTCACGCTGTTCAGCTCGCCGCCCACGTACTGGATGGGCTTGCTGACCCGCGGGAGCAGCGGCTCCAGGCGAGGGAAGACCGAAGCGGGGCCGGTCGCGATCGTCGTCATGACGGTGCCAGCCTAACGGCGCTGCCGTGCTAGCCAGCCCGGCTGTTCGGACGCCAACGTCTAGGCCAGCTCAGGAAACCAGAGTGCGATCTCGCGTTTAGCCGACTCGGCCGAGTCCGAGCCGTGCACCATGTTTTCCCTGTTCGACAGCGCGAAGTCACCACGGATCGTGCCGGGCTCTGCCTTGCGGCCGTCAGTTGCGCCGTTCAAGGTGCGCACAACATCAATAGCCTCGTCGCCTTCGACCACCATGGCCACCGAGGGACCGGAGGTCACGAACAACCGCAGCGGCGGGTAGAACGGTCGCTCGATGTGTTCGGCGTAATGCTGATCGGCCAACTCACCCGTCATCTGTCGCAGCTCCATCGCGACGATCGAGAGGCCCTTGGATTCAAAGCGGTTGATGATGGCTCCGGCCAGACCTCGACGCACCGCATCGGGCTTGATCAACACGAATGAACGCTGAGTAGGCACGGGTGGTGCGGCGTAAGTCATGCCAGCACCCTAGGCGATATCGCCGCCGTCCGGCGAAGTCTCCATGCGTGAATCCAGCCGCTTGCCGAGCACAAAGGCCAGCACCCACACGGCCGCAAACAGTGCCCCGACAATGAACATCGTCGACGTCAGCAAGCCGAGTGCCAAGCCAGCCAACTGAGTAAGCCAGCCGAGGTTGTAGCCCACCCGACTACGAAGCAGGCCGGCTGCCACCAGTGCCAGCGCCGCGGTGCCGCCCCCCAAGCCGGCGGCCGCTGCGCCGGGCACGTCAGAGATGAAGATCATGACCGGAATGGCGAGGCCAAAAACGATCACCTCGAAGATCAAGACCGTCATCAGCACCACTCGCATCGGATTGCCGGCGCTGAGGGTGATCATTGCCAGTCCCGATCTGTCTGCTGCCCGTCTTCGGAGTAGTCAACGTCCCAGCCGTCGTCGAAGTCCTCGCTGGCTGAAGGCACCAACGCTGGTTCGTTGCCGACGAGCAAGGTACGCGCCTCGCCTACGGCGACCACGGATCCGGTGATCAGAACTCCTGGCGAGCCGACGCCGTCCGCCTCCGCCAGCTCGACCGCACGATCGATCGCGTCGTCGAGTCGCGGAAGGACGGTGACGCGTGAGGCGCCGAAGATCTCTTCAGCAACCTCGCCGAGCGCTTCGGCCGGCATCCCGCGGGATGTCGAAGCGACCTGGGTTATCACAACGTTGTTCATGATCTCTTCGAAGACTTGGAGAATGCCGCGCGCGTCCTTGTCGGCCATCACCGCGATGACGCCGATCAGTGGGGCAAACGCAAACGCTTCGGTGATGCCGGCCGCGGTCGCCCCGGCGCCATGCGGGTTATGAGCGGCATCGAGGACTACCGGGGGCGAGCGGCGTACGACCTCCAGCCGGCCAGGAAAGTGCACCTGAGCGAATCCTTCACGGACCACGTCAGGCTGCAATGCCTTCAGCCCAAGGAACGCCTCGGCGGCGGCGAGCGCCTGCGCAGCATTCGCTGCCTGGTGCGCTCCGTAGAGGGGCAGGAAGATCTCGTCGATCGGGCCATCCGCGCTGCTGAGTCGGACAACCTGACCTGCCACTGCGAGCTTGCGGTCGATAACACCGAAGTCGACACCCTCGCGCTGCGGCAGCGCGCCAACCTCGACACAGCGGGCCAGCAAGACCTCCGCGGCCTCCGGGCTCTGGCCGGCGAGAATCGCGTGCGCTCCCGGCTTGATGATCCCGGCCTTCTCGCGGGTGATCTCGGTGATCGTGCGACCGAGCAGGTGAGTGTGATCAAGATCGATCGGAGTAACCACGGCTACGCCGGCATCGGCCACGTTGGTGGCATCCCAGGCACCGCCCAAGCCGACCTCTACGACCGCAACATCAACCGGTGCATCGGCAAACGCGGCGTACGCCATCGCGGTAATGATCTCGAAAAATGTCATCTGGACGCCGTCGATCTCGCGTTGATCAACCAGCGCCACGTAAGGCTCGATCTCGCGCCACACATCATCGAAGCGCTCGTCACTGATCGGCTCGCCGTCGATGGTGATCCGCTCTGTCACGCTCATCAGGTGTGGGCTGGTGAATCGGCCCGTGCGCAGACCATCGGCACGCAGCAGCGATTCGATCATCGCCGCGGTACTTCCCTTGCCATTGGTTCCGGTCAGGTGAATGACCGAGTAGGACCGTTGCGGATCGCCCAGGAGTTCGGTCAGCGCCCTGATCCTGCCCAGACTGGGTGCTACGCGATGTTCCGGCCACCGGCTGGTGAGCCTCGCGACGATTTCGGCATGAGCGTGTTCGGCAGACATGACGTCCCAAAGTCTAGGGCGGCCCTCGCCTCGGAGCCGGATGCGTGGGAAAGCGAGGTAAGAGTGGGCGTATGGTTCATGACGCCCGGATCGCTCGTGGCTCCGCCACCGGAAGCAGCCGCGGAACGAAACTCGCAGGTGCGTCGTACCTGCCTTCTCTAGGATCTCGATCATGACCATTTCAGCTGAGCCCCGAACTGCCGCGCCGAGCTCGACCGGCGCCGGCGTACCGGAGAAGCCGGCGCTGGAGGGTCTGGAGAACAAGTGGATCGCACGCTGGAAGGCTGAGGACACTTAC
>Ga0193696_1000785_pt1 | contig 10263 bp, 8 predicted proteins | sample L3m1metaG_FD_145074 | JGI IMG/M metagenome (GOLD analysis project Ga0193696, IMG submission 145074) | Soil microbial communities from a riparian zone of the East river system, Colorado, United States - L3m1 | ecosystem: Environmental > Terrestrial > Soil > Riparian zone | place: USA: East River... | reverse complement strand
ATCATATAGGGCATCAGGATCTCCGTGAGCCCGATGGTCACGCCCGTCTTGTTGAAGATCATGCGCACGCGTCCTATGCCGACCGCGGCGAGTGCGTTGTTGATCAGGCCGTTCTCGAACAGGATCACGATCCATCCGTAAGTCCGCACCACAGCGGACGTAAGAAGCGGTGCGATGACCAGGACGAGCAGGACGCTACGCCAAAGGCCGCTCGAGCGATGAAGATAGAGCGCGATCGGGTATGAACACAGCAGCGTCAGCACTGTGATCAGAAGGCTCGTGCTGATGCTGTTGAGAATCAGCTCGGCATAGAAGCTGTCGGTAAAGACCTTCTGCCATGTCGCAAGGGTGAAGACCTCTTGCATCGCGCCTGTACCCTGCGCCTCGAAGAACGACATGCGCAGCAGATTGAGGGTCGGCACAACAAAGCCCAGCGCATTGACCAGTGCGATCGGCAGCAGAAGAACGACAACAAGCGGCAGGCGGCGCGGCTGATCGTCTCCATCCGCGGGCGTCGCGGTCATGGCGCGGCTCCGAACACGTAGACATCCCGTGGACCCCACGAGAGAGACACCGGTGCGCCCGGCTTGAGGAGGGATTCATTGCCCCGTGTCGAGAGCTCGACAGACACGATCTGGCCTGCAACGTCGACGTCGTACTGCAAGATGTCGCCGACGAAGACCGTGCGCACGATCGTTCCCGTGACCTGATGGCGCGTCTCTTCAGAAACTACCGGCCCGATCGCAATCCGGTGCGGGCGGATCATGATGTCGATCGGCCCATCCAGGCCTGCGGGCACCGGAAGCCGCTGGCCAGCAAACGCCGTGCTGCCGTTCCGTGCCACCGCCCGAATGCGGCTCATGCGGCCGACGAAGCCCGCGACGAAGGCCGTGCGGGGCTGCTCGTAGAGCTCTGTCGGGGCACCCACCTGCTCAAGCCGGCCGTGGTTCATCACTACAACCTTGTCGCACATGGTGAGAGCCTCGGACTGATCATGCGTGACGAACACTGCCGTGATACCAAGCCGCTTTTGGATATCGCGGATCTCGTTGCGCATCTCGTCTCGAAGTTTCGCATCGAGGTTCGACAACGGCTCGTCCAGCAGCAGGATCGCAGGCCGGATGACGAGCGCGCGCGCCAGCGCGACGCGTTGCTGCTGGCCGCCGGAGAGTTGAGCGGGCCGCCGTTTCTCCATGCCGGTCAAGTGGACAAGAGCAACTGCGTCGCGCACCCGGTTCGCAAACTCGTCGCGGGCAATCCCACGCATCTCAAGGCCGAAGCCGATGTTCCGCTCGACGCTCATGTGCGGGAACAGCGCGTAGCTCTGAAAGACGAGCCCCATGTCCCGCTTGTAGGTCGGCACGCCGGTGAGATCGTCCCCGCCAACGATGATGCGGCCTTCCGATTGTGGTGTCAGGCCCGCAATCATCCTGAGTGATGTCGTCTTGCCGCAGCCGGAGGGCCCGAGGAAAGCGACCAACTCGCCCTTGGGCACCTCGAGATTCATGTGATCGACGGCGAGGAAGTCACCGTAGCGCTTGGTCAGTCCGCGGAGAGACAGGAAAGCGTCGCCGGACTTTCCGCCAGCGCCGCTTTCCTGGTTCGACATGTCACTTGTCTCAGCGGCTCAAGGGCAGCACCTTGCGCCGCCACTGCTCCATGATCTGGTCCCGGACCTTGGCGAGGGCGATCCAGTCGAGCGTCACGACCTTATCCATGCTCTTCACCGCGGTGCGGTTAATCGCGGCGTCGGCAATCTGCGCCTTGGCGTTGACCGGTGCGTAGAACATCTCCTCGGTGAACGCCTTTTGAGCCACGGTCCCGAGCGCGTAGTTGACGAATTTCGCGGCGGCTTCGGCATCGGGCCGGTTTGCCACGAGATTGATCGTATTGATCTGGAAGACGCTGCCTTCGGCCGGGAGTGTTGCCTTGAGCTTTCCGCCGGAGATATCGGAATTAAGCTGCGCCCTTGCGTTCCAGGCGGCGCCGAGATGAGCCTGTCCCTGGATGATCACCTGATAGGACTCAGGCTTCGGATCCCAAGTCAGCACGTTCGGCGCGATTTCGCCGACGGCCGCAATGCCCTTGTCGACGTTCGTGAGGTAGCTGGTGCCGCCACGCGCCTTGTCGAGGATGAGTACCAACGATAGGCCCTGGATATCCGGCATGCCGTTGAACGTCACCTTCCCGGTGTGCTTCTTGTCAGCGAGTTCGAACCAGGACTTGGGCGGCTCCTTGATGGCGTCCGAATTGTAGATCATCACGAGATTGTCGAAGGTCACGGCGACACCGGCGATATCCGGTATCCGTGCGGTCGGATAGAGTTCGGCCACGGCCGGAACGTTCTTCTCGTCGATCTTTGTGAAGAGGCCCTCGTCGGTCCCGGCCTTCGAAACCGAGACGTCCATGATGACGATGTCGGCCTGCGGCGCGGCCCTCTGCGCGCGAAGGGACCCGAGCATTTGCGCCGAGTTCGGCAGACCAAAATATTCGACCTTGATGTCCGGGTTGGCCTTCATGAACGGCTCGACAACGGCCTTGCTGTAGCGCTCCTGAAAGATGCCCGAATAAGCCATCAGCGTGATGGTTTTCTGCTGAGCGAGGCCGGTCTGAGCTGACATTGCGAGAGCCACAGCGGCTCCTGCGAGAACTTTCAGATTTATTATCATGGTGTTCTCTCCGTTAATTGCCCGGACGACCGCAAACGGTCAGTTCTTCACCAGTTTGGCTTCGACATGGGTGGTGGCGCCCGAGATGTCCGGCAGTTTTTCACCTTTGCGCAGGCGCTCGAGCGTGACTAGCTCCCGTTCCTGCATCCCGATGGCCCGGCGCGCATAGGCCTCAGCTTCGGTGGGCTTGAGCACGATTACGCCGCTTTCGTCACAAAGCACCGCGTCTCCCGGCTCAACAGTTTGACCGCCCACACTGACCGGGACGTTGATTGCACCTTCCGTGCCAAGAATCTTCGTGGTGATCGGAGACGGTCCGCGGCACCAGACCGGCATGTCCGTCTTCACGATCTCGGAGAAGTCGGTTGCCGGCCCATCAATCACGCCCGCTTTCACGCCTGCCATCTTCATGCAATGCGTGATCACGCCGCCCCAGCAGGCGTGCTTGTCGTCGCCGCAGCGGTCGATCATTACGACGTCGCCGGGGCGAACGAGTTTCGTGAGGTAATGCAGTGCGGTTGAGTCCGCGTGCGGAATGCGGATCGTAACTGCGGTGCCGGCAATACGCTTGCCCGGCAGGACGGACCGGATTTCCCGGTCGACAAATCCGGAATGCAGGAAATGACCAATTGTCGCCGTCTCGCATTGCTCCAGAAGCGCAATCAGATCGGCCGGGAGGTGTTGCGGCATCGGATTGACGGTGAACATGGGGAACCTGCGCAAACTGCGGTTGATGAGGGCGGCGGCGACCGGCGGGCTTCAAGACGTTGACTAGAAGAGCAAGGCCCGCTCCTGCCGTCAATTGTGGGCACCGGGCGATCTGTATGACCCAAGATTGCAGCCCGGCGATCCAGCAATGTTTACCCGCCGCTGCGTCCGTTGACACCGCGAACCGAGTTGCACCCTTCGGGGCAGTTGTTAAGAGTGGCCGGGATGTCACCCCTAACTGCCTCCCGACTCCGAGCGACGCCGTTTGTCTGCGAGAAGCGGCCGGCGGTCGGTTCGCGGGGTATGGCCGTTACGAACCATCCCTTGGCGTCCGCGGCGGCTGCTGAGATTTTGCTGTCCGGCGGCAATGCGGTCGACGCCGCTGTTGGGGCGCTCTTTGCGCTCACGGTTGTCGAGCCGATGATGGTTGGCATTCTCGGCGGCGGCGTCTCTCACGTCCGGCTGCCGGACGGTCGTCACGTTGTCATCGATAACCTTAGCACTGCACCGAAAGCCGCACGCGCCGACATGTACGAGCCGGTGAGCGATGGAGCCGCATCTGCACGCGACACCCGAAATCGGCGCAACGCGATAGGTCCGTCGGCTGTCGCAGTGCCGGGATCGCTCGCGGGCTGGACGCACATGCTCGCGCGATACGGAACGCAACCGCTGCACGCGGTCATGAGACCCGCAATTCGTCTCGCCGAAGGAGGGTTCACGGTTACATCATATCTCTCCGAGTGCATCGGTGGCATGGCGGCGGACCTTGCGGGCGATGCCGGCCTGGCGCGACTTTTCCTTCGCGACGGAAAGAAGATTCCGGCGGGCAGTCACCTCGTGCAGGCCGAGTATGCGGCCACGCTGCGCCGCCTCTCGGACGAGGGGCCGGACCTTCTCTATCGCGGCTCTCTTGGCGCGATTGTCGCCGATCATCTGCAAGAGAACGGTGGCGCTGTGTCGGTAGACGATCTCGCAACCTTCGCGCCAATCGAACGGGGGCCGGTCGCGACCGAATACCGGGGAAGGGCCGTGATAGGCCCGCCACCTCCTGCATCGGGCGGCGTCCACATCGCACAGATGCTCAACATTCTTGAAGGCTTCGAGGTTGGCGGGATGGGCTTCGGCTCACCCGACAGTATCCACCTGCTGGCCGAGGTCTTGAAGATCGCCTTCGCGGATCGCGCCGCGACAACGGCCGACCCGGCGTTCGTCAACGTTCCGGTCGAGCACCTGATTTCCAAGGCGTACGCTTCAGAGCGCCGCGCGAACATCGACCTTGCGCGCGCACGCCGTTGGTTGCCGGGCGCCCTCAACGGGGTCGAATCCCCGGACACCACGCACGTGACGATCGCCGACGCGAACGGCTTCGTTGTATCGGCTACTCACACCATCAACGGCCTCTTCGGCGCTTGCATCCAGATTCCGGGAACGGGGATGATTGCGAACAACTACATGCACAACTTCGATCCGCATCCGGGGCGCGTGCTTTCGATCGCGCCAGGCAAGCGCGTGTTCAGCTCGATGGCGCCGATGATGGTAACTGAGAATGGCGCGGTGCGGTTGGCTCTCGGCCTGCCGGGCGCGCTCCGCATCTTCCCGTCGGCTTTCCAGGCCATCGTCAACTGGATCGATCATGGCATGGAAGTCCAGGAAGCGGTCGAGGCGCCGCGCGTCTGGACCGAGGGCGGCGCATTGGAGCTGGAGCCGGCGTACTCGGACGCGACGGTGGAAGCGCTCGCGCAGCGCGGTCACCCGATCCAGCGGATGAAGCACATCGCGGGCGGCATGAATGCCATTGCGTTCACCGGCGATGGTACCATGACGGGTGCCGCCTGCTGGCGTGCGGACGGCACACCTGTCGGCATCGCGGGCGGACTTGCGCGCCCGGGCATCAGGTTCGAGACGATCTAGACCTCGCTGGAACGGAGAGACTTGCTGAAATGACGCCCACCGTTGTGCTGCTCGACCTCACATCGCCTGAGCGGGCCGAGCACCTGCGACGCCTTTTACCACCTGACTTTGTTCTGACGCATGGGACGGCGCGCGGAGACGACCACCTGAAGGAGATTATTCGCGATGCGGATTTCGCGATCTCGGGGCAAGTCGGCGTCAGCGCAGACGTGTTCAAGGCGGCACGGCGGCTGAAGCTGCTGCACAAGTGGGGCGTCGGCGTCGACAACATTGACATACAGGCCGCGAAAGCTCTCGGCATCAAGGTCGCGCGCACCACCGGAAGCAATGCGGTGCCGGTCGCCGAATTCACGATCGGGCTGATCCTCGCGACGTTGCGATTCCTGGCGCTGGGTCACGAGCGCCTGCGCCAGGGGCGCTGGATGGCCTTCAACCAAATGCCGGGCGAGGCCTTTTGCATTTCGGGCAAGACGGTTGGTCTGATCGGATTGGGCGCCATCGGCCAAGGGGTCGCAAGCAGGCTGCGCGGCTTCGGGTGCACTCTCTTCTACAACAAGCGCACGCGGCTCTCGCCGGCGGAAGAGGCAGAGTTGGGGGTAACCTATGCGGCGACGGACGACTTGCTAGCGCAGTCGGACATCGTGTGTCTGCACTGCCCGCTGACGCCAGCGACGACCAACCTGATCGATACGCGGGCGCTCTCCCTCATGAAGCGCTCGTCTGTGCTGATCAACGTTGCGCGCGGCGGTGTTGTGGTCGAAGCGGACCTCGCACAGGCTTTGAGGGACAGAACCATTCGCGGCGCCGCGATGGACGTCTACTCGATCGAACCACTACCGGCCAACAGCGAGCTTCTATCGCTCGACAATATCGTTGTGACCCCACACCTCGCGGCCGCGACCGCTGACACCTTCGAGCCGACGGTCCGGCGCATGTTCGACAACATGGTGCGCGTGAGGCGCGGCGAGCCGCTGCCTGAACGCGACCTGGTCGTTTAGGTTGAATGCTGGGTTCTAGCTAACATCTCAAGTGCCCGTTGCGTTCTGGCATCATGGTTTTAGAGATCGCGAATTCTGGCTCCATTGACCTCGGCCAGAAGCCCCGGCAACACCGGCAGGAAGCGGTCGCCGTGACCGCGAACATTGAGCAGGTGGCGAGCCCGAGTAGCGTCTGACTTCCCATCTAGAGGCCGCAGTTGCTGTTGACCAGCAGCCAGAATGGGTCGAGCTCGAACTCACGCTCAAAGTCGGTGTCGGATACGGGTGAGCCGGTGCTGACCTTCCTGCAGCGCGCCGCGAAGGTTTCAACCTTCAACGCTTGGGTTGGATCGCAAGAGGGAGCGGCCGGTCAGAAATCCGCCATCGACGACGATGCATTCTCCGTTGATGTAATTCGAGGCATCCGTGAGGAGAAACCCAACCGTTGCCGCAACGTCCTCCGGGCGGCCGATCCTGCCGCGCGGAATCATTTTCAGAAACATCTCTTTGTAGTCGGCGGAAACGTGCCCCTCGTCGACCTCAACCAGACCGGGCGCGACCGCATTGACTCGAATTCCATAAGGGCCGAATTCCTGCGCCAACGACTTGGTCAACATCACGAGCCCGGCTTTCGACGCGCTATAATGGGCGGCGCCGACTCTGGCTGAGAAAGCGGCCGTTGATGCGACATTGACAATGACACCGCCAGTGGGCGCAAGCCGCATACGAGCGAATGCTTGGCTGCAAAGGAACGGGCCCTTCAAGTTGATGTCGAGAACGTAATCCCACGCGGCTTCAGGCATATCGAGAATGGAATGGCTCGGATAAACGCCGGCATTGTTGACGAGAGCGTCCGGCACGCCGAGATCGCGGGCGAGCGAGGCGAAGACATCGGCAACCTGTTGAGCCGAACTCACGTCGAGCCGGTACGCACGCGCCGTGCTTCCGTCCGCCGACAATGACCGGGCCACTGAAACAGCCGCGCCTTCATCGACATCGGTCACCGCGACTTTGTACCGGCTTTCGTGCAGCACCCCGGCAATCGCCCGGCCGAGGCCGCGGCCAGCCCCGGTCACGAGCGCCACCGGATGAACGCGTTCGATCATTGACATGCTCCGCGAAGGTGAAGCTTCAGTTTCCGCCCGACAAGTGACAAGGCCCGCTGGTTTGATAACCTGAATCGGCCAGGAACGTATCGTTTCATTCGGGCTTGACGAGCACACCATGCCGAGCACGCAGCATCCGGACTCCTATTGGGTCGAGACCGGCAATCCGGCTCCGGTTTTGCCGGCCATCTCCGGCGACCGGACGGCGGATGTCGTCATCATCGGCGCCGGCTTCACCGGATTGTCCGCCGCATACCACCTCTCCCAGGCCGGTATCGACGCGATCGTGGTCGAGGCCGAGGACGTCGGCTGGGGCGCGAGCGGCCGCAACGGGGGAATGCTGCCGCCGCGTTACAAGAAGGGCTTCGCGAGCATCGCGAAGACCTACGGCAACGAGACCACGCGCCGGCTGCACGCCATCGTCCATGAGGCGGTCGATACGGTGGAGACGATCGTGTCCGATTGCGCGCTGGATTGCGGATTTTCCCGTACCGGGCAGATCACGGCCGCGCATTCCGACGTGCATCTTGCTTCGCTTGAACGCGATTGCGCCTGGATGGCGGCGGAGGCCGGCGATCGGGCCGCGCGGATCCTGAACAGGACGGAGATGATCGACGAGGTCGGCGCCAACATCCACGTCGGCGGCTGGTTCGATCCCAGAGGCGCCGCGATTCACCCGTTGAACTATGTGCGCGGTCTTGCCGCCGCGCTGCAGAAACGCGGCGTGCCGATCTTCGTGAGAAGCCCCGTTCGCCGGCTCGCGGACGAACCGGATGGCGTGCGGCTCGACCTCCCCGGCGGCACGATCGCGGCGCGTCAGGTGGTGATCGCGACCAACGCCTACACCGATACGACCGGCTTTGCGCCCGACCGGCTGGAGCGGCGCATCGTTGCGGTCAATACCTCGGTGATCTGCACCGATCCAATCGGCGGCAATCGGGCGCGCGCAGTGCTGCCGGGCCGCAGGATGGTCGCGGATACCAAGCACATCATGAACTGGTATCGCATGCTGCCCGACAATCGCCTGATCTTCGGCGGACGCGGCGACATCACCGGGCGGAGCGACGATCCGAGCGTCTACGCCAAGCTTGAACGCCAGCTCGCAGAGACATTTCCGGCAATCGCCGACGTCGGCGTGAGGCATCGCTGGTCGGGCAGGGTCGCCATCACGCTCGATGATTTTCCGCATATCGGGCGGCTCTCGCCGCGCGTCGCCTATGCGATGGGTTATGGTGGGCGCGGCGTCGCGCTGGCGAATGTGTTGGGCAAGTATCTTGCGCAACTCGTACAGGGCAAGGCGGTGGATGCCGGCCCGATGAGCGCGAATGCCTTCAATCCGATTCCCTTCCACGCCTTGCGCGTTCCGGGCATGCAGATCGTCGCGCGGTGGTATCAATACCTCGACGCCAAGGCCATTCGCGGGCAGGAGCGGGCGGCGTAGCGCGAAACCCTGCGCGCGCTATCCCGCGAGCAGGCAGGCCGCCGCATGGTTGGGGAGCAGCGGGCGCAAGGCAGGGTCGGTCTCGGCGCAGACCGCAACTGCGCGCGGACATCGGGTGCGGAAGCGGCAGCCGCTCGGCAGCCGCGCAGGGTCGGGCGGCTCGCCTTCGAGCGCAAACGTATCGGTGACACGCCGTCCGCCGATGTCGGGAATGGCCGCCAGCAGCGACTGCGTGTACGGGTGCTGCGGCGCGCGGAAGAGGTCCTCGGTCGGCGCAATCTCGACAATGCGGCCGAGATACATGACCGCCACCCGGTCGCACATCATGCGTACCACCGACAGATCGTGCGAGATGAAAAGGTAGGTCAGCGCAAAGGCCTCGCGCAGTTCGCTGAACAGCTTCAGCACCGTCGCCTGCACCGACATGTCGAGCCCGGAGGTCGGCTCGTCGAGCACGACGAGGCGGGGATGCAGCGCGAGGATGCGCGCAAGCCCGACCCGGCGCTGCTGCCCGCCCGAAAGCTCGTGCGGATAAAGATCGAGATGGGTTTGCGGCAGACCCACCTGCCGCAACAGATCCCGGATGCGCGTCACTCGCTCGGCTGCCTTGAGCCGGGTATGCACGACGAGCGGCTCCTCGAGCGAGCGGCGGATCGTCCAGCGCGGATCGAGCGAATTGCCGGGGTCCTGGTGACAATATTGCAGGCGGGGCGCCACGGCGCGGCGTTCGCGCACAGACAACCGGCTGATCTCCTCGCCCTCGAACGCGATGGCGCCGCCGCTCAGCGCATGAATGCCGGCCAGCGCCTTGCCGAGCGTCGACTTGCCGCAGCCGGATTCGCCGACGATGCCAAGCGTCTCGCCGGGCTGGACCTCGAACGACACGCCGTCGAGCGCCCGCACCGCACCGGTTTTTATCCCGAATGCGTTACGCACCGGAAAATAGCGCGACAGGGAATCGGCCTTCAGGATCGGCGCTTCGCGCATCGGCACGACGCTCACGGCAGCACCGTTGCGCCGACAGGATGGTAGCAACGCAAAGCGTGTGCGGCGCTGACGCTCGTCGTTGCAGGGCGCTCCATGCGGCAGATGTCGGTCGCATGCGTGCAGCGCGGATGGAACCGGCATCCGGCCGGCGGGTCGATCAGGCCGGGAATTTCGCCGCCGATCTCGCGCAGTTCGCGGCCCGGCTTCGGCAGGCTTTCGAGCAGCCGCACCGTGTAGGGATGGCTCGGCCGCTGGAAAAAATCACCGACCGGCGCCATCTCCACTTCCTGCCCGGCATACATCACCGTGATGCGGTCGCAGATTTCATATGCGGTGCCGAGGTCATGCGTGGTGAACAACACCGACACGCCGCGCTCCTTGACGAGCCGCTTCAGCAGCTTGAGGATTTGCGCCTGGATGGTCACGTCGAGCGCGGTCGTGGGCTCGTCCGCAATAACGAGGTC
>Ga0193696_1000782_pt1 | contig 10271 bp, 10 predicted proteins | sample L3m1metaG_FD_145074 | JGI IMG/M metagenome (GOLD analysis project Ga0193696, IMG submission 145074) | Soil microbial communities from a riparian zone of the East river system, Colorado, United States - L3m1 | ecosystem: Environmental > Terrestrial > Soil > Riparian zone | place: USA: East River... | reverse complement strand
CTAAAGGAGCGAGGGCAACAAATGACAAAGGAATCAGCGATGGCAAAATATTATGCAAGTGAAGTGGCAGTGAAAGTAGCAAATGATGCTGTTCAGATATTTGGCGGTTATGGTTATACCAAAGATTTTCCTGTAGAAAAATTTTATCGCGACTCAAAACTCTGCACTATTGGTGAAGGAACAAGTGAGATACAAAAGATCGTTATTTCGAGAGAGGTGTTGAAGTAAATATTAATAAAGCCGGTTAGCGATACTTATCAGTAATTGTATAACAAATGCGATCAGTGATCTTATAAAACACCTGGTCCTTTATTTTCCGAACCTGTTTTGTACGCCTGTTGTCCAACAATCTTCCTTTTTCATCAAATGATTGAGCAGTTCTGAAATAGGCCAATGCAACATATTTTGGCGGCGAAAAAATATAACGTATGGTCACGGGTTTTATACTTAGGATTATCAGTTGTTGAGGCTGATCATTTACATAATAATCAAAACTGTTGATCCAGGTAACTTTTGTTTGCTGCATTTTCCTTATCAAATAATATATGCCGGCCGTATCATAATTATATTTTATCAGTGTATCAGCCAGTTTTTTTTCAGTAACATTGAACTCATAGATCCTTGTCAGTGTATCCGTGATCATTTCAAGCGAAACAATGTTAAATTTTTTATCGGTAAAGGCAAGACTAAATTGGTTTGTCGGATTTAATTTTTCATAACGGCGTTCAATATTGTCAAGATCTTCTTTATGTTCCTGGTAAATATTAGTTGAAACGATCTTAGTGCTGCATGAAGTAGCCAGCAACGAGCAAGTGATCAAAATGAAAAATAGGCGACGGATCATTTATCAATGGTTATAATTCCAAATATTATTTTTTTCAATGTGCGGGAAGATACCTGCATTTGCGTTTCCCCACCGTAATCCCAATAACGAAGTGTTATCATATCATTTTCTTTACTTATTTGTCGAAGAATTATAAAATGTGTAGGTATGGAAAATTTTATTTTGTCATGATTCTTTTTATGAATGATGCGATTATTGATATAAAGACTAACAGTATTACTGTCGATCCTTTTTGACAGGTAACTATAAGGATCTTTCACCCAGGGTTTGATCAGGTCGCTGCCAACTGCTTTTACATGAACACCGCACATTTTGTTAACCATTCGATCGAACTTGGCCAGGTTGGTGGCCGCCCAAAAACTATTTTCATCACCTTCATTGAATTTTTTATCAAAAAAATTAAGATAGCCTTTGAATTTATCTGCCAATACAAGAAACCACATTTGTTCCGCATGTCTTATATCAAGCACTCCTTTAAATTTTAAAGTACCTGCTGCTTTCATCACTGCAGTCGAAGGTTTGAAATGATTATTATTAAACATTGCTTCACCCTTGTCGTATAATTCATTCATGAATTTTACATAACCAAGCGGATCTTTTTCCATTACTAAATAAGAGAGTGCTCCGTATGCACAAAAATTGGTACTACGTCCCGGATAAAAGCTCCCTGGGTTTTCCAAATTCAGTTTAAGATTATCATAAAACAATTTTGGCTTTATGTTTGGCCACAAACTGTTTTCTTTTGATCGATCTATTTTGTCAATAAACTCTAAGGCTTCTTTTTTTGTGGAGTTTATTTCCGAAAGTAAATTTCCGGCAATGCCTTTTTCTTTAGATAATAGAAACAGGAATAGAAGTATGACAGGCTTGTAAGGCAGATGAAAATTATTTGACTTGATAACACAAATATCAGACCCTTGTTTTGTCAATATACCAAGGAATGTTAATAATGTAAACGTAAAATCACGATTTATTGCTGATGGTTGAATTGATCTTATCTCACTTCCTGCATTTCCACTAATTTTTTATAAAACCCATTTTGAGAAAGCAGTTGGTCATGTGTACCTCTTTCTACAATTTTTCCTTTTTGTAAAACAATGATCTCATCTGCGTGGCGAATGGTACTTAGACGGTGCGCAATAACAATACTGGTTCGATTTTGCATCATATTATTAATTGCATCCTGCACTAATCTTTCACTTTCTGTGTCAAGAGAAGAGGTGGCTTCGTCCAGGATAAGTATTGGTGGGTTTTTAATAACGGCCCTTGCGATCGTCAATCTTTGTCTTTCACCGCCGCTGAGTTTACTACCACGATCGCCGATATTAGTTGCATAACCAATTTCTTTTTGAGTAATAAAATTATGAGCATTGGCTACTTTGGCCGCCTGCATAATTTCCTCTTCAGTTGCGCCGGGTTTTCCCAAACTTATATTATTCGCAATTGTATCATTAAAAAGGATCGGTTCCTGTGTTACGATACTCATTAGACTTCTTACTGAATGCAGGGAATAATCTTTAATATTTATTCCATCGATCAAAACTTCACCGCTTGTTACATCATGAAATCTTGGAACAAGATCAGCCAATGTTGATTTACCGGCGCCGGATGAACCAACCAATGCAATTGTTTTTCCTTTTTCAATTGTTAGATCAATATTATCAAGAATCACTGCATCCTCATATGCAAACCGCACATTCTTGAATTCAATTTTATTATTGAATGATTGAAGTTGTTTGCCATTTACATTGTCATCAACTGTTATTGGAGTATTTAATACCTCTTCAATTCTTGCAATGGCAGCGCTGCCTTTTTGCATATTGCTGAAAGAAGTGGAAAGTGTCTTGGCCGGGTTGATGATATTGTAAAACAAGGCGAGATAAGCAAGGAAAACAGATGGTTCCAATAGTTCTTTTTTTAATACTAATTGTCCGCCGAACCATAATATACCGCAAAAAATAACCACCCCCATAAATTCAGATAAAGGTGAAGCGAGATCTCTTCTGTAGCCAATATGATTCTTTGCATTTAATAATTCAGTATTGACAGAAAAGAAACGATTCTTCAATAATGTCTCAATATTAAAAGCTTTGATAACACGCAAGCCACTAAGTGTTTCATCAAGTGCTGAAACAGATTCGCCATGTTTGATCGCTACTTCATTGGATTGCTTTTTCAGTGAACGGGTAATTCGTCCCAATACCAAACCAATGATCGGTATACAGAGTAAGATAAAAAAAGTAAGTTGGGGGCTGATATAAAAAAGCACTGTAAAATTTATGATGATCGTTAAAGGATCTCTTACCCAGCCTTCCAAGGTACTTACCACAGAGCCTTCCACTTCATTTACATCATTTGTAATACGACTGATCAGGTCGCCTTTTCTTTTTTCAGTAAAATAGCCAATGGGTAAATGAAGGATCTTATTATATAATTCCAAACGCAGACTATTGACAACTTTATTTTTTAGAGGATTAAGAATATAATAGGAGAGGTAGAGAAAAAGATTTTTCAGCAAAATGGAAACAATAATGACAATACATATCAATCCTAAAACTCCCAAGGCGCCGCTGAACATTCCCGGTGAATCTCTTAGTTGGATCATCCATTCCTTCAAAGATTGAATAAGAGCATTATCCCCCTGTATTTGTGCTGTGCCGTTATCTTGCTTAAAAATAAGATCAAAGAATGGAGCTAGCATCCCAAGTGAAACAATAGAGAAAACAACAGAAAGAATGATAAAAAGAAAATAAAGAAGAATTTGTCCTTTATACTGCCCGAGATATTTAAAAATCCGTGAATATTTTTTCATTGTATAATAACTACTCCAAAAGAAGCAGCAAAAGTAGCTAATTTTACCCCGAACTAAAGAAGGAGGTTGTATGGAAGAAAGTAAAAGGCAAAAGCAAATTGCTGGCTTGTTAAACGAAGAAATGAACACCATTTTTCAAAAGCTCAGTTTGAGTATGATCGATGGTGGCATGGTTTCTATTTCATCGGTAAAAATTACTCCTGATCTGCTGGAAGCTAGGATTTACTTAAGCTTTTTCCAGGTAAAAGATGTAAAAGCAGCTTTAAAAAAAATTGAAGATCGTCATCATGATATAAAAAAAGAGCTGGCAGCAAAAGTGCGCCACCAGTTGCGTAACATACCTGTATTGAAATTTTACCAGGATGATACGCTTGATCATGTTTTTAAGATGGAGGAGCTGTTTAAGCAGATAAAAGGTCAACAGACCACCGACGATAGTCCACAGAAAAAAGAATAACTTTTAACATTCAACTTCCTACCTTGAACTTTCTATTTGCCTGGCGTTATTTTAAAGCAAAAAAATCTACCAATGCTATCAACATCATTGCGTGGATCAGTATTGTTGCTATGACCTTTGGTACTACAGCGTTGATCCTTGTCTTAAGTGTGTTCAATGGGTTTGAAGGAATGGTAAAATCATTGTACACCACTTTTTATACTGATCTGAAAATTTTTCCGGCCCAAGGCAAGGTGCTCACTTTGACATCGGAGCAATTAAAACAAATTCGCGGAGTTTCTGGTGTTACTAACCTTTCTTTGATTGCAGAAGAAAAAGGGCTACTTCAAAATTCAGGGATCAATCGTGACAGCGCAGAATATAATTTTCAACGGGCAGTAACAATAAAAGGCGTTGATGAAAATTATAAAGAGGTATCAGGAGTGCCTGGTAGTGTGGTAAGAGGGGAGTTTAGTACCGGCAATGATGAAATTCCTTATATGATACTTGGCGTTGGTGTAGAAGATGCATTGCATTTAGAAGCAGAAAAAAATTTATTGCCATTAATGGTTTATCTCCCAAAAAAAGATTCATCAACTTCAAATGATCCGCTTCAGAATGTAAGCGCTGATCCTGTTAATACTTCTGGGGTGTTTGTTATTCAACAGGAGTTTGATTTTAATTATGCGATCACTAATCTGGGATTTGTAAAAAAACTACTTGGCCTTAAGGGAAATGAGTATACCAGCGTAGAGCTGGCAATAAATAATGAAAGTAGTGCGGATGATGTAAAAGAAAACCTTCAACAGCAACTGGGAAAAAATTATTTGGTGCAAACTAGATATGAACAGAACCAGGGATTATATTCAATAATGACAGCAGAGAAATGGGTTGTGTATGCCGTACTTGTCCTTATCATGTGTATATTTTCATTTACTATCGTCAGTTCTCTTACTATGCTTGTTTTGGAAAAACAAAAAGACATTAGCATACTTCATGCTTTAGGTGGCAATAATAGTTTTATTCAAAGAATATTTTTAAGTGAAGGTTTGCTGATCGGAATTTTCGGTGGCGTTGCAGGAATAATCCTGGCACTGATCATTGCCTGGCTGCAGGTAAATTATAAATTGATCCCTCTGCAAGGAGTATCGTTTCTAATTGACTACTATCCTGTAAAATTGAACTGGCCTGACTTTGTATTAGTGGCCGTAACGGTTTTATTTATTGCATTACTTGCCTCGTGGATACCAGCGAGAAAAGCCGCTAAGCAAGAGTTTTCGCTGAGAGCAGAATAGAGAACCTCGATTTTCAAGATTACTAAGGAGTATGAGGAAAAAAGGAAATTCTTTCTAATAGGCTCATTAATATTTTCCTCTTAATCTTTTAAAAATCCTATAAATCGTGGTTCTTGTTTAATAGTCCCCCAAGGTCTCCGGTAATTGCGCCAATGCCTTTGCAAGTTGCTCATCATTCGGCGCTACACCATGCCAGTTATGATCATTTTCCATAAAATCAACTCCTTTACCCATTATCGTATGCATCATAATAGCAATTGGCTTTCCTTTTCCAACTAAGGTTTTTGCTTTTTCAAGAGTAGCAACAACTTCGTCGATATCATTCCCATTCATCTCAAGTGTTGTCCAACCAAACACCTCAAACTTTTGTTTGATATTTCCCAGCCACATCACTTTATCAGTTGTGCCATCTATTTGCTGCCCATTCCAATCGATGGTTGAAATGAGATTATCAACTTTATGATGTACCGCAAACATGATCGCTTCCCAATTCTGGCCTTCATCCAATTCGCCATCTCCATGTAGCGAATAAACGATCGTATCCTCTTTATCCAATTTTTTTGTCAGAGCGGAACCAATGGCTACACTCATGCCTTGGCCCAGCGATCCGGAGGCGATGCGTATCCCGGGTAAATGTTCATGAGTGGCTGGATGACCCTGTAGACGTGAATTAATTTTTCTAAAGGTTGCCAACTCTGCTTTATCGAAATAACCGCTTCTTGCAAGAGTGCTATAGTAAACTGGCGAAATGTGTCCGTTTGAAAGTAGAAAAATGTCCTCACCCTTTCCCTCCATCGTAAACTTACTGTTATGCTTCATTACTTTAAAAAACAATGCGGTAAAGAAATCTGCACAACCTAATGAACCACCGGGGTGACCACTATTGGCACCGTGAACCATTCTTAATATATCCCTGCGTATCTGTGTGGCTGTATTTTTTAAATCGTTCATAATAAAATAGTAGAGCTTATTAAACTTGTTTTTAATTGACGCATCCAACGGCCTTTGGCAGGCCAAAAAAATCGGGGCAAAAGTGCAATCTTTTTTAATACAAACCCCAAAACATCATTTTAATTTAAAATAAGTTGGTAATTGGTTTGGGAACCCGGCCCAAAGATTGCCAACAAAAAGATGACTTTAAAATGAAAACATTGAATATTCAGACTATTTTTGCAAACACATCCGGAATTACCCTAAGACAACATTTTCAATAAACCTAACGCCATCTTATGAGTATCTTTCTGGTATCATATTTTTTCATTGCAACAGCCTTATCTCTTGCAATTAATTACCTGCTCCTCAAATTTTCCTTTAATCTTGGTTCAAGAAATAATCTTGCATTTAAACAAGTTCGTTGGACGGCTCATGTTAAACCATCTATCGGGGGTATTTCGTTCTTTATTATTTTCCTTTTATCATGGGGTATCTATGGTTTTATTTCCCAGGAAAAAGGCATCGTTCCTGATAAGCAAATTATCGGGATCGTGGCAGCTACAAGTCTCGGTTTCCTTGCTGGTCTTTATGATGATGCATTTAACACTAATCCTTTGCTCAAATTTATACTTCAGCTTTCTTGTGGTATCATTCTTATCAGCTTCAATGTGAAGATCAGTATTTCAAATCTTGAGTTTATCAATATCCTTTTTACGCTGGTTTGGGTGATTGGTTTAATGAATTCAATAAACATGCTGGACAATATGGACGGTGTGACCGCCTCGATCTCTGCTTTTATCATTGCAGGTTTGATAGGAGTGTTGGCAATTATAGGCCATGCCGCTTCTGATTTTTACATGCTTATTCTTATTGGCGTATTGGGAGCACTTGTCGGTTTCCTGAGATTTAACTGGAGCCCCTCTAAAATATTTATGGGAGATACAGGTAGCCAGTTCCTCGGCGTTTTTCTTGCTTCAACAAGTATGATATTCTTATGGAAGTTCAATGAAGGTAACCAGGGATTGTTGCAAGTGAAACCTTTTGTTCTTCCTGCGTTATTTTTTATCATCCCAATTATTGATACTACTACCGTAACTGTAAGAAGGCTGTTGCGTGGTCAATCACCGTTTGTTGGCGGTAAAGACCACATCACTCACCATTTTGCATATCTTGGATTAAAAGAAAAAAATATTGTCTTTTTACTTTTAGCAACTACTCTTCTCTCTTTTCCTATTGCATTAATGCTAATTAAAAATCCTTTGTTTTGGGATTTCTATGTTTCATTCGGTATACTTGCTTACGTAGTGGCTTTGTTTTTCGTGTTCCAGTATTTTTATAAAAAAGGTGAAATGGAACACAAGAAGAAACGTAATGAACAAAGACCCATGCCGAAAATTACAAAGGAATCGCTGGCTGCATTCAATGAGAAAATGCAGGTCAATAATTAACCTACTTTTTTACGAATTATTTGTGCTTTACAAATGATGCTGTTTTATTAGTTTTGCTATCCGCAAAACACACGTTATGAATCCTGATGATATAAAGTCCATTCAAAGCCATGCTGAAGATCAGATGAAAAAAGCTATTGACCACCTCGAAGTGGAATTAGTAAAGATCCGGGCAGGAAAGGCAAATCCTCAAATGGTAGATGGAATTACCGTTGATTATTATGGTTCACCAATGCCGCTGAACCAGGTATCAAATATCAGCGTTATGGATGCCCGTACACTTTCCATTCAGCCCTGGGAGAAAAATATGTTGCAGCCAATTGAAAAGGCGATCATTGCTGCTAATATTGGCATTCACCCGCAGAATGATGGCAATATCATCCGCTTGTTTTTGCCACCACTTACAGAAGAAAGAAGAAAAGACCTGGTGAAAAAATGTCATGGGGAAGGGGAACATTCTAGAGTAGCGATCAGGAATATTCGTCGGGATGCGATCGAACATATCAAGAGACTTCAGAAAAACGGGCTGAGTGAAGATGCCACAAAAGATGCCGAAGCGAACGTACAAGGTTTGACGGATAAATTTATAGGCACAGTTGACAAACATCTTTCTTTAAAGGAAAAAGAAATAATGGTTGTCTGATGGTTGATCGTAGATAGATATAACTATCCTTTACTTTCAAACTCAGGTTGGGTCGATATCCCTTGTTTGCGAGGCATATTTGCAAGATAAACTCCAAGTAAAATAATTCCAAGACAACTGATCTGGAGGACTGTTATTTTTTCTCCGAAAATAAATCCCCAGGTTAATGCTATGAATGGAATGCCATATGTTACAAGAGACGCAAAAAGGCCGCCCGCCTTTTTTACCAATACATAAAACAATGCTGTAGCAATAGCAGTACCTGCCACTCCAAGCATTACTGAATTAATAACAGCTAATAAAGTGTCGTCATCACTAAAGGGAAGTTGTAAAAAATTTTGTTGCCATAAAACAATTCCTGTTGGGATCATCATACAAGTGATAGACACAACTGCAAGATGAATGGGGTTAATATCTTTTAGATAGTTACCAACGATATTAATATTAAGCCCATACGAAATAGTTGCAACAAGTATCCAGAGTGTATATTCAAGATTGTCAAAACTTATTCCTTTTTTAGCTGCAAGAGTGAGCAATGTTAAACCTGCAAAACCAATAATAACACCAATGATTTTTCTTCCTTCAATTTTTGACCTAAAAAAAAGAACACCAGTAACAACAACGAAGATTGGTGTTAAAGAGTTTAGAATACCAGCCAGGCTGCTATCAATATTTTTTGCGATAGCCCCTGCAAAAAGATAAGCAGGTAACAGGTTGCCACAGATGGCTGATAAAATAACAAGCGGCATTTTCCTTTTTGGGATCCTGGAAAAATAAAAAAGGGCAAAAGGAAACATAACAAGCCCGGCAGAAAAAATTCGGAGTGAGGCGATCTGTGCCCAGGTCAATTCATCTTTACTGGCTTTCATTAGTATGAAAGAGCTACCCCAGATAATACATAATAAAATAAATATTCCCCAGCTTACGAACCGGTCATTTTTCATAACGATGGGCAAAGTTCAGCAATCAGCTTCAGAACAAAGCAATTTTTTTATATTGTGAGTCATTCAAATTAATGTTATGGGAAAAATTTCATTGAAAGATACAAGTAACAGGGCACCAAAAGATCTTGATAAGGACATTACAAAAAAGAAAACAAGTGAAATACTGGACAAATTGGATGATCTGCAAAACTTGTTATTTGCAGAAGGAAAACATTCTGTGCTTGTCGTGATACAAGGAATGGATGCGAGTGGTAAGGATGGTGTGATAAGAAATGTTTTGGGGGTTTTAAATCCTCAGGGAGTAACTGTAAGATCTTTTAAGGCACCCACACCTGAAGAATTATCTCATGATTTTCTTTGGAGGGTGCACAATGCTGCTCCGGCAAAAGGAATGATCCAGATCTTCAATCGCAGTCATTATGAAGATATTCTTATAACCCGTGTGCATGGCTGGTGTGATGATGAAACTGCAAAGAAAAGAATGAATGCTATCAATGATTTTGAGAAGTTATTACAGGAACACAACAATACACATATCCTTAAATTTTATCTTCATATATCCAAAGAAGAACAACAGGAACGACTAACGGAACGATTGAAAGAACCTGGTAAAATGTGGAAGTATAATGAAAAGGATTTTGAAGAAGCAAAATTTTGGGACGATTACAGAAAAGTGTACGAAGATTGTTTTGAACATTGTAATAAGGTACCATGGACAATTGTTCCTGCTGATCAGAACTGGTATAAAGAATTTATTATTGCGTCCGCTTTATATGAATTGTTGAAAGGTCTTGATATGAAGTTTCCCGGGTTGAAAAAATAGAATAGAAATTCAGCAGATTTTGCATAGATTACAAGTACATTTTTCACAAAAACCTTTTTTATGGGAATGCTAAAAGAATTCAGAGATTTTGCT
>Ga0193696_1000781_pt1 | contig 10284 bp, 9 predicted proteins | sample L3m1metaG_FD_145074 | JGI IMG/M metagenome (GOLD analysis project Ga0193696, IMG submission 145074) | Soil microbial communities from a riparian zone of the East river system, Colorado, United States - L3m1 | ecosystem: Environmental > Terrestrial > Soil > Riparian zone | place: USA: East River... | reverse complement strand
AGTTCGGCCAGCGGCTCGCCCACCACGACGCCCGCGGCACGGCGAACGATGTCATCCGACAGCTCCCGGGCGCCGGTGACACGGATCTCGCGGACGATCGGCGCGGGCTGAACGACGGGCGACGGAGGATCCTGGGCGTGAATCGCGGCCGGCGCGACCAGCCAGAACAGCGTGGCGACCGACAGCGCGGACGAGGAAGACCTGATCACTCAGCCGACTGTGACGAGCGGGCGCTCGTGAAAGTTCCCGTTGGCGAGTTCGAACACCCGCACCTCAGGCACGTCGGCGGCGAGCCCGATGATGGCGTAGATGCATCCGGGATACGCGGCTTCCGCGAGATCGGTAGCCGAGGGCACGGCGGCGCCGTGCGGGTGCGAGTGATAGAAGCCGAGGATCTCGAGGCCGCGCGCCCGTCCCTCGCGGCGTGCGTCGATGTGATCTTTCGGGTCGATGACGAACCGCGTCACCGGCGACGAAGCCACGTTGCGCGCGCGGCGAGCCTCGGCGACTTCGCCGTCGCGTCCGAGGAGCAGGCCACAGCACTCTCGAGGAGACTCCTCGCGTGCGTGCGCGATCAACCGGTCTCGAACGTCGCGGGTCGTCGTCACGTGAGCCTTGAGACTTGAAACTTGAGACTTCAGAGCGCTTCCACCGCCATCGCGATACCCATGCCCCCGCCGATGCAGAGGGACGCGACACCGTAGCGCCGCTGCCGCGCCCGTAGCGCGTAAATCAAAGTCGTCAGCACGCGGGCACCGCTCGCGCCAATCGGGTGGCCGAGCGCAATCGCGCCGCCGTTCACGTTGACCTTCGAGCTGTCGACGCCGAGCTCGCGAACCACGGCGATCGACTGCGCCGCAAACGCTTCGTTCAGCTCGAACAGATCGACGTCGTCAATCTTGAGATCGGCGCGCTCGAGCACCTTGCGGACAGCTGCGACCGGTCCGATGCCCATGATCTTCGGGTCGACGCCGGTCGAGGCATAAGCCAGGATGCGCGCCAGCGGCTTCGCGCCGATCGCCTGCGCCCTCTGCATCGTCATCACGATCATGGCCGCCGCGCCGTCGTTGATGCCTGACGCGTTGCCGGCGGTCACCGAGCCGTCCTTCCGGAACGCCGGTTTCAGGGCGGCGAGCGTCTCCGCCGTCGTGCCGGGACGGGGATACTCGTCGGTGTCCACGATCACCGGACTGCCTTTCTTCTGCGGCACGGACACCGGGACGATTTCCTCTTTGAAACGCCCTTCGCCGATCGCCAGGACGGCGCGCTGCTGACTCTCGGCGGCAAACGCGTCCTGATCCGCCCTCGACACCTTGTAGCGGCCGGCCACTTCCTCGGCCGTGATGCCCATATGGCACATCGCAATCGCGCAGGTCAGCCCTTCCTGCACCATCGAGTCGATCACTTCACCGTTGCCCATGCGGTAGCCCCAGCGGGCGCCCTTCAGGAGGTACGGCGCGTTCGACATCGACTCGGTGCCACCGGCCACCATCGTGTCGACATAGCCGACGCGAATCGCTTCGACCGCATGTACGACGGCCTGCAGCCCGGACCCGCAGACCCGATTGACTGTCTCTCCCGGAACGCTCACCGGCAGACCCGCCTTCAGTCCCGCCTGCCGGGCCACGTTCATCCCCGCGCCCGCCTGCAGGACGCATCCCATCACCGCATCGCCGACATCCTCCGGTTTCACCCCCGTCCGAGCGATCGCTTCACGAATCACGATGGCCCCGAGATCGACGGCGCCCAGGTCCTTGAACGCGCCGCCAAACGCGCCAATCGGCGTGCGGCAGGCGCCGGCGACAACTACCTCGAAGTCCTTCTCCATGTGGCAATTATACGTGCTACCATCGATCGATCTTGGAGGGGTTCATGTTGCTTCGCGCGCGGGTGTCCTTGTTGATGGTGGTGGCGGCGACGTCGCTGGCCATTGCCCAGTCGAGACCGACCGGGGCGCTGCGGCCGATCGATTACCGCGAGCTGGTCCCCTTCGATAAAGCCATTCACACCGCCACGCTGCCCAACGGCCTGAAGTACTTCGTGCGCCAGAACGATCGACCGGCCAAGCGCGTGTCGCTGCGGCTCGGCGTGAAGGCCGGCTCGCTCAACGAGGCCGACGATCAGCTCGGGCTCGCGCACCTGATCGAGCACATGGCCTTCAACGGCAGCGCGCATTTCAAGCCGGGCGAGCTGGTGAAGTACTTCGAGACGGTGGGCGCGCGCCTCGGGCCGCACGTCAACGCGTATACGAGCTTCGACGAGACGGTCTACATGTTCGACGTGCCGAGCGATCAGCCGGAAATCGTCGAAAAGGCGCTGACCGCGCTGTCCGACTTCGCCGGCGGCCTGTCGCTGTCGCAGCAGGAAGTCGACAAGGAACGCGGCGTCGTGATCGAGGAGTGGCGCGGCGGGCTCGGTGCCGGCTCGCGCATCCGCGACAAGCAGTTTCCGATTCTGTTCTATCACTCGCGGTACGCGGATCGGCTGCCGATTGGCAAACCGGACGTCATCCGCAACGCGCCGGTCGCGCGGCTGCGCGCGTTCTATGACACCTGGTATCGCCCGGACCGCATGGCCGTGATTGCGGTCGGCGACATCGACGTGGCGAAGATCGAGCAGTCGATTCGGACCACCTTCACGCCGATCAAGGCGCGGGCGGCCGCGGCCAAGCCGCCGGACCATAAGGTGCCCCTCCACAAAGAGCTGCTGGTCGCGGTCACGACCGATCCGGAGGTGACGCGGTCGACGGTCTCGATCGAGCGGAAACGGCCGCGGGAGAGCGAGCTCCACGTGGGCGACTACCGCCGCCAGCTGATCGAGCGGATGGTCGAACGGATGATGGACGCGCGGCTCGGCGATCTGGCGCGGAAAGCCGACGCCAAGTTCCTCGGCGCCGGCGTGAACTTCGGCAACCTCAACGGGACGGTGTCGACGTTTTCGATGGCAGCCGGCGTCCAGGACGGCCGGCTCGAGGACGGGCTGGTGGCGCTGGCCACCGAAGCCCAGCGGGTCAAGGAGTTCGGCTTCACGGCGTCTGAAATGGACCGCGCCAAGCAGTCGATTGCCGCCTTCTACGAGCGCGCGTACAACGAGCGCGACAAGACCGAGAGCCCGTCGTTCGCTGCCGAATACCTGCGGCATTTCTTCGTCGGCGAGCCGACGTCGGGCATCGCGTACGAATACGAGCTCGTTAAACAGATCCTGCCGACGATCACGACCAACGACGCGTCGGCCCTCATCAAGTCGCTCTTGAACGACGACAGCCGGGTCATCCTCGCGGTCTCGCCGCAGAAGCCCGGCATCAAGATCCCGAGCGAGGCCGACCTCCAGGCCGCGTTGAAGTCCGGTACCGCCGCGTCTGTCGACGCCTGGTCCGACAACGGCACGACACGCGAAATCATGGACAAGGTGCCCGACTCGGGCACGGTGACGGACAAGCGGACGATCGACGCGCTGGGCGTCACCGTGGTCCGCTTCGCGAACGGCGTCGAGGCGTGGCTGAAGCCGACCGATTTCAAGAACGACCAGGTGCTGTTCACGCTGAACGCGCTTGGCGGCGCGTCGCTGGCGGCGCCGGCTGATTATCCCGAGGCAACGCTGTCGCCGGCCTATATCGAGCTGTCAGGCGCCGGCGGACTCCGGCCAGGCGACATCGCGCGGTCGTTGACCGGCAAGCTCGTGTCGGCGAACTCCTACATATCGCTCTCGACCCACGGCATATCCGGAAGCGCCGCGCCGGCGCAGCTCGAGACCGCGCTGCAGCTGTTCCATCAGCGCTTCGTCGCGCCCGGCGACGATCCGGATGCCTTCGGCCTGCTGAAACGCCAGCTCGACGCGATGGTCGCCAATCGTGGGCGCGCGCCGGCGCAGGTGTTCGGCGAGAAAGTGTCGCAGGTCAACACCTCGAACCATTACACCAGCGAACCGATGACCGCGGAGCGGATCGCGACGCTCGATCGCGACAAGATGGTCGCGTTCTATCACCAGCTGTTCGCAAACGCCGCCGATTTCTCGTTTTTCATGGTCGGCGCTTTCAAGGTGGACGACGTCATTCCGCTGCTCGCGCGCTACGTGGGATCGCTGCCGTCCACCGGCCAGCGAACACTGAAGTACAAGGACGTGAGCCTGCATTTCCCGGAGACCACGCAGCGGGTGAAGGTCGAACAGGGGCGCGAGCCGCGTGGCCAGACGGTCATCAGCTTCTTCGCCGACCCGGCGCCCGATCCGGTGGAGCAGGAGAACATCAACGCCGCGACCGTCGTGCTCGACGTGGCACTCCGCGACATCCTGCGCGAGGATCTCGGCCAGACGTATGGCGTGTCGGTCGGGCTGTCACAGCCGCTGCCGCAGCGCGGCGAGGGACACATCCAGATCCGCTTCGGCGCCGCCCCCGAGAACATCGAGTCGATGACCGCGCGCGTGATGACGGAGATCAAGCGGCTCCAGCAGGAAGGACCGAGCGTCGACCTCACCAATCGCGCGAAAGAAGCGGCGCGCCGGAATTACGAGCTGGCGCTGAAGCAGAACAACTACTGGCTGGGGCGCCTGCAGTCCGCGGTCACGCTGGGCAGCAACGCGGAGGAGATTCTGAAGCGCGGGCAGCGGATCGATGCGGTCACGCCGCAGACGCTGCAGGATGTGTTCAAGAAATACTTCCCGGCCGAGCGCTCCACGGTCGTGACGCTGATGCCAGCCGCGACGCAGGGATAAGAAATTAGGGATTAGGGATTAGGGATTAGGGCTGCTGATTTTTCAGCCGCTCCCGCCATCGTCGGGCGTCGGTAAAGACTTCACCGAGGCGGTCCCCTTCCGACAGATCCGCGCGCAGCGCCTGCAGCACCGCGATCAGCGCATCCAGCGCCGGACCGATCTCGTCCCGGTTGGTGGCGGCGATGTCCTTCCAGATATCGTCGGGACTCGAGGCGAGCCGTGTGGTATCCGCGAGCCCGCGCCCCGCCAGCGCCAGCCCGTCCTGCCCCACCGCGTCGCCGACCACGTGCATCAACGCACTCGCCGTCAGCTGCGGCAGGTGGCTGAGGTACGCAAGCAACCGATCGTGCGCGTCGGCTCCCATCACGCGCGGCTCGGCGCCGAGCGCCCGCACGAACGCCGACAGCTTGTCGAGCGGCTCGCTGCGATCGGTCACCGCCTGGGTCGTCAGAATCCAGGGCCGGCCTTCGAAGAGATCCGGGCGCGCGCGCTCGAGCCCGCCCTGCGCAGCGCCCGCCAGCGGGTGCCCGCCGATGAACGTGAAGCGTGGCGGCAGCTTCGCCGCCGCCGCGACGACATCACGCTTGGTGCTGCCGGTGTCGGTGATGATGGCCGGCTGGCGGACGTTCTCGTCCAGTTGCTCCAGCAGCTCGATATTCTGGCGGACCGGCGCCGCCAGCACGACGAGATCGGCTTCCGCGAGCACGACGAGATCGTCCGCCGCGACGTCGATGGCCTGCAGGCGCATCGCGGTCTCGAGCACGTCCTTCTCATCCACCGCAATCACCAGCGACGACGGCCACAGCTCGCGCGCCCGCAACGCAATCGATCCGCCGATCAGTCCGAGCCCAACGATGCCGATCTTGCCGAAGATCGGAGGCTGTCCGGCCGGACGTTGGTTGGGCTGGAGGACTGGGAGTGATTTGGACATCGCCTGCGCTATGCCTGGACGCAACCCACTACGTACCCCAGCCCCGCCGGGCCACAGGCTCCAGGCAGATGGCGCGGCCGATGGCCGGCGCGATGATCCGCAGTTCGGCCATCAGCCGATCGAACTGCGATGGGAACATGGACTGTGCGCCGTCGCTCAGCGCGTGGTCTGGATCGCAGTGTACTTCGATGATCAGGCCGTCGGCGCCGGCGGCGACGGCCGCCCGCGCCATCGGCGCCACCATGTCGCGGCGGCCGGCGCCGTGGCTCGGGTCGGCAATCACCGGCAGGTGGCTCAGCTTCTTGACAACCGGAATCGCCGAGATATCGAAGGTGTTCCTCGTCGCCGTCTCGAACGTCCGAATCCCGCGCTCGCAGAGGATGACGTCGTTGTTGCCGCCGCTGAGCACGTATTCGGCCGAGAGCAGCCATTCCTCGATGGTCGCCGAGATGCCGCGTTTGAGCAGGACCGGTTTGCGGGCGTGGCCGAGTTCCCGCAGCAGCGTGAAGTTCTGCATGTTGCGGGCGCCGACCTGGAAGATGTCCGCGTACTTGTCGATCAGCTCAATCTGACTGAGGTCCATCACCTCGGTGACGAGCTTCAGGTTTTCGGTATTCGAGGCGTCGCGAAGCAGCCGCAGTCCTTCTTCGCCGAGGCCCTGAAAGCTGTATGGCGAGCTTCGCGGCTTGAAGGCGCCGCCGCGGAAAATCTTGGCGCCCGCACGCCGCACCGCCGCGGCGGCGGCCCGGACCTGCGGCTCGCTTTCGGCCGAGCACGGCCCGGCGATGACGATGACTTCGTCGCCGCCGATCCGGACGTCGCCGACCACGACCACCGTCGGATCCGGCTTGAACGTCTTGCTCGCGAGCTTGTACGGTGACGAAATCCGCAGCACTTCGTGGACGCCGTCGAGCATCTCGATCAGCCCCTTGTCGGGTTGCCCCTGGCCCACAGCCCCGAGCACCGTCCGCGTCACGCCGGTCGAGCGATGGACGTCCATGCCCATCTCCACGAGCCGCTTCACGACCTGTTCGATCTGGGCCTCGCTGGCCCGCTCTTCCATCACGACTACCATGGTTCAGTCCTCTCCGTCTCCGTGCACGAGGCGGCGCTCGAGACGCCGCGCCTCGTCGATGATGCGTTCGAACAGCCGCGCAATCGCTTCGGCCCCGAGCGGCCCTTCCGAGGCGATGCTGCGAACGTGCTCGAGCACCTGCTTCTCGCGCTCCGGCTGATAGACCTCAATCCCCTGCTCCTTCTTGATCCGGCCGATCTCGCAGGCGACGCGCGCCCGCTCGTTGAGGAGGCGCACCAGCACCTCGTCAACGCGATCGATGTCGTCTCTCAGATCGTCGAGCGTAGCCAACGCACGTACTCCTCGACGCGCGCCATCAGGCCGGACGCGCCATTCCCTTCCGCGATGCTGCCTTCCGCGATGATCGACACCAGCGCGCTGCCGACGACGGCGGCGTCCGCGTAGGCGCCGACCTCGGCGACGTGCGCGGGCTGCGAAATGCCGAAGCCCAATGCCACCGGCAGCGACGAGTGCGCTCGAATGCGCCGCACCAGCGCCTCGGCGCCGGAAGCGACCCGGTCACGGGCCCCGGTCACCCCGAGCCTCGAGATGCCGTACAGAAACCCGCGGCCGAGCTCGGCGGCCTTCTGAATCCTGGCGTCGGTGGTCGTGGGGCTCAGAAGAAAGATCATATCGACGTTGACCGCCGCGAGCGTCTCGCGGAACCCGCTAGCCTCTTCTATCGGCAGATCGAGGACCAGCACTCCATCCACGCCCGCCTCGGCCGCCCGCCGCGCGAAAGTGTCCAACCCCAGTCGCAGCAGTGGGTTAGCGTAGGTGAAGACGACAATCGGCGCAGACACGGCCGGCCGCACCTCCGCGATCAGGGCGAGCGCCGTGCGCAGACTGCCGCCAGCCGCCAGGGCGCGCTCGGTCGCCCGCTGGATGACCGGACCATCCGCGAGCGGATCGGAGAACGGGACACCCACCTCGAGGACGTCGGCGCCGGCGCGATCGAGGGCCTTGAGGATCTCGCCGGAGCGCGGCAGATCCGGATCGCCGGCGGTCGTGTACGTGATGAGGCCCGTTCGCCCCGCCGCGCGCAATCGTGCGAACGTCTCGTCGAGACGGCTCACGGGATCCGGCTCCCCGACCCGAGCGCCTTCTCGACTGTGTTGACGTCCTTGTCCCCCCGCCCTGACAGGTTGACGAGCAGGATCGCCTTCGGCCCCAGCGCCTTCGCGATGCGCTGGGCGTAGGCGATCGCGTGCGCCGACTCGAGCGCCGGCAGGATGCCTTCGAGCTTCGCGAGCGTCTGGAAGGCGTCGAGCGCCTCCGCATCGGTGACGTAGGCGTATTCGGCCCGCCCCATCTCGCGGAGCCATGCGTGCTCGGGCCCGACGGCCGCGTAATCGAGACCTGCGGAAATCGAATGCGTCAGCTCGATGTTCCCATCGTCGTCCTGCAGCACGAAGGTTCTGGTGCCCTGCAGGACGCCGGCGCTGCCGCCGGCAAACCGCGCGGCGTGCCGGCCGCGCACAATCGCTTCACCGCCGGCTTCGACACCAATCAGCCGGACGTCGCCATCGTCCATGAACGCGTCGAAGATGCCCATGGCATTACTGCCCCCGCCGACGCAGGCGACGATTGCGGCGGGCAACGCGCCGGTCATCTCCAGAATCTGGGCCCGAGCCTCGCGGCCGATCACCGATTGAAACTCGCGGACCATCAGCGGATAGGGATGGGGACCGAGCACCGATCCCAGGAGGTAGTAAGTGTCGGCGACGTTGGTGACCCAGTCGCGCATCGCTTCGTTGATCGCATCCTTCAGCGTACGGCTGCCGGCGTCGACGCGGCACACTTCCGCGCCCAGCAGCCGCATACGAAAGACGTTGAGCGCCTGCCGATCCATGTCCTCACTACCCATGTAGACGTGGCAGTCGAGGCCGAGCAGGGCGCACGCCGTCGCGGTGGCCACGCCGTGCTGGCCGGCGCCGGTCTCCGCGACGATCCGCCGTTTCCCCATGCGGACGGCGAGCAGCGCCTGTCCCAGCGCGTTGTTGATCTTGTGGGCTCCGGTGTGCGTGAGGTCCTCGCGCTTGAGGAAGATCCGCGCGCCGCCGGCGGCTTCCGTCAGACGCTTCGTCTCGTAGACCGGCGTCGGGCGCCCGACGTAGTCCTTCAGCAGCCAGTTCAGCTCCTCGGCGAATGCCTCGTCGTCGCGGACGGCGAAGTACGCCCGCTCCAGCTCTTCGACCGGCTCGACCAGCGTTTCGGGGACGAAGCGTCCACCATACGCTCCGAAGTAGCCACGTGCGTCAGGATCGCGTCGCGAAAGCACTTGTGCCATTGACCGCCTCGAACAGCGCCCGGAGGCGCCGGTGATCTTTCACGCCGGGCGAGGTTTCGACGCCCGACGAGACATCGATGCCGAACGGCCGCACACAGGCGATCGCGTCACCGACGTTTTCCGGCGTCAGTCCGCCGGCCAACAGAATGCGCCGCTGCGCGGCAATTCCCGCCGCGGCGGACCAGTCGACCGTTTGTCCCGTGCCTCCCCGCTTCTGCGGGTCGTGCACGTCGACGAGCAGCAACATGCGCGACGGCCATACCGACAGCTGCGGATCGGCGACGGTCACCGCCTTGATCGCCGGCGTCGCGATTCCTGCCGCGTCGGCAACGGTTTCGTCGCCGTGCAGCTGCACCGCGCCGAGGCGTACCAGAGCCGCGACGTGGGTCACATACTCCGCGGGCTGGTTGACGAAGACGCCCACGGCCGTCACGAACGGCGGCAGGGTTGCGGCAATCGCCCGGGCCCGGTACGGATCGATGCAACGCGGACTACCGGGCCAGAACACGAACCCCAGCGCACCGGCGCCGCACTCGACGGCGGCCGCCGCGCGTGATGCCGCAGATCTTCACGAACAAGCCACACCCCAGCGTCGATTCACCACGAAGGACACCAAGGACACAAAGGAAGAACTCATATTGTTTTGACCTTTGTGTCCATTGTGTCCTTAGTGGTGATGCAACCCTCGAGTAACCCCTTGAGCGCAAGTCCAGGCTCTGCGGCGGTCATCAGCCGCTCGCCGATCAGGAACGCGCGATACCCGAGGCTGCGCAGCCGCAGGAGATCCGCGGCTGTCCGCAATCCGCTCTCGCTGACCGCGACGACTTCCGCCGGCATCTTCGCGATCAGCTCGTCTGACGCGTGGAGGTCGACTTCGAGCGTGCGCAGGTTGCGATTGTTGACGCCGACGATCCGTGCGCCGGCGTCGAGCGCAATCGACAGCTCGGTTGCGTCGTGGACTTCGACCAGCACGTCGAGTCCCATGCGTGTCGCGTGGTCGTGCAGCACTTTCAGCTCGACGGGACGCAGCGCCGCCACAATCAGCAGCACCGCGTCGGCGCCAGCGGCCTTCGCTTCGAGCAACTGGTACTCCGACACCACGAAATCCTTGCGCAGCAGCGGGACATCGACGACGCCACGGACCGCCGCCAAGTGCTCCAGCGATCCGTCGAAGAACGTCGGTTCGGTCAGGACCGAGATGGCCGCAGCGCCCGCCTTCGCATAGGCGGCCGCGATTGCCGCCGGGTCGTAATCAGCGCGCAGGACGCCTTTCGATGG
>Ga0193696_1000780_pt1 | contig 10285 bp, 7 predicted proteins | sample L3m1metaG_FD_145074 | JGI IMG/M metagenome (GOLD analysis project Ga0193696, IMG submission 145074) | Soil microbial communities from a riparian zone of the East river system, Colorado, United States - L3m1 | ecosystem: Environmental > Terrestrial > Soil > Riparian zone | place: USA: East River... | reverse complement strand
CAGGAAGGCGACCTCACCAAGAACGCGGCGCTGAGGGATGGCGACACCATCGTGGTGCCCAAGGCCCAGGCGGTCTACGTGTTCGGGCAGGTGAAGGCGCCGGGCGCTTATGCGGTCTCGAAGGGGACGAGCGTCCTGCAGGCGCTCTCGCTCGCCGGCGGCGTCACCGATCGCGGGTCCACGGGACGCGTCAAGATCGTGCGCACCGTCGAGGGCAAGAATCGCGAGATCAAGGCCAAGCTGACCGACGTGGTCGAGCCGGGCGACACGCTGATCGTCGGAGAACGCTTCTTCTAGTCACGGGACCATATGACCACTGACAACCGCAAGGCCAACATCGCCCAGCTCGCCCATCAGCATGATGAGGAACGTCATCTGATGGACTACGTCCGCGTGCTGTACAAGCGGCGGTGGGTCGCCATTCCGGCCTGTCTGATCGTCTTCGCGGTAGGCGCGATCAACAGCTACCGCAAGGTCACGATCTACGAAGCGCGCACCCAGATCCTGATCGAGAAGGACACGCCGAAGGTCGGCACACTCGAGACCATGTTCCAGCAGCAGGACGGCTGGTACAACGACGATTTCTACCGCACGCAGTACCGCATCCTGCAGAGCCGCAGCCTGGCGCGCCGGACGGCCGAGTTGATGCACCTGAAGGAGCGGATGGCGGCCCAGACCACCGCGCCGGTCGCCGACGACGGATTCAGCGTGTCGGGCGCGATCGCGTGGGTGAAGAAGCAGGTCGTCGGTGAGGACGCGCAGGAGACGAAGAAGGCAGACGACGAAGCGAAAGTCGCCGCCGCGCTGGCGAAGGAGGACCAGCTCGCGCCCTACGCCAGCATGGTGCTCGGGTCGCTGATGGTCTCGCCCATCGCGAACAGCCGCCTGGTGGACCTGAAGTTCACCTCCACCGATCCGCAGCTGGCCGCCGACATGGCCAACGCGCACGCGAAGGCCTACATCCAGCAGAACCTCGAGTACAAGTTCGCCGCGTCGAAAGACGCCACGGACTGGCTGAGCGAACGGCTCGGCGAGCAGCGCAAGAAGGTCGAGGAGAGCGAGGCCGCGCTGCAGAAGTACAAGGAAGAGCACGACGCCGTCGCCGTTGAGGATCGCCAGAACATTGTGGTGCAGCGGCTCGGGGATCTGAACAGCGCCGTCACCAAGGTAAAGACGGCTCGGATTGAGAAGGAAGCCCAGTACAACCAGCTCAAGTCCATTCAGGGGACGCCGGCTGTCGAGTCGTTCCCCGCGGTCGTGGCCAACGACTACATCCAGAAGCTGAAGTCGGAGCTCGGCGACCTGCAGCGTCAGCAGGCGCAGCTCGGCGAGAAGTACGGGGACCGCCATCCCGAGATGATCAAGATTCGCTCGGCGGTCCAGTCCACGCAGGCAAAGCTCGACCTCGAAGTGAGCAAGGTGGTGCAGTCGGTGCAGGCCGAGTACCAGGCGGCCCTGGCGCAGGAGCGCAGCCTCGTCGGCGCGCTCGACTCGCAGAAGGGCGAGGCGCTCAGCCTGAACCGGAAGGGCATCGAGTACAGCGTCCTGAACCGTGAAGCGGAGAGCAACCGGCAGGTCTACGAGGCGCTGCTGCAGCGCACGAAGGAGACGGGCATCAGCGGGGAGCTGAAGGCAAGCAACATCCGCGTGGTGGACACGGCGGAAGTGCCGAGATGGCCGATCCTGCCGCGCCGGCAGACCGACCTGACGACGGCTGCGCTGTCAGGGCTGGTATTGGCCATCGGCCTGGTGTTCCTCTTCGAGTACTTCGACAACCGCATCAAGTCGCCGCAGGAGCTGCGCGCGCACCTGGGGCTGTCGTTCCTCGGCATGGTGCCGGCCATCGACGGCAGCGGGCCGTCGCTCGTGAGCGGCGCCGTGCCGCCGCACTTCGCCGAGGCGATCCGCAACGTCCGCACGAACGTGCTGTTCTCGTCGGCTGATGAAGGCGTCCGCACGATCGTCGTGACCAGCGCGGGGCCCGGCGAAGGCAAGAGCCTGTTCTCGGCGAACCTGTCGGTGTCGCTCGCGCAGGCGGGCCAGCGCGTGCTGCACGTCGATGCAGACATGCGGCGTCCGCGCGTGCACGAGATCTTCGAGTTCTCGCAGGAGCCGGGCCTCTCGAACCTGCTCGTCGGCGACTGCAAGCCGAGCGAGGCGGTCCGCAAGGTGACCGGCGTTCCCGGGCTGGCGGTGCTGCCGGCCGGCATGATTCCGCCGAACCCGGCGGAGCTGCTCGGATCGAAGCGCTTCGACGAGTACTTCGCGACGCTGTCGGAGCACTTCGACTACGTGATCATCGACTCGCCGCCGGTCCTGGCGGTAGCCGACGCGTCGATCCTGGCCAACACGGCGAGCGGCGTGGTGTTCGTCGTCGGCGCGGACCAGACGAGCCGTCACGCCGCGCGCGCGGCCATCGACCAGCTGGTCGCGGTGCAGGCGCACGTGATTGGCGCGGTGCTGAACCGAGTCGATCTGGAGCACAACCCGTACTACTACTCGACGTACTACCGGAAGGAATACAGCCGGTACTACGCGCAGGCGCCCGCGGCGACGCAGAAGCGCGCCTGAGGCTTCACGCCCAAACGTCCGGACGCCGCGCCCGTGCCGCGCGTCGTCCTGCCATCCCGCCCGAGGCCCATCGACTGTCACGGGCCTTCGCCGAGGATCGGCCGACCGGGTCGATGCGCATCCTCTACCTCTCCTCGTCCGGACAACTGGGCGGGGCGGAGCGCGTGCTCCTCGACCTTGCCGCTTCGCTGCGCCGGTCTCATCCGGCGTGGGAGCTGCACCTCGCCGCGGTCGAGCCAGGCCCTCTCGTCTCCGCTGCTCACGACATCGGTGTGGCTGCCACCGTGCTGCCGCTGCCGCAGGCCCTTGCCGATCTCGGCGAGTCCGGGGCGTCGCCCGGACGGGTCGTGTGGCAGCTGGCCGGCGCCGCGCTGCCGCTGCGGGGCTACGTCGCCTCTCTGCGCCGCCACGTCGCCGCGATCGCGCCGTCCATCGTTCATTCACACGGGTTGAAGACGCACGTGGTCTCGGCGCTTGCCGCGGCTGATGCGCCGCTGGTGTGGCATCTGCACGATTACGTCGGCACGCGGCGGGTGACGGCGGCCTTGCTGCGTCTTCTCGCGCGGCGCGCCGCGATGGCCATCGCCAACTCGGCCAGCGTGGCCGCCGATTTCACCGCCGCGTGTGGCGACCGGGTGCCGGTGACGACGGTGCTGAACGGCGTCGACGTCGAATCACTGCTGCCCTCGGGACCGGCCCTGGACCTCGACGCGCTCGGTGGCCTGTCCCCTGCGGCACCCGGCACGGTGCGCGTCGGGCTGATGGCCACCTTCGCGCGGTGGAAGGGGCACCTGACGTTTCTCGACGCGCTCAGCCGGCTTCCGCGCGAGCTGCCGGTGCGCGGCTACGTGATAGGCGGGCCGGTGTATCAGACGGCGGGCAGCCAGGTCAGTGTCGAAGAGTTGCGCGACGCATGCGGACGGCTCGGCCTCGAGGGGCGCGTCGGCTTCGTCGGATTCCAGGGCGATCGGGGCGCGGCGCTGCGTGCGCTGGATGTCGCCGTCCACGCGAGCACATCGCCCGAGCCGTTCGGCCTGGTCATCGCCGAAGCCATGAGCACGGGGCGCGCGATCGTCACGAGTGCCACCGGCGGCGCCTCTGAACTCGTGCGCCCGGGCATCGATGCACTGATCGCCGCTCCAGGCGACGCCGGAACGCTTGCGCGCGGGCTCGAGCAGCTCGTCCGAGACCAGCACCTGCGTGACGCGCTCGGCCAGTCCGCGCGCCAGGCGGCCGTTGCTCGGTTCTCGCTGGCGAGGTTTACCGGCGAGATTGCGGCCGTGTACGGCCGGGTGTGCCCCGAGGCGCGAGCCGCCTGAATGTCTGGCGCCCGTCCGCTGCGCGCGTTGCATGTCCACAGCGGCAACATGTTCGGCGGCGTCGAGCGGATTCTCGAGACGCTCGCATGCGGCGGCGAATCCTCGCGGATGACGTCGAGCTTCGCACTCTGTTTCGAGGGACGTCTGACGAGCGCGCTCGCCCGGTGCCGCGCGAGCGTCACGGACCTGGGCCCGGTGCGGACGACGCGCCCATGGCAGGTCGCGCGGGCGCGGGCGCAACTGGCCTCGCTGATCGAACGCGCACAGCCCGATGTCGTGCTCGTGCACTCGGCCTGGTCGCAGGCGCTGCTCGGCCCTGCTGTGCACGGCACGGGGCGTCGGCTGGTGCGGTGGCTGCATGCGCCGGATCCTGGCAATCGATGGCTCGAGCTGGCAGCCGCGCGAGTGCGGCTCGATCTGTTGATCTGCAACAGCAGGTACACGGACGAAGCGTCACGCGCGCGGTTCCCGGGTGTGCCGCGCGAAGTCTGTTATGCGCCCGTTCCGGTGACGGTCGCGCCCGATGGCGATCGCGCCGTTGTTCGCGCGTCGCTCCAGACGCCCGCTGACGCAATCGTGGTCGCGCTGGCCGCACGCATGGAAGCGTGGAAGGGGCAGCGGACGCTGGTCGACGCGCTCAGCCGTCTCCGTGACGATCCGCGGTGGCATTGCTGGATCGTCGGCAGTGCGCAGGTCACGGCCGAATCCGCGTTCGTGGACGAACTCAACAGGCGCATCGATAGCCTGGGACTCGCATCTCGCGTGCAACTGCTTGGTCACCGCGACGACGCGGGCCGGCTGCTGGCGTCGGCCGACGTCTACTGCCAGCCCAACGACGGGCCCGAGCCATACGGTCTGAGCTTCGTCGAAGCGCTGGCAGCCGGCCTGCCGGTCGTCTCGACCAGGCTGGGGGCCATCCCCGAAATCGTGGACGATACCTGTGGCGTGCTCGTCGCGCCCCGGGCGCCCGAGGAAGTGGCGTCGGCATTGAGTCAGCTCCTCGGCGATCCTGAGCGGCGACGGCGCCTCGCGCACGGGGCCCGCGCGCGCGCCGCGGCGCTTGGTGACGTCACCCGGCGAATCGACGCGCTCGCAGACGCGCTCGCGAAGTCATGACATCCATCCTTCTTGCCGTCGGCTCGTTTCTCGCCTGCCTGTGGGCCGGAACCCGATCGCTCAAGTACGGCCTGGCAGCCATCATCGGCGTCGGCTACATCTACGGCATCGCCCGGGCCAACTACCCGGACACGTGGACGTACCTGATGTTCGACTTCGGCGCGATCGGCCTGTACCTGGCCCAGCTCTGGAGACCGCCGACACCGGCGCAGCGTATCGGCTCGCACGACCTGCGCATCTGGGTCGCCGTGCTGATCGGCTGGCCCCTGCTGCTGTTCATTGCGTTTCCCTCCGACAACCCGCTGGTGCAGGCCGTCGGCCTGCGCGCCAACGCGTTCCTGCTGCCGTTCCTGTTGTTCGGCGCGCGGCTGACCAGCGACGACGTCAAGGAGCTTGCGCCGTATCTCGCGGTGCTGAACCTGGCCGCGGTCGCGCTGGCAACCGTCGAGTTCTTCATCGGGATCGAGCCGTTCTTCCCGATGAACGACGTGACTGACATCATCTACCGCAGCCGCGACCTCGTCGGCCGCACGGCCTATCGCATTCCTTCGTGCTTCTCGAGCGCACACGCTTTTGCCGGCGCGATGGCCATGACGCTGCCGGTGCTCGTTGGCGCGTGGAAGCTTCCGCACACGCGGAAGTGGGAATCGCCGCTGCTGGCGTCGGCCGTGATCGCCACCTTCCTCGGCGTGTTCATGGCCGCGGCGCGGACGCACATGATCACGGTCGCGCTCATCGCGCTGGTGGTCACGTTCACCGGCGGGCTTTCCGCCAGGCAGTGGATCCGATGGGTCATCGCTGTCGTCGTCGTCGGCTACGTCGTCGCCGGCGATGCCAGGTTTCAGCGGTTCACCACGCTCCAGGATCGGTCGATGGTGTCCGAGCGCATCGGCGAGAGCGTGAACGACAGCTTCTTCGACGTCATCTCTCAGCATCCGCTCGGGCGCGGTCTGGCGGGCGGCGGCACGAGCATTCCGTATTTCCTGCGCGAGGACAAGGAGCCGGAACAAGTCATCGAGAACGAGTACGCCCGCATCGCCCTCGAGCAGGGGCTCCCCGGGTTGATGATCTGGCTTCTGTTCCTCGTGTGGGTGTTGACGCGGCGGCCCGGACGCGTGAAGGACGAGTGGCTGCTGGCGCGACGGTTGATCTGGGTCGCATGCGCGTCGCTCTTTGCCGCGGGCATGCTCGGCATGGGCATGCTCGCCGCCGTGCCGCAGACGGTGCTGATGCTCATCCTCATCGGGTGGACCACCACCGTCCGCCGTCCGATCCTCATCACGTCGGAAGCCGGCGAAGCGCAGCCGGCGGCCTAGTGGCAGCGCCCGCGCACTGCACGTCCTGGACGAACCGACTGACATGACTTCCGCCGGTCCGAGCCGCACGCATCGCTTCCTCGGTGGCATCAGCTTCGGGTACGTCTACCTGGCACTGGTCACCATCGTGGGGCTCTGGCTCACGCCGTTCCTGCTGCGGCGGATCGGCCAGCACGATCTCGGCCTCTGGCTCGTCGCGACGCAGATCCTCGGCTACTTGATGCTGCTCGACTTCGGCGTCGTCGCCCTGCTGCCGCGGGAGACGGCGTACGCCACCGGCCGGACGCTGCAGGGAGGCGACGAAGAGGATCTGGCGCACACCATCGGCCGCTTCCGCCGCGGCGTGCGCTGGCAGGTACCGCTCGTGCTGCTGGCGGCGACCGCCATCTGGATCGCGTTGCCGACGGAGTGGGCCGAGCTGCGGTGGCCGTTTGTCGCGATCCTCGTCACGTTCGTCGCCACCTTCCCGCTGCGCATCTACCACGCGGCGCTGCAGGGCCTTCAGGATCTCGCCTACCTCGGTCGTGTCCAGCTCGCGGCGTGGGTGGCGGGCACGGCGCTCACGGTGTCGCTGGTCTTCGGCGGCGTCGGCCTGAGCGCGCTCGTCGCCGGCTGGATCGTCACGCAGCTGATCACGGCCGCGGCCTGCGGCTGGCGGCTGCGTCGGCACTTTGCGCGCGGGTGGATGACGACCGCGCCTCATGTGCCCTGGCCCGAGGCGCGCACGATGCTGGGCCGATCGGCGTGGGTGAGCCTCGCGCAGGTCGCGCAGGTGTTCCTGAATGGCACCGACGTCCTGATCATCGGCAAGCTCCTGGGGCCCGCCGCGGTGGTGCCGTACTCGTGCACCAGCAAGCTCGTCACCGTGTTGGCGAACCATCCTTATCTGCTGATGCAGGCGGCCTCGCCTGCGCTCAGCGAGATGCGGACGGCCGAGCGCCGCGAGCGGCTGGCGGAAGTGACGACGGCGCTGACGCGCGCGATGCTGATCCTCAGCGGCGCGGTGACATGCCTCATCGTCGCGGCAAACCAGGGCTTCGTCACGTGGTGGGTCGGCCAGGGACAGTTCGGTGGCTGGTGGCTGACGCTGGCCCTGGTGGCCGCGATGCTGCTCCGGCACGTCAACACGACAGCGGTCTACACGCTGTTCGCGTTCGGCCACGAACGGCGGATCTCGCTGACGTCGCTCGGCGATGGCGCGGTGACGCTGGTGTCGTCGGCCCTGCTGGTCTGGCGCTACGGGCTCATCGGCGCGCCGATCGGATCGATTCTCGGCGTGGCGCTCGTCGGCCTGCCGGCCAACTTCCTCGCGTTGTCGAGAGAGACGGGCGCGACGCCGTTCCGGGTCGTGTGGGAGCTGCGCGGCTGGGCCGTGCGGTTCACCATCGCCTCGATCGCGTGCCTGATCATCGGCCGCTTCATTCAGCCCACGAGCCTCTGGCCGCTGGCGGCGACAGGCGCGCTGGCGACTATCGTCTACGCGGGGCTGATGCTGCCGCTCGCGCTCGAGCCACCGCTCGGCGCGTACGTGCGCAAGGCTGTAGCGCCGTTCGTTTCATGGCTGCCGGGACGGCGCGTCGGCCTGCCGGAAACGCCGCAGTGACGATGATCGCTGGCCGCCGATGACGAGAGCCGCGGCTCGGCCGCGTGTGGTCCATCTGGTCCCTGCGCTGTTCGGCCAGGGCGGCCTGGTCGGCGGGGCCGAGCGTTACGTGTTCGAGCTGGCACGGCACATGGCCGATCGCGTGGACACGCGCCTGGTCACCTTCGGCGACGCGCCGTCGGAGACCACGAACGGCCCGCTCACTGTGCAGGTGCTCGGCCCAGCGCGTCACGTGCGCGGGCAGCGGTCGAATCCATTTTCATGGCGCCTCCTCGGCGCGCTCGCGGGTGCCGAGGTCGTCCACTGCCATCAGCAGCACATCATCGCCACCAGCCTCGCCGCGATGGCAGCCCGACTGCGCTGGCAGTGCGTGTTCTGCACGGACCTCGGCGGTGGTGGATGGGACATTTCGGGTTACGTCTCCACCGACCGGCTGTTCCACGGGCACCTGCACATCAGCGAGTACTCGAGGCACGTCTTCGGCCACGACGCGCTGCCGACCGCGCACGTCATCTACGGCGGCGTCGATACGACGCGCTTCTCGCCGGGTCAGGCTGCGGCTCCGTCGATTGACTGCCTGTTCGTCGGGCGCCTGCTGCCGCACAAGGGCGTGGACGTGATGCTCGAGGCCGTGCCGGAGGATTTCGAGACGGTCGTGATCGGGCCGGCGCCGGACTCGAGGTACCTCGCCGATCTGCATACGCTCGCCCGGGGCAAGCGCGTGACGTTCAGACACGACTGCGACGATGACGCGATCGTCGCCGCGTACCGGTCGGCGCGGGTCGTGGTTCTGCCGAGTCTCTACGAAGACCGCTACGGCGGTACGACACGCGTACCCGAGCTGCTCGGGCAGACGCTGCTCGAAGGCATGGCCTGCGGCACGCCGGGACTGTGCACCAGCGTGGCCAGCCTGCCCGAAGTGGTGGAAGACGGCGTGACCGGCCGTGTGGTGCCGCCGCACGATCGCGCGGCGATGAGAGACTCGCTGCTCTGGTTCCGCGATCGTCCCGTCGAGCAGCGAAACATGGGCGAGGCCGGCCGCGCGCGCGTGCTCACGAAGTTCACCTGGCCGGCCGTCGTGGATCGATGCCTGGAGCTGTACGCCGGATGCACTGGCATCTCGTAACGGGCGAGTTCCCGCCGCAGCCTGGAGGCGTCAGCGACTACACGTTGAGCGTCGCCAGGGGGCTGGCGTCGGCGGGGGAATCGGTGCACGTGTGGTGCCCGACCACGAGCGGCCCCGTGCCGCACGTACCCGGTGTGGCGGTGCATGCGACAGCGGGCACGTGGAGTCGCGAAGACATCGCGCGCGTCGACCGCGAGCTCGACGCCACGCCTCAGCCCCGACGCCTGCTCGTGCAATGGGTGCCGCACGCATTCGGACAGCGATCGATGAACGTCGGCTTTTGCCGCTGGGTGCGCCGGCGCGGCCGCAGGGGGGACGTCGTGGAGCTGATGGCGCACGAAGTCTCACTGGGATTCCGCGAGGGATCGTGGAAACAGGACGTCGCCGCGACCGTGCATCGCTTCATGGTGTCGCTGCTGCTCAGCGTGTCCCGCCGTGTGTGGGTGTCCATCCCCGCGTGGGTGGATCGCATGCGTCCCTACGCCTTTGGCCGTCAAATCGAGTTCTGCTGGCTGCCGGTGCCGAGCAACGTGCCCGTCGTTGCCGACGCCGCGGCCGTGCGCGCGACGCGGGCGCGCTATGCTGCGCCAGACGCCACGCTGGTCGGTCACTTCGGCACGTACGCGCTCGGTTCGCGACGAGAGCTGGAGCCACTCCTCGAACGCGTCGCGATCGGATCGGTGTCTACGTCGTTCCTGCTGATGGGCCGGGAGAGCGACGCGTTCCGGCAGGAGCTCATTGCGCGACATCCCGAGCTCGCTGCCCGCGTCCACGCGACGGGTGCGCTGCCACCGGAGGCACTTTCGGTCGTCCTGCAGGCGTGCGACGTGTTGGCACAGCCATACGCCGATGGCGCGAGCAGCCGCCGCGGGACGTTGATGGCCGCCCTCGCGCACGGAGTTCCCGTGGTGACCACCGAGGGCCGTCTCAGCGAGCCGGTGTGGCGAGAGTCGCAGGCCGTGCGGCTGGTGTCTCCGGGCGAACCAGACGCGATGGCCCGTGAGATTCTGGCGCTCGGGGACGACGCCACCGAGCGGAAACGGCTCATGTCGGCGGGGCGCGCCTTGTACAACGAGCGATTCGATCTGTCGCACACGATCCGCGCGCTCGTCGCGGAGCGCTGCCGGGCGGCTTGATGCGCATCGGGCTGGTCACCTGGTCGCGCCGCCGTGCCGGGGGCGTCGAGACGTCCCTCGAGTCGATCTCGGCAGCGCTCGCACAATCAGGCCACTCG
>Ga0193696_1000779_pt1 | contig 10324 bp, 18 predicted proteins | sample L3m1metaG_FD_145074 | JGI IMG/M metagenome (GOLD analysis project Ga0193696, IMG submission 145074) | Soil microbial communities from a riparian zone of the East river system, Colorado, United States - L3m1 | ecosystem: Environmental > Terrestrial > Soil > Riparian zone | place: USA: East River... | reverse complement strand
AGCGACTCCATCAGCGTCGCGGCGGTGCGCTGCCGGGTGACGGCCTTGCGTGCGGCCTCGGCCTGCTGCTTCGCCGTCTCGGCCTGTTTCTTCGAGGCGGCCTGGTGCTGCTCGAGTTGCCGCTCCAGCGTGGCGATGCGCTGCTGCTCCGGCGTCATCTCGGCCATCTGCGACTGCCGCTGGGCTTCGGTGAGGAGGATGTCGTCTGGGTTTTTGCCCCGGCGTCGCAGGTACTCGAGCGGGTCCGCCTCGAGGAGTGCGTCGAGCTCGGCGCGCTGCTTCGCCTCGGCCGACAGGCGCTGGTACTCCGTCTGAAGGTGCGCCTTCACCTGCAGCTCGCGGGTGAGGCCAGCCTCGTCGAGGTCTACCGAGACTTCCTTGCCGGCGACTTTGAGCGCCTTCTTGAAGCGGTACGGCGGAGAGGCGGGCGCCTCGCCGGCGACGGCCGGGCCTCCGGGTGGCTGCCCGGGCGCCGGTGGGCTGGCACCATTCGGCTTCGCGGCCCCGTTGGCGCCGTTGGGCGCGGGGGCGACAGGGGTAGAGACTGCGCCCGGGGCGGCGACGGCGCTCATGAGTCAGCCACCTGCCATCCGTCCACTGCGCACACGTTTCCGGCCATCACCGTTCCACAAACAGGGCAGCTGGCCGCGGCGACGTGCACGGCGGCGGGCGGGGGCGGGGCGGGCGGCGGCTCCGGGATGATGACTGCCGGCGCTTCGTGGTGTGCCTCGGCCTCCTCGGACACCCGGCCGCGCGCGGGCGGTGGCGACGGGCGAGTAGCGGGCGGCGACGGCTTCGGGCCGGGATGGGCCGGGCGGGTGGGCTTCACTGTCTTCATTGGAGAGGTGGCTCCGTTGGTGAGAATTCGCTGTTCGTCATGGGGTTGATGGGCGCGCCTTCCATCGGCGCACCGGCTTCAGGCGACGGCATCGGCTGCTCGGGGCCGGGCGGCGGGGCGCCAGCGCCCGGGGGCGGGGCGCCCATGCCGGGAGGCGGCATCGGCTGCGGCAGTGGCCCCTGGCCCATGAGGTAGCGTTGCCTGTCGAGCTTGAGCGGGTCCGCGGCGGGCGGCACGCCGAAAAACATCTCGTAGCGGAGATCGAGCGTCTGAATGACAGCCTCACGCACCTTCGACTTCATCGCGGCAGTCGGCGAGAGCAGCACCGACGCGTTGGAGTGGTAGTGCAGTGGCTGGTTGTGCGTCGGCAGCACCAGCGGCGCTTCGCCCTTCGACAGCTGCTCATACTCCAGTTCGAGCAGCGTGTTTTCGGCGCGCACCGGGTCGACAACCTTCGTCAGTCGGCCGGTGGTGCGCACCTGCTCGAGCTCTTCGGGCGTCTTGATGGCGCCCATCTCCATCAGCTTCTCGGCGATGGCCCAGCGGCCCTGAATGGTGGCGGCCTCGGGCGAAACCTCCTCAACCTCAACGCTGTCGACCGGCCCCAACTCGCTGCCCGTCCAGTACCGCACGTCCTCGCGGAGGTTGCTGCGGCCGGCGCCCGTCATGCGCGCCAGGCGCTTGCCGGTGACGTTTTTCCGCAGCGTGGTGAGCCAAATCTGCCCCAGCGTCGACAGGCTGCGGCGGCGCGCCAGCACGGCCGGGCCAGCCTGCTGCACCGCCATTGAGGCGAAGAGCGCCTCGGCCTGCGCGTTTCGCTCGGCCGTCTGCGGTTGCCCCAGCGCGGCGTCGTTGAGCGAGAGTGACTGCTGCTGGCTCTCCTTGAGCGCCTCGGCGTACTTCATCGTCGACTCATCGACGCCGGGCGGCAGCACGTACCCGGGCGGCTTGGCGTCGCGCGGAAACTCGACAGGCCGACCAAAGACGCCGACGTCGTTGGGCTGGAAGTTGGAGCCGGTCTCGTAGGCCAGTATCGGGTTGCCGAATGTCGAGATGGTGCTGGCCTGGGTGGTGTGCAGCCCGTCGAGGATGTCCTGCGGCCCCAGCGTATCGAGGAAGCGCGAGTAGCCGCGGGCGGTGCCTATCTGCTCTTCCGAGGCGCGCCGCACCACTGGCACCATCTCGTAGTCGCCGTCCTCACCGACAAGCGTGGTGTCGCGCAGCACCACGTCGCCGGACAGCATGATGACGTGTCGGCCGAAGGGCAGTGCCAGCGTCGGCCGGTGAATGAAGTGCACGCACGTCACCAGTGTGCGCAGCGACGACACCTCCCGGTAAAGCTGCTGCCGGTTGGTGTCGGGCTTGATGTCGAGAATGGCCTGCGCCGCCTCGTCACCTTTCCGGCCGTCGGCCAGCGACTCGTACAGGTACACGAGGTCCGACTTCGGCCGCGAAAGGCCCAGAAACCACCAGTCCTCGTCACGGGCGGAGTCGAGGTTTGGGTCAGTGACGACGAAGAGCGGCGAGAGCAGGTTGAGGCGACAGTCGCCGGCCTTCTTCTTCACCCCAGCCTCGGCGTCCACCATCGCATCGGGGCCGCGCGTCCTGTCCCACTCGACGAAGCCGTAGCCGGCCGTCTGTACCTGGGAGAGCTCTTCCCATTCGACATCCGCCTCGGCCAGCCCGCCGTCGTGCCAGGCGCTCTCCATCAAGTCGCGAGAGAGCGTCGTCGCCATGTCGGCGCCCGCGCTGTCTTGCTTCGCGCGCACCGCCCATGACACCTGGCTTGCGGTGACGAGCGCCACCTTGGCTTTCAGCAGCGGCGAGGCGCTGTTGACGGTGAGCGCCGTCAGTTCGCCCTCGGCGCCCGCGCGCGTCGCCGTCCACGGCACGCCGCCCTGGCCGTAGAGGCCGTAGTGGTGCTGGTACGCGGCGGCCAGCTGCGCGCCCTGCGGGTGCACGCGGCCAGTGATGTCCGCGAAGGTGCGCCAGATGCGCTGCACTTCTTTCGGAGGGGCACACGCGAAGTAGGCATCGGACACCAGCGCGGCGACGCCCTTGTTGCTGCTCACTTGAACACCACGTGCTTCGTCTCGCCGACGCCCATCTTCGCCGCGGCGCGCTCCATCAGCGCCACGTCGGCCCGTCGGCGCCGCTCGGTGCGCCAGCGCAGCACGCCGTCAAGGAAGCGCCGCCACAGCGACGGCCGGGCCAGGTACGGCTCCGGCAGCGCCAGCGCGGCGCACAACTCCACCGCGAGGGCGACGGCTTCGGTGCGAGTGAAGACGAAAGGGGCTCGCCCTGCTTCTGGGTGGCGCAGCTGCACTTCACCGGAGAGCACCGTCACCGTCTGCAAGGTGGCCGTGACGCTACACTACGTGTGCGTCTCGTGCAAAACTCAAACGCACTCTGAGTCAAGTCGACGACGCGGCGCTAGGGCGACTCGAGCGAAGGCTGGCCATTCAGCGCGCGTGGCTCGACGGCAACCTCGAGTACGTGCTGCACGCGGACCAGCGCCGGGTGCGCCAGGCCATCCGCGAGGCCTTCAGCGGCAGCGCGCGCCGCTTCGTGCTGGAAATCGCCCGACGGTGGGGTAAGTCGGTGCTGCTGGTGGTGCTGGCCATCGAAGAGGGCCTGCGCGTACCCGGCAGCCGCATCGTCTACGGCGCGCCCACGCTGAAGATGCTGGAGGAGTACGTGCACCCGGCCTTTGCGCTGGTGTGCGCCGAGGCGCCGCCGGGCATGGCGCCGGTGTGGAATTCACAGTCCGGCCACTACGACTTCCCGAATGGCAGCTGGGTGCACCTCTTCGGCGCCGACGACGAGCGCACCGCCAAGCGTGGCCGGGGTGGTGACGCGCGCCTGGTGGTATTCGACGAGGCGGCCTTCACCGGCGTGCTGGCGACGGTGCTCAAGGACGTGTTTCGGCCCGCGCTACAGCAGCGCATCGGCAAGCCGGCCGGCCTCATGCTGCTGTCGTCGTCGCCGGCTGACGTGCCAGAGCACCCATTCACCGAAATCGCCGAGATAGAGGAGGTGGCCGGCAACTACGCGACGCGCAGTTGGCTCGACAACCCGCTCAAGACGCCGGAGATGTTCGCCGCCGAGCTGGCCGAGATGGCGCGCCAGGCGGGGCTGCCTGTCGACGAGTACCAGCGCACGCCGGAGTACCAGCGCGAGTACATGGGGCGGCGCGTTGTCGACCCGCTGTTGATGGCTGTGCCCGAGTGGAAGGATGCGCGCACGGCGTGCTTCGTCGAGGTGGTGCGGCCAGAGTTGTACCGTGGCCACGTCGGCCTCGACTATGGCGGAACCGACCCCCATGCCGGCCTCTTTGGCTACTGGCACCCAGACGAAGGGCTCGTCATTGAGTACGACTTGCTGCTTCGCCACGACGAGCAGACGCAGCAGTTTTCTGACGCGGTGAAAGAGAAAGAAAAAGAGTGTTGGGGCGTAGACGTCTGGGACGGCACGCTTGCGGCAATCGCCTCGCGAGAGCTCGCCGCCCGCTTCGGCGACAGGCTGCCGCCGTGGCTCGAGTCGCGCGTCGGCCAGACAGCGCGGCCTCAGCCCTACATGCGCGTGGCGGACCACAACAAGGAGCTGATTCGCGGCTTCTACGAGGTGGGCCTGGCCGCGCTGCCGGCACAGAAGCACGCCAAGGAGCAGATGGGCGTACAGGCGCTGCGCGTGCTCATCAACGAGCGGAAGCTGAAGGTGCACCCGCGCTGCGTCCACCTCGACAGGCAGCTGCGCACCACCACGTGGGAGGACCACCGCCGCCGCACGTGGGCGCGCCGCGCGGGTGAGCACGGCGACCTGGTCGACTGCCTGCTGTACATGCTCAGGGACTTGAATCGCGACGTCCCGTTGCCGCCGGCCGCCGTCGTGCGCCAGCTGCCCCAGGCGCGCGCGGTGACGATGCTCGAGCGGAAGCTGGCACGGGTGCGGCGCTAGTGGCCCATCAACAGCAGCGCCACGTTGACGGCCGTGGCCGCCACGGTGATGAAGGCGGAAACGGCCGCGATGATCAGCCACGTCAGCGTGCTTCGCCGCAGCGCTTGCGGCGTCACCGCGCCCTCCTACCATCAAGCCGCTTCACCGGCGGCACGTAGCGACGCGGACGGGGTGGTGACGGCGCCTGGCCGAGGCGGAACGTCTGGTCGTTGATGGTGACGACGTCGCCGTGCGCGAGATCGACGCCGCGCAGCGTGATGGTGCTGCCGCTTACCATCGCCCGTGCGCGCGTCGCTGGCGCCGCGTTGATGCTGTCGGCGAGCTCCTGCGCGGCGAGTGCGTCGTGCATGGGCGCGTAGGCTGCCGCATCGACACCGAAGACGTCGCCCACGCTCGGCAACATCGGGCCGCGGTAGGCCGTGGGGCCGATGTCAGCGCCAGCCGGCGTGTTGCCCGCCCAGACGTCGTAGGTCGCCGCATCGACGAGCCCCATCTCAACGGCGCGGCGATCCTGCTCCAACTCGCGGCGGCGAAGCTCGGCGTTGTCGAAGCCGTACTGAATCGGCCCGTCCTGTTCGATTGTCATTTGGCGGCCGGCGAGAGGGCCGACATGAAACGACACCCAATCGCGACGGCGCAACTCCGTCACGAGGATGCCGTCACTCAAGTCGGACAGCTTCAACCCCTCGGCCATCGCCTGGTCGGTGCGCACGAGTTGCGCCTCGAGGGCGCGAATGCGCGACTGCATCTCCCGTAGCTTGCCGATGGCTTTCTTCGTCTTCTGTTTCGTCATCGCCGCCCGAAGTCGAAGAAGGCGCCTACGCCGGCCATCAGCGACTTGAGGCGGCCAGTGCGGTTGTGGTAGCGGCGCGCCACGTCGTACAGGCCCTCGGCCTTCAGCTGATTCCGAAGGTGCCGACGCATGCCCTCTCTGTACTCCTCCTGCCCGCGCTTCGCCCGGTGCCGCGCCTCCTCGGTGCGCGCCTTCTGCTCGGCCGTCTCGGGTAGCGGCTCCGTGTCGAGCGGCAGCCCGCGCAGCGCACGGTTGCGGCCGTGCTCGAAGAAGGCAGCCTGGCGCTTGTCATCGTGGGCGTACTCCCATGCCTTCTCGAGCACCTCCGGCATGGTGTACGCGGTGGCGAGCAGCGCCTCGGTGTTGATGGCGGTGGCCTCGTTTGTCGTGCCGTCGACACTCCACTGAAGCCGCGCATACAGACGCCAGCGCAGCTCGGCCTTGCCCGGCATCTCCGCCACGCGCGCACCGGGGATGTGCAACTCCTTCAGGCGCTCGTTTGCCTTCGCGACGTCTTCGAGACTCATTTGGCCTCCACTGCGCGCTGGCGGCTCAACTCCGCCTCGTGTCCGTCCGTCCAATGGGGCGGCCGCCCGGCGCCATGCTCTCCGAGTTGCGTCAGGTAGCGCACCGACACGAAGCCCGGAGCGCAGACGGTGTACGTCGGCCCCATCAGTGGCGAGGTGCTGATGTGCCACCACCACTCGGTTATCTCAACAGCGACGGCACCCTCTGGATTTCGGGCGCGCTCGATTGCGTCGGCCAGCGTCATCGCTTCACGCCGTAAAGGCCCTGACCCATCGCCATCGGCGCGGCACGCACGGTGGCGCTGCTGCGCACCTCACCCTCGAGCCTGTCGAAGCGCGATTGCAGCGCCGCCAGCGCGGCGAGCTGCGCCAGTGGGCGTTGCCGCAGCCACAGGCCGAAGCACGCGACACCAGCGGCGAGAATGCCGAGCAGCAGTACGACGAGGGGCCATTCAGTCATGTGCGTACTTCTCCTTTGGAATGCGAATCTCGTCGCCGCGGCCAAGCGCGATGAGCTTGAGCGCCTGCACCGCGCGGTTGGTGGCGGCCCAGCGCGACTCGCCGCACTTCACGCGCTGCCCTGTCTTGTGCGGCACCATGCGAAGCACCTTGCCGCCCTTGCCCTTCGGGCCGACTGGCAGCGGCGTGGCGTACTCGGTGAAGGTGTCGCGCAGCCAGGTTGGCGAGAGGCGCACCATCTCGCCGTCTCTGACGAGGAACGCGCTGTGTCCTTCGCCGTCGGGAAGCACAGTGACACTCGGTGCCGCGTTGGACATTACTGGTGCTCCTTGAGTGAGTCGATGTGCTCGGTGAGTTGCTTCGGCTGCATTCGCGCCAGCAGGGCGAGCAGCAACTCCTGCAAGTCGTCGGCGCCGCCCTCCAGTGTCTTCATGTCGGGCAGACACTTGCCGAGGAAGATGCGCAGCGCTGCCACTTGGTCTTCGTGGCCGTCACAGTCACAGATAGCCCAGAGCCGCTGAAGCGCGGGCAGCGTCTTCTCGGCGAGGAAGGTGCGGACTTCGGGGGGCAACGTGGGGCGGCCTTCGCGGTTGCCAGACTGGCCCGGCGCGAAGCTTGTCGAGGACTTAGCCATTGTCGGGCCCTGATTTTGCCCTGTTACCAGGGCTCGCGTCACCTGGCGCCCCGGCGCCACGCGCGCGGATGGCGCCCCACCACGGCACGCTCAGCGTCTCGCCAGGCAGCGCAGTGCGCCAGTCGGTGATGACGTCTTCGGCGGTCATGCGCGTCCAGGCCCAGCCGACAAGGCGCCCGCTGTCGGTCCGCGCGATGGCGCACCACTGGTCTGGACTCCTGTCGTCGCCAACCCATTCGCCTGTGTCCCGAAGCCGCCGCACCATGTCGTTGTGCACTTTCTCGACGGCTGCGCGCTTCTTTGGCTCGGCGAGGGCGTCGGCCAGGCTACCGCTGGCTGGCAGCGGCGGACAGCTTGGGTCCCAGATGTCGCTATGTGGCGAGATCAGTGCCCGTGCCTCGTCGTTGCTGGCGGCGCGCGTTGACACGATGTCCCGCAACCGCTGCACCTCCTCCGCCAGCGCGTCGCGGGCGGCCTCGGCGTCCTTGAGTCGCTCGATCTCGGCCTCCAGCTCGTCGATGTAGTTCTGCCATGCGGGCGAGGCCCAGACCGGCTCGCTGCCCTCCAGGGCCCTAACGAAGCCGAAGGCGCCCGTTGGGTCGGGCCGCACCTCCGAAGTCGCAGGGCGGGGCGGCTGGGCCGGCTTGGCGGGGGCTGGGCGCGCCTGCCATGCCCGCATCTGGGCGGGCGTCAGCGCATCGGGCGGCTTGCCGTTGGAGTCGGTCACTTGACGCTCCCGTCTGCGGTGAACGCGGGGCAGTCGGCGGCGTGTTTCTGCGGTGCGAACGCGTAGTTGCGGTCGCGCTCGTGCCAACAGTGCGGGCATAAGTGCTCGACGCTGTCGCCTCGGCCAGCGTGGCGAATCGTCTCAACCGCCTTCACCAGCCCGCGCAGCCGGCGCAGGTCCTCGATGAGGTGCGCCACGTCCACGTGATTCATGCCCCCGCCGCACTCGTGCGCCTCGACAGCACGCAGCTCAATCGCCGTCAACTCCGCCTCCGTCACAAGTCACCGTCCAACGCCACGCTGGCGCGGGCTTCGCGGAGCAACGCGTCGCGGCGAAGCGCCCGGTACTCTTCGCGCAGCGCGTCCACTGCCTCGCGCTCGGGCGCCAACATCACCTCGCACGCCGTGATGGCGCTCTCCACGTCGTCCACGGTACGCACCGGGTAGTGCCTCCACTCCGAATGCCACTCGGCCTCGCGCGCCGTCAGCTTGTGCGAGTCGCCGCGCTTGTTGCGCTTCGTTTTCACCTCGAGCAGCACCAGGGCGCGCCCGAAGCGCGGGGCGAGGCCGACGAGGAGGTCCGGCACGCCCGCCCCCAGTGCCGCCAGCGACTGCACGCGGTGACCGCGCAGGCGCAGGGCTTCGACGATGGCGGCTTGGTTGTCATCGACTTTGGCGGCGCGTCTCATCGCGGCAACACCGTCGCCGTCTTGGCCTCGGTGTCGATTTCCACTTCGAGGTACTCGCCGTATTCGAACCACGTCGCGCACACGTCGCGCGCAGCGGCTTCGCGCATGTCGGCCACCGCATCGCGCTCGGCGTCGTCGGCAAGGTCGAGCTTGACGACATCGGCCATCACCGCGTCGCGAATGCACTCGGCCAGACAGTCCGGGTCCTTCAGTGTCACCGTGAATTTCATGGCCCCGCCTTTCGCCGCTCGAGCTCGGCGCGCAGGTAGCAGCACAGGTCGAGCGCTTCCTGGTACGCATCGACGAGGTGGTCTCGCCCGTTGTCGTGCTGGTGCGCGACGCCGTACTTGCGGCGGCCCTCGACGTCGCGAGCGAGCATGTCGTCCATGACGAGCCGCCACGTTGCTGGAGCGTGGCCAGGTTTGGGCGGCGGTTGGGGTTCGAGAAGCTCGCTCATGCCGCCACCGCCAGTTTCCGCCGCTCGGCCACCCACCGGGCAGCGGCCGCCGACATCTCGCGCTCCAGCACGCCGGGCTTCAGGCCCATGAGGCGCCGGCCGCCGGGCAGCTCGTCCACCCAGGCGATGTCGTCGGGCGCCGCCTTCGCGTCGATGTCGCCGACGGTTGGCGAGGCGTCGAACCAGGCCGCGGCGCAGTCGCCGCAGACGTCGTAGGCCCAGACGCGGCTGGTGGCTGGCGCGCGACAGCAGGCGCACGGGGTGGCGGGTGCGGCGGGTTCGGCCTCAACGAGCAACGGCACGTGGTACCTCCTGGGGCGGGACGAACTGCGACCACTGCGACATGAAACCGCGGAACGGGAAGCGCTGGCCCTCCCAGTGCTTGCTCTCGCCGAACACCGCGAAGGCGCGCTTCATGCGCACGGCCGTGACGCCGGGCGTCATCAGGCATGCGGACCACCAGGTGCCGGCGTCGATTGGCGGCCCGGGCTCGCAGACGTAGCCGCTCGCGATGCGCTGGGCCTGCGCCCAGGCCCAGAAGTCGTCGCCGAGCCACGTCTCGGGCGGGGTGTCGGGCGCGACCGGCACCACGGGCACCCGCGACACCTTCGGTTTCGGCGCTGCTGCAGCATCTTTTCTATCTGTCTGCGTCTCTGTCTTAGTCTTAGGTATCGGAACCGGGCCGGACTCGGCACGACTCCGTTCCGGTTCCGGCACGGGCCCGGGCGGTGTCGTCACGTGTGCCGCTTTCCAGGCCGCCCACGCCGCGGGGTTGTTCTTTCCCCAGGTTGCGTCGTACCGATCGAGGCCCCTGAAGCGCACGCCGTCGGGCACCCGCTCAAGCAGCGGCGGCTGTACCTGTGAGCAGGCGTCGACGAAGACGTCGGGGTCGCCCTCGTAGCCGGCCGCGCGGGCCACGAGCTTGGCTGCGGCGGGGCCGCGCACCACCGCATTGGCGCTGGGTGGCTCGTCGTCAGGGCATCGCCCCAGGCCCCACTTGAAGAGGTGCATCAGCCCGCCGAGCAGGCGCAGCTCGTCGCCATCGAGAAGACACGCCAAGTCGGGCGCGGCCTGGTCCACCACCTCGGTCGCCACCTGAAACCACGGCACTCGCATCGATTTTCCCCTTCCCTGCTGGAGCACTGCAGTGCTGCGACTGCTACGAGCTACGGCGACTTCAGGCGGCCTTCTGTTTCGCGAGACGCACCATCGAGAGCAGCAGGTCGCGGAACGGCAGGGGCGTG
>Ga0193696_1000778_pt1 | contig 10349 bp, 9 predicted proteins | sample L3m1metaG_FD_145074 | JGI IMG/M metagenome (GOLD analysis project Ga0193696, IMG submission 145074) | Soil microbial communities from a riparian zone of the East river system, Colorado, United States - L3m1 | ecosystem: Environmental > Terrestrial > Soil > Riparian zone | place: USA: East River... | reverse complement strand
CCCAGCACCATCGCACCGCTGCTCTGCACCGGCGCAAAAGCGGGAGAGATGTGGGCCGCCGATGAGCGCGGCGTGCACTGTTCAGACGATAGTGGAAACAGTTGGCGTCGCGTCGTCGGCTATGCGACGTCGCCGCAGCAACTACGCAGTCTCACCCTGCTGCAGTAGCGCCGACCAGACACAGTGATCGGCGGCTGGCGATATTCACAGCTCTCTTTCAGCAAGGCGTCGGAACTCGTCTGGGACGGAGCGGACCACTCGCACGGCTGCCCCATAATCCACGGCTTGTCCCCCGAAGCGCTTGCGGATCGCATCGACGGCCTGGTCTGCGCGCGATCGCGCCAGGCCTTTCTTTGTGCCGGGACGGCATCCTTCCGCGGCAAGCCCGAGCGGCAGCTCCAGTTGCACGATCGCATGCGCGTCGAGATGTGAGACGGCGATCGCCAGCAGCGAGATCGTCTTCTCGTCGCGGTGATCCGCAAGGACGCCGCGCACCAAGTCCTCGGCGATTTCAGCGAGAGCCCTCGTTGCAGAAATCGGCGCTGACAGCGTGAGCGAGCGCGTGACCGAGCGCAAATCGGCGAAGCGCACGCGGACCGTGATAGTCCGGCCCGCCAGGGATTTGGCGCGGAGCCGGGCGCCGATGCGGTCGGCGAGATGATGGAGCGTCGGTTTGAAGACGCGCTCGATCGCAGGCCGTCGTCCGAGCGCCGATTGTGCACCGGCAGAGTGCGCGCGTCGGCGCGTCTGGATTTGCCGCGGATCGCGGTTCCACGCGAGTGCCGTCAGCTTTTGTCCCACCGCGTGCCCAAGCAATCGCTCCACGGATTGAGGAGAGCTCTCCGCCAATTGACCGATGGTGGTGACGCCGATCTTGGCCAGCCGCGCCTCGGTGGCGGGGCCGACGCCCCACATCAGTGCGACGGGCAGCTCGTGAAGAAACGCGAGTTCAGTCTCTGGATCGACGACGACCAATCCATCCGGCTTCGCGACCTGCGATGCGATCTTCGCCAGGTGCTTGGTCCGCGCCACACCGACTGATATCGGCAAACCAAGCTCGGCGCGCACGCGAGCCCGAACCGTCCGTGCGATCTCTGCCGGCGAACCGAAGAGATTCGTGCACCCGGCAACGTCGGCGAAGGCTTCGTCGATGGAGATGCGCTCGATGGACGGCGTGAAATCGCTCAGGACTCCGATGGCGGCGTCGCCGAGCCGTTGGTATTCGTCGAAGTGTCCGCCGACAAACATGAGGTCCGGACAGAGTTGTCGCGCGCGCCGTCCGGGCATGCCGCTTCGTACGCCGAAAGCCCGCGCTTCGTAGGAGGCCGCGAGCACGACGCCGCCGCCGACCGCAATCGGCTTGCCGCGCAGCCGAGGGTCAAGCAGCTGTTCGACCGACGCATAAAACGCGTCGAGGTCCGCATGGAGAATGGTGGCTGTGGAACCCAACTCGTTGACTCCTCGCCCCGGACCCTCACTCGGTCGATCACCTGCCCGCCACGGATCACACCCACCACAGCACAGACGCGAGTCGCGATTGATCGAGTGCCGGTCCGACGCCCAGGCGCAGCGCCACTGGAGCGCCAGCGGCAATCAATCGCTTCAGCTCCGTCGTCAATACCCGCAGACGATCGAAGGAGGCGAGGGTGAAGGCCTCACGACGTGCGGCAACTGGACGACAGTAACCCGGTGGAATCGGGGGCGTCGCGTTTGCGTCCGCTGCTCCGCTCAACACCACCTCGCCGTGTTCGATCACGATGAGCCGTGCACGACTGTCACCGGGCTCGCGCCACACCACACTCGAATCGGCCAACCGCGTTAACCAGATCGCTCGGCGTCGGGCGAGCGCCGCCCGTAACGCAAGCCACTCCAAGGACACTTGCACGAACTCCGGTGTCCATACCGTCACACCACCACGTGTTGCGTTACCCTCGTCTTCATCAACATCGCGGTCTCGCCGACCTTCTCGCCACAGCCGCGTGCCAAGGCGCAGCAGCTTCGCGTGCGCGGAGAGATTGATGCGCGACAGCTCGGCATGCGTGGCGCACAGCCGGTTGTACCCTGCGGTGAACGTGCCCTCGTCGGGGCCCCATCGACCGGACGTCAGCGCAGCGCGGTCTCCGCGAGCGAGCGCGACGAATTGATCGAGCGTCTCAGTCGAGGCAAATGGGCCGAGCGGGCAGCGTGGTGACGGCTCTCGGCTACGCGCACTGAGATCTGGCGATGCGAACCATAACGCCCGGTGGTGAATCGTGAGGGCGACGTTGTAGGGTGGTTGGTGCCGCTTGATTTCGTCTGGCTCGAAGAGCGCGGCCTCGAGCGGACTCGGTGTGACATCGAAGGAGATCGCGCGTGCCTGTGACAGCATCTCGAGCAACCGCTCGGGCACGCCATGCTGCTTCCGAAAGTAGCTGTTGACCCGATGACGAAGCGACGCCGCCTTGCCGACATACAGAACGCTGCCGTCTGTTCGAAGCATGCGATAGATGCCAGGCGCACTCGGCAGTGAAAGCCGTACGTCGCGCGGCATCGGCCAAACCAGCCGTCGGGACCGCGTCGGCTTGACGGCCGCAACGAGCCAGTCGTGGAGCGCACTCCAGGTCGACACACCGTGCCTCTCCAGCAGGCAGACCAACTGCTGCCACACGAACGCCGTCGCTTCGGCGTGATCGGCGCTGCGGCGCAGCGCGCCAACTGCGCGACCGAAGTATCCCGCGAGGGCGCGCAGGCTGCACCGAGGCAGATTAGGCAGAAGGCGCCTGGCGATATCCCGTGTGCAGATCACGTCAAGCGGAAACACGCCGCCGGCCAATGTGCGAAGGAACGGCTGCTCGAATTGAGCGAAGTGGATGACCGTCGGCGCGGGCTGCTGCGTGAGACTCGCGGCTTGGTCGGACAGCGCGCGCCAGGCGATCTGTCGGTCGACAGCGGCCCGCATCATGTGCCCGGAGATGCCAGTAATCCGCGTAACGGCTGGCGGAATCTGCTCTCCATCCGGAAGAGCGATTAAGCACGCTTGCGCGTGCGTGACTGTGGCGCCGACTCGGGCCCAGCCGATTTCAAGGAGATGTCCTCGCGGCGCGGCGGCGGTGGCTTGGCAGTCGACCACGAGCACATCTAGTTGCGAGAGCGGCTCGGAACGACTGCCCAACACCATTGCCACAACCAAGTCTGACTACAGGACCGCCACTACGACGTAGCGCACTTCCTTAAGCGAGCAGTTGCTTCAGCCGTCGCTTTTTCAGCGTTTCGTCGGGGCTAACCGCGACTCCATCGCACCAGCGACAAATCTGCTGAACGGTGAGCCGATGGCAGGTGGCCGGCTCGCGCACCTGAACCTCAAGCTCGGTTCCTGGCGCGATCGCGTCGGCCCAACCATCGCTTTTCAGCGCCGAGACACCGAGAGCTGCGGCCTCGTACATGGATTCGGCGGTCACCTCCACCAAATGCCGAACGCTGGACGGACCGGTAAAAGCTGACCGTGCCCGTCCGGAGGGCCACGGCGCGTCAGCGTATCATATTCGCTTTATCTTCGCCTATCGTTGTCAACGAATCGGTCAGCCAGCCAAGGAACCCGACTGTGCGTGAATTGACGGCGTGACCCATGACCGTTCGATCGCAGGTCAGTAACAGGACGATCAAGATCAACGGGGGAGCGAGGACACCATTGATCACCGCTGTCGTGAACAGCAACTTGATCGCGTTCAGCCCTGCGTAGTTCAGCGCGATCCCGAAGACGATCGCCACGGCGAGGACGACGTAGAACTTTTTCGCTCGATCCGGCGTTCGATCCAACGATCCGCGCCAGGAGGCCGCCTCGGCGATTGCGTAGGCGCACGATCCCACGAGCGGGTGCGATCGCGGTGGCGAGTCTCACCGCCGCCGCTTTGGCTGATCGGAACCGTCGCTCGTTTTCGCTGAATGTTGTGTCCAAGCAATCGAGGGAGGGGGCGCTTCTTCACGAGCGGGCAGTCGGTTCTCGCAGTGAGAACAATCGATGGTGCGCTTGTCGCGGACATCGCGGAGACGCACGACCAAGGGTTTACCGCATCGACCACAATTGACGACGAGCGTGTCGTCGGTAGGGGATTTGTCCACTGCGGGAACGTACGAAAAACGTCGGCCGTTGTCGCACGACCAGAAACCGGTCAGTGAATCACTGGCACAGCGCGGTGACCCAAGTCTGGAGCGCTTCGAAGTCGGCGAACTTCGGCAAGACGACGGTAGCTCCTGCCTCCTTTGCCGCGTTCAATGCACGTGGATCGCAGGACGTCGTCACGACGATGACTGGAATACACCGACTGGTCTCGTCGCACCGCAAGCGGGCGATCAATTGATGCAGAGTGAGATCGCGCGCGCGCAGTTCCGTCACGATCAACTGCGGGCGTTCCCACCGAAGGGCGAATGACAGCCCCCGTATGCCCACGGCGCACATCACTTCGAATCCGTGCGTGAAAAACCAATGTCCATAGAGGTCGCGGGCGGTCTCCTCCTCATCGATGATCAGCACGAGTGGGCGCGCGGGCGTTCGCGCTGCTTGGAGGGATTCGGGCGCCACCGTCGGATTGTGGGCGCAAGACGTTGCGACCCGCAAGCGTCGAGCTTTCTCGGCCCGCCGCTGTATGCCGAATTGCTGACCCTGGCCGGCGAGTAGCGTTCCCAGCCCGTTCCCAGTTGATCGTAGAACGTACTCCTGTCTGTGCGCACGGTTGGTCTTGATGTTCGCTGCGCGCGCAGTCCCGTGTTCGTCGACCGCGCTGCACGGAGTACTCCGCTGACGCGGCCGTGCCAGGACACCTGGACACGCTCCGTGCCACGCGCGGTCGCCGCGGATCCCGCGCGCTGCGCTTCAGTCCTCGCCGGGACGCTCGTGATGGTTTCCTGAAGGCGCGAAGGAACCAATCACGGCTCCCAGGAGGACGAACAATGCAGACCAACCACACGACCGACACCATGACGATCACGATCATCGCCAACGACCGCGGGAACCCGGCCGGGAAGCTGGCCGACGTCGAGCTCCATTTCCACGACGCATCGCCGCTGGCCGGACTGAAGCTGATCGGCTTCAGCGTGTGGGAACGCCGAGGCGGCACGGGCCGAAACGTCACATTCCCGGCGCGCGCCTACAGCGTCAACGGCGAGCGTCGCAGCTTTGCGCTGCTCCGACCGATCGTCGACGCGACCGCTCAGAACGCGATTCGCGATCGGATTCTCGAGGCGTACGCTGAGTACGAAGCCCAGGTGACGGTCGCCGAGGCCTAGTCGGTCCGCTGGCGGAGCACCCACGGTGCTCCGCCAGCGATGATCCCGCGCGTCATGAACGGCAATGCAAGCCCCAGAGCGCGAGCGTATCGCACGACGACGACACGGTGATCGTTCACCAGACCTCTCGCGTTCGCACGAGGATCCTCTTCATCCCGACCTCGTGAGGCAGTCAGACGATGCGGCTCGTGTCTCCTATCAGCGCGATGAGATCGCGAGCGACCTGACGGCTGGTTCGAAACAGAGTCCCGAGCATGACCTGAACGGATCCTACGCGACCGCGGCGAACGATCGCGACGGCACCCCACTGGTTCATTTCGAGAAAGCTTCGAAAAGCTGCCGCGACCGATTTAATTGCGGACCACAGGAAGCTGAGGGCCGCGTCGCTACTTCGCGGGGCCAAGGTACTTGTCGAACCAGCCGAGCACCTCGCGGGTCAGGTCGGCGCGCTGCCCGCGGACGTCGTGCGCCGTCTCAAATAGGACGTGCCGCTTGTCGGCTGACGGCGAGCCGAGCAGCCGGAAGAGCGGCAACTGTGACGTCTCCAGCACGTAGGTCGCATCGAACCGGCCGTTCACCATCAACACCGGCTGCGTCACGCGCGCCGCGAAGTCGACCTGGTCGGTTCCCGGCGCCGGCTGCTGGATCTGAAAGAAGCCGCCGTCGAGGAGTACGACCGCTTTGACCCGCTTCTCGAGCGACGTGAGGATCACTCCGTAAGCCGACCCCATGCTTACGCCGAGGAAGCCGACGCGGCTCGCGTCGATGTCGGGCCTGGTCTCGAGGTAATCGATCGCGCGGCCGAAGTCGCGCGACCATGCGACGATGGTGTCGCGCAGCACGGTCGGGCCTCCGCTCGGAGTCACCTCGCTGCGCCGCTCGTACAGACCCTCGTAGACCGGATACACGACCGCCCGTCCGCTCTTGACGACGTAGTCGATGAAGGTGAGGTCGCCGAGCGACTGGCTGCTGGTCAGGTTCAGGACGCGAGCGCTCGGGAAGAACACGACGGCCTGCAGCGGACGCCGCGCCTGCTTCGGCAGGAACAGGTAGAGCGGCAGCCGTTCGTTGCCGTACGCCGCGTCGACGACCGCCTTCTCGACCGTCCAGCCGGCCGTGTCGCCCGCCGGCGCGACCGATGCGCGCAGCGGCGCGCGATCGTACGAGTAGATGTCGCGGTAGATGTTGAATGTCGCATCCGGCGCGGGCGCGGCGGTCGAGAAGTCGCGCCGCAGAATTGGTCGCGCGGTGGCGACGTCGGGCGCCAGCGGTTTGGTGTTAATGACGCACCGGAACCCGTTCAGCGCGGCGCGATCGAACGGATCGAACGTGCTCGGGCCGTACGAGGCGGGAAAGCGGCCGAGCGTGTAACGCTGACCATCAGGCGTGCTGTTCCTGTACCACTCCCGGACGTTGCCCTGCTGGTCATAGGTACCGTACGGACCGAGAGTGCGCGACTGCGCCGCCGGCAGCAGCGTCTCCGACACGTCGCTCACCTTCGACAGATAGCGGTCGAGCGACGGCGGGGTGGTGACGTACGACTGCGCCAGCACCGGTAGCGTCTTCCCCACGAATTGCGCGTAGGCCGCGGCTTCGAACCAGCTGACGCCCGAAACGGGATAATCGGCGCGCCCCTCGAGATAGTGTCCGCCTTCCCAGGTGGATGGGCCGTTGCTCCCGGATCGGTCGCGGAACCGATCTATCGCCTGGGCCCAGGACAGCGTGGGGCCGCCGGTCGTGAACGGAAGCGTCCAGAACTCGGCACGGCGATACCCGCCCGCATCGACGAACTTCTGGAAGTCGCGGTTCGTGACCTCGACTCGGTCGATGAAGAAGGGCGGCAGATCGTATGGTCCGAGCCAGCCAAAATACGCAAGGTAGTCGAAGAACCGCTGCGCCCGGACCGGCACCATCCCCGGTGGGGCGGCCGCCAGCGCGTCGACGTCGATCGTCGTCGTGTCGGCGGTCGGCGGCGCGATCGTGTACGACTGCCCGCCGGACGACGCGCGCCACGCCAGATAGCCCGCCGGCACGCGGATCTTGTCGAGCGGCGCGGTGCCGAGCCGCAGCCAGTCGTCACTGCGATCGAGGTAGTCGCGCACGTCGACGACCGTGCCGGGGCGCGTTCGCACCGTGACCGTCCGCGTCGTCTCCTGCGCGAGCGCCAGCAGCGCCGGATCTCCCGGCAGGATCGCTTCCGCCTGCTGCAGCAGACGGAACGCGGCTACGGTGCGATCGCCCGCCGCCAGCTTCCCGATTTCGGGGATCGCGATGGCACGCACCCACCCCGCCCGCCGCGCGCGAACGATCGACGGCGTCGCGGCGGCAGCGGCTAATGCGAGGACGGCGATCGCGGCGGCGGCGTATCGGCGCAGCTGCCGCGTCCGGACGCGCCGGGCGGCGGCGGAATCGAGAGCAGCGGCGAGCCGGCGCGCTTCGTCTCCAAACACCGCGGCGCTCACGCACCGCCGCGCCGGGTCGCGCTGCAGCGCCGACACGATCAAGGCGGCGACCGGCGGCGGCAGCGAACGGATGGCGGCCTCTGCGGACACCGGCGCGTCGTCGATCGCGCGCAGCGTGTCGACGATCGTCGCGCGGCGGAACGGGTTGGCGCCGGTCGTCATCTCGCACAGCAGCACGCCGAGCGCGAACACGTCGTTCGAGGGATCCGCGGGCGCGCCTTCGATCTGCTCCGGCGCCATGTACGGCGGCGTGCCGGTGACGAGACCGCTCAATGCGGCGCCGCGCCAGGCGTGCCCGGCCGCAGCCTGCTGGATCGGCTCGCACAGCCCGGCGACGCCGAAGTCGAGTATCTTGACGTAGCCGTCGCCGCGGACCATCGCGTTCTCGGGCTTGAGATCCCGATGCACGATGCCGCTCTCGTGGGCGGCCGCGACCCCGGCGGCCACCTGCCGCGCGATTTCGAGCGCTTCGCGCAGAGGCAGCGAGCCACGCGCGAGCTTATCGCGCAGCGTCTCCCCGCCCACCAGCTCCATGGCGAGAAACGGCACGGTGTCGGCCTCGCCCGTCTCGTAGACCGTGACGATGTTCGGATGGTTCAACGCCGACAGCGCGCGGGCCTCGTCGCGGAACCGGATCAAGCGCTCGGGGCTGGCGGCGCGGACCGGCGACAGGAACTTCACCGCGACGGGACGCCGCAACTGCTCGTCGTGGGCCAGGTAGACGACCCCCATGCCGCCTTCGCCGATCCGTTCGAGGATGCGATAGCGGCCGGCGATCGTCCGACCGTTGAACCGATCGAGCGAGCCGGCGACGAAGCCGGCCGGCGCGGTATCGAACGGCGAGCGGTCGAGGATGTTGGTGACGTCGACGTGAACGAGCAGTGATTCGAGATCGCGGCGTAAACCCTGGTCGCCGGCGCACGCGTTCTCGAGGAACGCGCGTCGCGCCGCACCGGTGCGCGCGACGGCGCCGGTGTAGAGACGGTCGATATCCTGCCAGCGCTGCGGGTCCATGCGTCTGGTCCTGCCCGTCAAGCGCGCCGCTGATGCGGAACACATGACTCCTGCATGTTGCGACGTTCAGGATAGCGGCGAGCCCGCGATGGAGGTGTTCCATACAGGACAGCCGAAGTCCCTCGCTGCGCTGGTCTCGAGAACGACAAGAATTCAGCGGTGGGGTGGATAACGGGATTCCGTCTTTCACGCAGCCTCTACCACGAGCCAGTTGCGGACATCGTCCAGTGCGGCGAGCCAGCCTTTTAAGGCTAACAAAATCAAGCACTTGCGAGGCCACGCAATTTGGCGTCGTATAAGTGCTGGTCCGTCAGCAGCTTACCGTAGACAAGGCCGCACTGAACGATGTCCGCAACTGGCTGACCGCGCAGTGACGCAACACCTCATGACGTTAGATTCCGATTCTCGCAATCTCGGCGGGCGTCAGCCCCGCGCCCCGCTCGATCTGCACGGTCGCGCGGCCGAACGCGCCGCCGTTTGCCAGGTACGATGCGATTCCGGCCGTGCGGATACTGTCGCAGTTGGCGGCTTCCGGAAGGCCTGCATCACGCAGCCGACGCTTTACCATGCGGAACACATCAACTCGCGACATACGCTCGCCGCTGAACGTCCGCTCCTTCGTCATCGTCCGCCACAGCGGTAAATCCGGCTCGCCGCCGATTCTGGCGGCCGCCAGATAGGCATCAAGATAGGCTCTCGCCTTGGGATGGAACGGGATCTCGTAGGTGCCGTTCCTATCGTGAAGGCGAAGCCAGTCCTGCCCGTCACGCGCGAAGCAATCCTCCACGTCCATCGCGACCACGGCCGAGACGCGTGCGAAACCGAAAGCCATCGTCGCGAGCAGCGCGCGGTCGCGCAACCCTGGTCTGTCGCACCGAAAAAAGCGCGCTAGCGCCTTCCCGGTCGCTCAGTCGTCGTCGTGAGACGTGAGATTGGGCGGCAATCCGAGCGCGTACCGCAGCTCGCCTTCGGGTAGTGGGTCAGTTTGAAATCCTGCGGTGTCTAAGGCGCTGGAGGGATTCATGACCACAGTGCTGCCCGCCACGATCCTCAGCATGGCCGGTGCGGCCCAACAGCGGGACCAGCAAGCGGCCAAGAGCCCATTCGTGGGTAGCTGGTCAGCTGATTTGTCGCAGTCAAGGCTCGACCCCAAGATGCCCATCAAGGGGGCTGACGTCACGATCAGCGTGACTGGCAACGTCATCACACTTGCGAATTCAGTGGTCATGCCAAGCGGGGAAACGATACAAGAAAGGGAAAGACTTCGGGCCGACGGAACTGAAACGGCGGCCACAAACCCCCTGACGACGGGAGTGGTGCATGTGGCGAACTGGGTAGGCTCACACGTTTTTGCACTCATCACTAAGAAAGGGAACCAGAACATCGCCCTGATCGCTTATGAGGTATCTACCGACGGCCAGACGCTCACCGTGCGAATCTCTGGGCCCATAGAACAGGTGGTCATATTCAAACGGCGCGAGTTGTAACGAGTCCAAACGAATTTCAAACTGCCCACTACCCGCCTTCGAGGTTGTGATAGTGCGTAGCGGATCGGTTCGGCCGGTTGCTGTAATTCCCATTCGGAACCCGCGAGGGCGCGACCGTCACGCT
>Ga0193696_1000777_pt1 | contig 10351 bp, 9 predicted proteins | sample L3m1metaG_FD_145074 | JGI IMG/M metagenome (GOLD analysis project Ga0193696, IMG submission 145074) | Soil microbial communities from a riparian zone of the East river system, Colorado, United States - L3m1 | ecosystem: Environmental > Terrestrial > Soil > Riparian zone | place: USA: East River... | reverse complement strand
ACGAGGGGGGCCAGAGCGTCGAGTACCGCGTCAACAGCGCCGGCAACGTCATCTCCAAGCGCGTGGTGAACTGAGCGCCATGCGCAAGAGCGCGTGACCGTGCGTTGCTTGACGAATGCGTTTCTGGAACTGACTGGTCCGCGCTGGGGCGGGAAATTCAACGTCGAATGCCCGGCGCGTGATCAGCCAGGAGGACGCCAGGCAGCGTCCCTCTCACAACGGGGTGTGAGCAGCCCTCGAAACTAGGAGGGCCTTCACCCCGTCCGATAGCCGACTTCACCTCGACGAGACGGTCAGAACGGCCGTTTCTGTGAGCAGATGCAACGCCGGCAGGCTCGTGCCTTGAGCGGGTGAGGCGATTGACAACGGGCTGTGATCGCTCCCCATAGTTCGTGAGGTCTGGGCGATAATTGTCCTAGCGTTCGAGTCGAAGGGGGAGCCTGACGATGTGGCCTGGATTCGATCCCGATACCAAGAGGGAGCTGGAGAATATCCGCAGAATGGTCATTCTCCAGCGTCAGACGCCGACAAGAGAGTGGCCTCTCATCCGTGTGGACATCGACGAACAGGCTGGCCTTCTGGTGGTGCGTGAGTGGCCGGATGGTTCCGTCACAGCATATGTCGGACGCCGTACCGAACCCTGATTCTTTCGCTCGCGAGGGCTCTATGAAATCAGCGGCAGCCTTCACGGTGTTCATCGCGGGTGCGTTGCTGGCATCTGCCTGCCATCCCGCCCGCGAGAGCGCAGACGCCGGTGACGCCTCTGCTCCAGCCACGAAGTCGGTGGTCGCGGACAAACCGTTCGTCGCCGCGGGGAAAATCAACCTCGAACTCGATGGCGGGTCATACGTCGTCCGCAGCACGGCCGACAATCACATTCGTGTCACGCTGACCGGAAACACCGGGAACGCAAAAGCCGAGCTGACGGCGCGCGAGACCGACGCGACCGTGGAGGTCAAGGACACGCCGCGCAACTTCCGCGCGACGATCGAGGTGCCGCCGGTGGCCGATCTGGTCGTCCACTTCAAGGGCGGCGAGTTGGTGATGGAACCGATCGCCGGGAACAAGGACGTGCAGAGCTACGGCGGCGACATCAGGATTGGCGTCGGCGATCCCAACGACTATTCGGCGGTCGATGCGTCCCTCAAAGCCGGCGAGATCGACGCCGGTGTGTTCGGTGGCTCGAAGTCCGGTCTGCTGCCGCACTTCACCTGGTCAGGCCCCGGTAAATACACGCTCCGCGCCGATCTCGGCGCCGGCAACCTGGTGTTGCGCAGCAAATAGCTACGTCAGCTGACCTCGACGCAAAATCTGCCACGTCTGAAGTACGCCACCCTCGCAGCCCGGGGTCAGACCCCACTCTGACCCCGCAGGCAGCCGCGAGCCCCGACAGCGAGAGCTGTCATCCGTTCGGATTGAACCGATACCCGACCCACGGCTCGGTCACCAGATAGCGCGGGTTCGAGGGATCGGGCTCGAGCTTCTTCCGCAGCTGCCCCATGAACACGCGCAGGTATTCGGGCTGCTCCTGCGACGCCTCGCCCCACACCGCCTCGAGCAGCGTGCGGTGCGTGATGACGCGGTTCGGATGGCGCGCCATGTAGACGAAGAGGTCGAACTCCTTCGGCGTGAGCCGCACCTCGGTGCCGCGCGCGTGGACGCGCCGGCTCTCGAGATCCACCCGGAAATCGCCGGCCTCGAACGACGACACGTCAGCATCGCTGCCGCTGCGCCGCAATGCCGCGCGCACGCGCGCCAGCAGCTCGTCGATCCCGAACGGCTTGGTGACGTAGTCGTCGGCGCCGCAGTCCAGCGCCTCGACCTTGGTCTTCTCCTCGCCCTTGACCGACAGCACGATGATCGGGACCGTCGACATGGCGCGGATCCGCTTGCACAGCTCGAGACCGTCCATGTGCGGCATGTAGAGATCCGTGATCACCAGCTCGGGCCGCCACTCGTTGAAATTGGTGAGCGCCGCCTCGCCCTCCGCGGCGGTGCGCACCTGATACCCCTGGCTGCTCAACACGGTCCGGAGCACGCGTGTGATCTGCGGCTCGTCGTCCACCACCAGCACGCGCGACTTGTCAGTGGTCGTCGCCATCGTGGCACTCATAGTCATTGATACTCCTTTTGGCCCAAACTATCTCGCCGCCAGCGCCGCCGCCGGCGCCTGACGATCGATGTCGGACGCCTCGACAGCCACCGGCAGCGTCATCGAGATCGACGTGCCGTGGTCGTCGACCGCATCCACCCAAATCCAGCCGGCCTGCGCCTCGACCAGGCGACGCGCGATCGGCAGCCCGAGACCGATGCCGCCGCGGCGCGGATCGTGCGACTGCCGGCCGGGAATCCTGAAGAACTTCTCGAATACGCGTTCACGGTAATCGGCCGGGATGCCCGGACCTTCGTCGATGACCGTGAACCGGACGTGACGGTCGCCATCGCGCCCGGCCCGCACGGTAATCGTGCTGCCCGCCGGCGCGTACTTGCTCGCGTTGTCGAGCAGGATGTAGATGACTTCGGTAATCGACGCTTCGTCGACCGACACGCGCGGCAGTTCGTCGGCGAGCGCCACCGCGACGCGGTGATCGCGCGTCACCGTCTCGGCGCGCGCCAGCCCCGCCCGCACCAGGTCGTCGGCCTGCACCGCCCGCAGGTGCACCGGCTGCGCCGGCTCGGACCGATCGGAGGTCGACAGCCCCTCGATGAATCGATTGAGCCGATCCGATTCTTCGTCGATCACCTGGAGCAGTTCGTGCCGGCCTTCGCTGGACAACTCCGACTGCGGCTTCCACGGACCGGACCGGATCAGCGCCGTCACGGCCGCCTTGATCGCGGTGAGCGGCGTGCGCAGATTGTGCGTCAAGGCGTCGAGCAGCGCCGCCTTGAGCTGCTCGTTCCGCCGCGCGGCCTCGGCTTCGCTGGCGCGCTCGAAGGCCGCTTGCAATTCCTGATACAGGCGTTGAATCTCCTGCTGCCCGGCTTTGGCCTCGGCGGCGCGCCGTTCGGCGCGCGAGGCCAGCTCACCCGCAATCACCGCCGTGACGGTGAAGACCACGAAGGCAATCCAGTCCTCGGGGTCCTCGATGCCGAACCCTTCCGGTGGGAGGAAAAAGTACGAATAGGCGGCGGCGCCGCTGGCGGCGGCGACCAAGGCGGGGGCGGTCCCCCAGAACCTGGCGATGACGACCACGTCCAGTAGGAGGAGCGGCGCAGCGACGCCGGCATAGCTGACCGACGCCAGCTCGAGGCACACCACGATGGCACCTACCGTCGCCGCGGCTCCGACGAACTTCAGCCAGCGCACACGATGATTATGAACCTCGACCTCAAGTACCGCCAGCACACGACTTCCTTATGCGTTTACCGCCGGTTTTGCTAGAATTGAACCGTGGTTCACTTTTCGAACCGTCGTTCGAAACGCGCCGATGCACGCCGCGTCGACATCATGCGCGCCGCCGCCACCGTCTTTCGCGCCCGCGGCTTCAGCGCCGCCGGCATGCGCGACATCGCCGTCGCCGCCGACCTGTCGCCGGGCAACCTGTATCACTACTTCCGCGGCAAGGAGGAGCTGCTCTTCTTCTGCCAGGACCGCTCGCTGGACCGGCTGCTCGACGCCCTGGCCGCCGCGCGGACCGCCGGCCCGAAGGATCGGCGTCCGCTGGCGGTGCGTCTCCGCGAGCTCGCCATCGCGCACGTGCTGTGTCTCATCGATGGTCTCGAAGGGTCCGCCGCTCACCTCGAGGTCGACGCTCTGCCGCCACCGCTCCGCGAGCGGATCGTCGCCAAGCGCGATCGCTACGAGCGCGGCGTTCGCGCCCTCGTCGCGGCGGAAAGCGGCCGCGGCGCCGAAGCGGCCGTCGCCACCCGCGCGTTTCTCGGCGCGCTCAACTGGACGGCCCACTGGTTTCGCCCCGACGGCGCGCAGCCGCCGCAGCGCGTCGCCGAGCTCGTCGCCGACTATGCCGTCGCTGGATTGATCTATGGCCCCACACGCTCACATCACCTTCACCGTCAACGGCGAGCCGGCCGAGGTCGCGTTCGCCCCCTACAAGACGCTCCTCGAGGTGCTGCGTGAGGACCTGAATCTGCCCGGCACGAAACACGGCTGCGAGCTCGGCGAGTGCGGGGCGTGCGCGGTGCTGCTCGACGGACAAGCGGTGCTGTCGTGTCTGGTGCTCGGCGTCGACTGCGACGATCGTGATGTCACGACCGTAGAGGGTCTGGCATCCGACGGCCGCCTGCATCCGCTGCAGGACGCGTTCGCCGATCTCGGCGCCGCGCAGTGCGGCTATTGCACGCCAGCATTCCTGGTCACGGCCAAGGCGCTGCTGGACGAGCACCGGCATCCCACGCGCCATCAGATCCGGGAGGCGCTTTCCGGCGTCCTATGTCGCTGCACGGGATATCAACAAATCTTCGAGGCCGTCGAAGCAGCGGTCGCGACGACCGACTCCCGACTCGCGACTAGCGACGCCCGGAGTCGCCGATGAAGGTCATCGGCATCCCCAGGCGACGGGTCGACGGACGCGCCAAGGTCACCGGACAGACGCGGTTTGCGGACGATGTGGTGCTGCCGCGGATGCTGCACTGCAAGCTGCTTCGTTCGACCGTCCCGCATGCCCGCATCGTCCGGATCGACGCGTCACGCGCGCGGGCGCATCCTGGCGTCCGTCTCGTCCTCACCGGCGCCGACTTTCCGATTCCGTATGGCATTCTGCCGGTCAGCCAGGACGAGCACGCGCTCGCCATCGACCGCGTGCGATTCGTCGGCGACCCGGTCGCGGCCGTGATTGCGCGCGACGAGTTGACCGCCTTCGAGGCGCTGGATCTGATCGCCGTCGACTACGAGCCGCTGCGGACGTTCAGCAGTCCGGACGACAGCCTGGCGCACGACACACCCCGCATCCACGACTACGGCGACGCCGGGAATATCCACAAGCTCGTCTCGCTCCGCTTCGGCGACGTGCAGGCCGCGCTGTCGGCGGCCGATCACGTGTTCGAGGACACCTTCTTCTACGAAGGCAACACGCATCTGCCGATCGAGCAGCACGCCGCGGTCGCGGCGAAGGACCCCGACGGAAAGCTCGTCTTGTGGTCGAGCACGCAAACGCCGCATTACGTCCATCGCGCACTGGCCAAGGCGCTCGCCATGCCCGCGGCGCACGTCCGCGTCATCGCGACGCCGAACGGCGGCGGCTTCGGCGGCAAGAGCGATCCGTTCAACCACGAAGTCGTGGTCTGCAAGGCCGCACTCCTGCTCGATCGCCCGGTCAAGATCTGCCTCACCCGTGAAGAGGTGTTCTACTGCCACCGCGGCCGGCATCCGGTGTTGATGCGTTTCGAAACCGGCGTCAAGCGGGACGGCACGATCACCGGCATGCGGGTGCAGACCGTGCTGGACGGCGGCGCGTACGGTTCCTACGGTGTCGCCAGCACCTTCTACACCGGCGCGCTGCAGACCGTCACCTATCACATCCCCACCTACGAGTTTCGCGGATGCCGCGTCTTCACCAACAAGCCTCCATGCGGACCAAAGCGCGGGCACGGCACGCCGCAAAGCCGCTTCGGCCAGGAGATTCAACTCGACAAGATTGCCGAGCGGTTGGCGCTCGATCCCGCCGATCTTCGGCTCCGCATCGTCGAACAGCCGGAAACGCTGACCGCCAACTACCTGCACGTCGGCACGATTGGATTGGCCGAATGCATTCGTCGCGTGACGCACGCAGCGCAGTGGAGTGAACAGTTCCGCAAGCTTCCGGCCGGCCGCGGCGTCGGCCTCGCCTGCTCGTCGTATCTCTCCGGCGCCGGACTGCCGATCTACTGGAACGACATGCCGCACTCGGGCGTGCAGCTCAAACTGGATCGGAGCGGTGGCGTCACGGCGTTCTGCGGCGCCACGGAAATCGGCCAGGGGTCGGACGACGTGCTCGTCGCGTGCGTCGCGGAGGTGCTGGGCATCGATCCGAACGACATCCGCGCTGTCACCGGCGATACCGATCTCACGCCGGTGGATCTTGGTTCCTATTCGAGCCGCGTGACCCTGATGATGGGCAACGCGGCGATTCAAGCGGCCGAGCGTGCTCGCGATCTGCTGGCGGACGCGGTATCGAAGAAGCTGAGCGTTCCCAAGGATCGGCTCGTGTTCGCCGAACGCCGCGTGTTTGATACGGAGGACCCGGCCGTTGGCGTCAGCTTCAGCGAGGCGGTGTGCCTGGCGGAAACGATGTTCGGCACGCTGGGTACGACGGGGTCGTACACGCCACCACGATCGGCTGCCCGATTCAAGGGCGGCGGCGTGGGGCCGTCGCCTACCTACTCCTACACCGCCGCCATCGTCGAGGTCGACGTCGATCAGTCCACCGGCTGGATCCATGTGCCGCGCGTCTGGATCGCGCACGACATCGGCCGTTCGCTCAATCCGACGCTCGTGCGAGGTCAGGTCGAAGGCAGCGTCTACATGGCGCTCGGCGAAGCGCTGATGGAGGAACAAACGTTCCGCCGGCTGCCGTCGAAGCTCTCGCACGCCCTGGTGCACAAGTTTCCTTCGATGCTGGAGTACAAGAGTCCGACGACACTCGACATGCCCGAGGTGTTCACCGAGCTGGTCGAGAATCCGGATCCGCGCGGACCGTTTGGCGCCAAGGAAGTCGGACAGGGCCCGCTGCTGCCGGTCATGCCAGCCGTCGCCAATGCCATCTACGACGCCGTCGGCGTGCGGATCGACGAAGTGCCGATCACGCCCGAGAAGGTGCTGCGCGCGCTCGACGCAAAGGCCGCCGGGAAACCGGCGCGGGTCGGTCCAACGCGGTTCCCCGCTGTCCCCTGGCCCGCCGCGCTGGAGGTGCCGCCGCCCTGGGAGGGCGGGGATGGCACGGCCATAGACAAAGTTAAAAGTGAAAAGGGAAAAGTTAAAAGTGCCGAAACGGAGGTGGTTCGGCCATGATGCGCCTTCCCTACTTCGCGTTTCATGCGCCGACTACGGTCCACGAGGCGGCGGATCTGATCGCGTCGTCGCCCGACGCGATGCTGGTGGCGGGCGGGACGGATCTTCTGCCGAACATGAAGCGGCGCCAGCAGGTCCCGCGAACGCTCGTGAGCCTGCGACGCGTCGGCGAGCTCAAGGAGATCGCGAACGGCAACGGCCTCACAATCGGCGCAGGGCTGACGCTCAGCGGGCTGGTGCGCGAGGCTCGCATCCGCCAGCGGTATGCCGCGTTGTGGCAAGCCGCGTCGTCCGTGGCGACGCCGCATCTCCGCAACATGGGCACGCTCGGCGGCAACCTCTGCCTGGATACACGGTGTAACTACTACGACCAGAACTACGAATGGCGGAAAGCGATCGATTTCTGCATGAAGAAGGACGGCGCAATCTGCTGGGTCGCGACCGGAAGTCCCAAGTGCCTGGCGGTGTCGTCCACCGACACCGCCCCTGCGCTGCTGGCGCTCGGCGCAACGGTGGTGCTCGTCAGCGTTGACGGTACCCGCGAGATCGCCGTCAGCGACCTCTATCGCAACGACGGAATCGAATACCTGACGCGAAGACCGAACGAGATTCTGACCAGCGTCCGGCTGCCCCGCCTCGACGGTTGGCGCAGCACCTACTGGAAGCTGCGACGGCGCGGCGCGTTCGACTTTCCTGTCCTTTCCGTGGCGGCTGCGGTGAAATGTGGCGCTGACGGGATGGTCGAAGACGCACGCCTGGTGTTGGGAGCCGTCTCGTCGCGACCTGTGGAAACGCCGGCGGCAGCCGCGACGCTCGTCGGTCAGCCGCTGACGGACGACGGCATCGCGCGCGCCGCGGAACTCGCGGCCAAGCCAGCCAAGCCGATGGACAATACGGACTTCAACCTTCTGTGGCGGAAGCGCGTCGTGCGCGAATTCGTGACCTATGCGCTGCGAGAGCTGCGCGGGGACGACGTGCGCGAGCTCAGATGGAAGCTTTCGCGGCAGTCGTAGCGCAGCCCTTTAGGGCTGCTTCTCCGAGGGCAGGCCTAAAGGCCTGCGCTACTTCAAAACAACCGCCGGTAATCCTCGTAATTCACCGGCACGCCGACCACCAGACTGCGACGCCGCTCGACGGCCACCTTCACCGCCGACGCCAGTTCCTCCGGATTGCTGGTGCGCAGCCCCTGGACGCCACAGGCCTCGGCCATCTTCACTGTATCTATCCGGCCGAAATCCATGCGGTACCGCTCCAGCTTTCTGCCTTCCTGCGCGAGCTTGATCAGCGAATAGCTGCCGTCCTCCAACACGACCGTGACAAACGGCGCGCCGACGCGCTCGGCGGTCTCCAGCTCCTGGGCGTTCATCGAAAAGCCGCCGTCGCCAACCGCTGCCAGCACCGGCACGTCGGGACGCGCCAGCTTCGCGCCAATGGCGGCGCTCAATCCGTACGCCATGCCCGAGAGGCCGTTCGACATCCAGAACGTTTCGGGTTGGCGGCTCGGCCAGAACTGGCCGAACAGGTACTTGTGCGAGCCGACATCGGTGGTCACGATCGTTTCGGGTGGTACCGCCGACGACAAGGCGCGGATGATGTCGCCGGGCCACATCGTGCCCGAAGATTCCGTGCGGTCGTTCAGCAGGCTGCATCGCTTGTCCTGGAACGCCTGAAAGGGCGCCGGCCATCGTGTCGGCGCAGGCTCCGCTACGAGTGTGTCCAGCAGCTGGGCGTGATCCACAAGAGTGACGTCTGATGGGAGGCGCCCGCCGACGTTCGCCGACTCGAGAAGCCAGTGAATCGGCAGCTCCGCGTGCCACGTCTTGTCGACCTCCACTGGATCGAGCCCGAAGCCTATGAGCAGATCCGACGCCGCCAGCGCTTCGCAGACGAGACCATCGGCGGCCATGCCGCTGATGACGCCGACGAAGTTCCCGGCAGTCTCGTCGACAATCCCTTTCACCTTGGGCGTGACAGCAACCGGCAGGTTCCAATCAGTGATCCATCGCCGGATGCGCTGAGCATTCGACGAATGAATCCCCAACCCGATCAGCACCAGCGGCCGCGTGGCTTTTGCGAGTAGCGCTGTGAGCTCAGTCGCTTTTCGACTGGCATCTTCAGAACTCGTAGCGCAGCCCTTTAGGGCTGCTTCCGCGACGGCAGCCCTGAAGGCCTGCGCTACATTCGAACCGGCTGCATCCTTCACCGCTTCCCGCGCCGACAGCGTCAGATACGCCGGCCCGAACGGCCGCCGCATACATTCGTCGAGCGCGCGTCGGACGACCTCCCCGGCGTTCTGGCCAGTGATCGTGTCTACGTACCGGCACAGCGGGCTGTAGGTCTCGCGAAGCGGCAGCAGTTGATGTGTGTGGCTGTCCGGAAACTCCGCGGGGATTTGCGCGGAGATCGCGAGCAGCGGTTCCTGATCCAGATATGCGCTGCTGAGCGGCAGCATCAGATTGGCGGCGCCCGGACCAAGCGTGGTCAGGACGACGCCCGGCTGTCCACGCAGTTTTCCGTACACGGCGGCGGCTATTCCGGCGTTCGCCTCGTGCCGCATCAGAACGAAATCGACCCCGGCGCGCCGGAGCTCGTCGATCAGGACGAGGATTTCGCCGCCGGGCAGTCCGAACACGCGTTCGATGCCGGCATCGGCGATGGCTTTTGCGGTAACAGCGGCAGTGGTGGGCATGCGGTCGTCTAGTAGCCCGACGACCCCGCCGACGCGGGCGCTTCGCCGCGCGCCTGCTGCACGATCTTGACGCCGGCGCTGGCGCCGACCCTGGTTGCGCCTGCGGCGATCATCGCTTTCATTCCTTCGAGATCCCGCACGCCACCTGCGGCCTTGACCCCCATCTCGGCGCCGACGACACGCCGCATCAGGGCGACGTCGGCGGCGGTTGCGCCACCGGACGCAAAGCCGGTCGACGTCTTCACGTAGTCCGCCCCGGCCGCCTTGGCAAGCGTGCACGCAGTGATCTTCTCGTCGTCGGTCAACAGCGCCGCCTCGATGATCACCTTGCTGAGAACACCGCAGCTGCGGCACGGGTCCACGACCGCCTCGATGTCGCGCTCGACGACGCGGAGGTCGCCGGACTTCAGCGCGCCGACGTTGATCACCATGTCGATTTCACGCGCACCGTCGAAAATCGCCCGCTGCGTTTCGTAGCCCTTGACGTCCGCGGTGTTGGCGCCGAGCGGGAAGCCGACGACCGTGCAGACACCGACTCCACTGCCGGCCAGCAGCCTCGCGCACACGGCAACCCAGGTCGGGTTGACGCAGACGGTGGCGAACTTGAACTGCGCGGCCTCGCGGCACAGCTCCTCGATGTTCTGCCTCGTGGCATCCGGCTTCAGCAGCGTGTGATCGATCATCGACGCGACACTGGGCGGTGCGCCTCCCGTCGC
>Ga0193696_1000776_pt1 | contig 10358 bp, 1 predicted proteins | sample L3m1metaG_FD_145074 | JGI IMG/M metagenome (GOLD analysis project Ga0193696, IMG submission 145074) | Soil microbial communities from a riparian zone of the East river system, Colorado, United States - L3m1 | ecosystem: Environmental > Terrestrial > Soil > Riparian zone | place: USA: East River... | reverse complement strand
CGTCCTCCGGCCTCCGGGCGAGCACCGCCCACTCGGCGAGACGAGCCCGCACCTCGTCGACCAGGCTCGCAGACTCGATCTCCTCCGCGATTCCGAGCGCCTCGTTCAGCAGCCGGTGCGCGTCGTCGAGCTCTCCGCCGCGCGCGGCGATGCGACCCAGGTTCGAGAGCGCGTGCGTCAGCAGTAGGCGGTGGCCGGCGTTGGCGAATACCTCGCGGGCCTCCTCGGCCAGCCCGGCCGCGGTCGTCAAGTACCCCTGGTCGGACTTGATCTCGCCGATGTTGTTCGTGATCGTCGCCGCGCCGACGACGTCGCCGATCCGCTCGCGCAACGCCTTGCTCTGGTCGTAGTGCTCGAGCGCCTGCTGCCAGCGGCCCTCGTAGTAGGCGTCGACACCGAGGTTGTTGAGCACGTTCGCCTGGCCGAGCAGGTCGCCGATCTCCTCGTAGATCGGCAGCGCGAGCCCGCGTAGCGCCACTCGCTCCGGGCTGCGGTTCGAGATGTACGCGAGGTGCATCAGGTAGTAGGCGTGCGCGAGCGCCGGCAGGTCGTCTGCCTTCCCGGCCTCCTCGACGACCTGCTTGCACCAGCCTGCGCCGTCGACGAACTCCCCCTGACGCACGCGCACGCCCGCGTACGCGAGCGCGAGCTCGGAGCGCATGCGCACCTGCTCGTCGGGCTCGAGCTCGTCGAGCGAGCGGAGGCCGCGGTTGTACCAGCGCAGCGCCTCGGGGTAGCGCCCGAAGCGCTCGCGGATCACGCCTTCCTTCAGCAGCAGCCTTGGGTGTGAGTCGAGCTCGCGCGCCTGCGCGTACGCCTCCTCTGCGTCGGCGTAGAGGCCGGCGAGCTCGCTGACGTCGCCGAGCGCTTCCCAGGCTCGGGCCACTTCGGCCGGGTCGAGCTCGAGCTGCGGCGCGAGGTCGACTGCGCGCCGGTAGAAGCCGGCCGCCTCGACGTTCGCGAACTTCTCCTGCGCGCGCTCGCCGGCAACGAGCGAATAGCGGTAGCTCTTACCGGCATCGGCGGCGTGGAAGAAGTGCAGCGAGAGCAGCTCGGCGAACTCGCCCCGGCCTTCGCCCTCGAGCCGTTCGTAGGCTTCGCCGACCTTGGCGTGCAGCTCGCCGCGCCGCTTGTACGAGAGGCCTTCGTACGCCGCGTCGCGGAAGAGCGCGTGACGGAAACGGAAGGCGCCGGGCGTGTACGGGTCGCGCTCGACGAACTCGGCCAGGCGGTCCCATGCGTCCGAGTCGGCCGAGGCCTCGGAGTCGTCGACCAGCACCTCGCCGACGAGCTCCGAGCTGAAGCTCGCGCCGAGCACCGCCGCGTAGCGCAGGAGCGCGCGGTCGCCCGGCTCGAGCTTGTCGATCCTCGTCGCGACGACGGCCTCGACGCTCTCCGGCAGCGCCTCCTCCTCGGGCGCGCCAGAGGACGCAACCAGCTCCTGCAGGAAGAGCGGGTTGCCGCCGGCCCGCCCGGCGATCGCGGCAGCCTCGTGCTGGAGCAGGCCTTGCGCGGCCGCCGCGCCGATCAGCGCCTGTGACGCCTCCTCGTCGAGCGGCTGGAGCTGGATCGTCATCGCCGGGATCGGGGGCATGCCGTCCGCCGCCGAGAAGCCGCCCTCGACGGGCCGGCGGGTCGCGCAGACGAGCCAGGGGCGGGTCGACACCTGGCCGCCGAGGTGGCGCAGGAGCTCGGCAGAGGCCTCGTCCATCCAGTGGACGTCCTCGATCACGAGCAGGGTCGGGCCTTCGAGCAGCTTCGTCAGCACCGACTCGACGACGCCGTGCAGGCGGGCGCGCCGGAAGGCCGGCTGGAGCTCTTCGACCTCCTTGGTCGGATCGACGTGGACGTCGAGCGGCAGCGCGACGAGCGGCAGCCACGGCACGAGCTCGGGGTCGAGCTCCGTCACGCGCTCGCGCAGGGCATCCGAGGCCGCGCCGTTCTGCGGCAGCCCGAGCAGCGACCGGAGCAGCCCGCGGAAGGCGAAGTACGGCGTCGAGGCCTCGTACTGGGCGCACGCCGTCGTCACCGAGAGCAGGTCCGGAGCCTGCGCCTGGAGCTCCTCGACCAGCCGCGACTTGCCCATGCCGGGCTCGCCGATCAGCTCGACCAGGTTGCCGAAGCCCATGCGCACCGGCGCGATCGCTGCGGACAGGATCGTCAGCTCGCGCTCGCGGCCGACGAATGGCAGCCGGCGCTCGGGCTCGGCTGCGGCCGTGCCGGAGACGGCGACGACGTCGAACGCCGTGACCGGCTCGGCGATCCCCTTCAGCGTCAGCGGCTCGAGCTCGACCGTCTCGAACGTGCTGCGCGAGCGCGCGAGCAGGTCCGACGTGGTCAGCACCTGGCCGGGCTTGGCCTTGCCCATCAGCCTCGCGGCCAGCGCTGCCGTCTTGCCGAGGATCGTGTAGGTGCGCCGGAAACGGGCGCCGACCTCGCCCGCGAAGACACGGCCGCGGGCAGTGCCGATCCGGAGCGGCAGCTCGCTCACGAGGTCGCCGATCCCGCGCGCGGTGCGCAGAATGCGCTCCTCGTCCTCGCCGGCGGTCTCGGGCGCGCCGGCGACGAGGATCATCTTGCCGCCGTCGGTGTCGATGTCGGTCTCCAGGAACGTCACACCGTGCTCGTCCGCGACCCGCTGCGCGCCCGTGACCAGCTCGTCGAGCACCGCGGCGACCCGCTCGGCGCCGGACTCGGCCAGCAGGGCGTCGACCCCGCCGAAGTGCACGAAGGCGACCGAGGCCTGCCGGTGCTCGGACTCGGCGCGACCGTCCGCGACCACACGGCGGATCGGGCCCGGCACGCAGGCGGCGAGATCGACCCCCTCGAGCGGCGGCAGCGGCTCGATCCCGGCGCTCGCCCCGGGGGCGAGCTTCAGCAGCCGTCCCTCCTTCTTCGGCTCGCCGAGAATCGCGTCGGGCAGCGTGGCGGCGGTCTCGTCGCTGACGAGGATCTCTCCGGCTTCGGCACCCGACTCCATTGCCACGGTTCGCGTGACGCCGGGGCCCGTCAGCAGCAGCTCCCGGTGCGACTCGCCGACGAGGAAGAAGTCGTACGCGTCGGCGTGGATGCCGACGTGCATCTTCAGCTCGACCGGCCCGACCGAGGTCTGCGGCTGTCCGAGCTCCTGGAGCGCCGTGCGCATGCCGTAGGCGGCGTCGCAGGCCCGCGCGGCATGGCCCTCGCCTGTGAAGAAGAGCAACAGCGCGTCGCCGCCGAACTTGAGCAGCCCGCCGCCGAAGGCGTAGGCGACGTCGAGCAGGCGCTCGAAGGTGCGGTTCATCACCGCGGTGACCTCCTCCGCGCCGAGCTTGCCCTTCTGGGCGAGCCGCTCGTTCAGCGCGGTGAAGCCCGAGATGTCGACGAAGGCAAGCGTTCCCTCGAGCCGGCGGTGCCGCGCTTCCGGGTCCACGCGCAGCCAGTCGACGACGACGCGCGGAACAAACGGCGTCAGATCGACGAACGATGAGCTGGTCTCAGGAACCGCGGTCACAAGCCCTCCGGCGCCCGCTTCGTAGCCCCTCCAGCGCCGAAAAGGGATTGTCGCATGCTTGACAATCTCCCTCGGCGGCGTAGTGTCTGCCGCGGTCGTGAGGTTCCATCACGGCCGGGGAGTGGGACTCATGGCGTCTGCGGTCGAGAGGGGTTTTTCATGATGGTTCGTCGTTTCGCGCTGGTCGCTGTGGCGGCAGCAGCTCTACTCATGCTCGCGACCGGCGGCGGCACGGCCGCCGAGGTCCTTCCGCCGACCGATGTCATCACTCCGGATCCCGTCTCCGTGTCGCTCGGTAAGGGCAGCTCGACGACGGTCGATTCCTCGCTGCACCTGACCCGGCTCCCCGCGAGGGCCGACATCCTGCTTGCGCTGGACACGACCGGCAGCATGCAGCTGGCGATCGACAATGCCAAGGCTGACGCGAACGACCTCGTCAACACCATTCAGGCGCAGATTCCCGGCGCCAGGTTCGCGGTCGCCAGTTTCAAGGATTATCCGATCTCGCCCTTTGGCTCGACAGGCGATTACCCCTGGCACCTCGACGCCGACTTCACAACGAACCAGGGCACGATCGACTGTCCCATTGGAGTCGACACGACCTCGCTGAGCCCGATCGCTTGCGCGCTAAATGGCCTTAGCGCGGGCGGCGGAAACGACAATCCGGAGGCGTACAACCGGGCTTTCTACGAAGCTGACCGGCTCAGCTGGGCGGCGAGCGCTCCGCGATTCATGATCGTCCTCGGTGACCAGCTTCCGCACGACACTCAAATCAATACGACGTTTCCAGCTTGTCCGAACACGGCTCAAAACGACCCAGGACCGGATGGGACACTGGGCACGTCGGACGATCTGCAGACGAAGCCTGTGCTCGACGCCCTCAAGGCGCATCACACGAACGTCTCGTTCGTGACCTACAACGCCAACGCGACCAACACCGCCTGTCACACCCAGATGGCCGAGTACACCGGGGGCAGGGACACGGTTCACGGTGCGACCGACTCGCTCAAAGCGCAGATCGTCGATCTCATCACGCAGGCGGCATCGCACGTCGACAGCGTCAGCTTCAGCGTCGTCGGCCCCGAGACGGCGTTGAAGCCGACGCTGAGCTTCAACCCGCCCACCCTCGGCCCGGCTACCGCGCCTGCGGATCTGTCGTACGCACTGACGATCAACGTGCCTAACGGCACTCCGACCGGGACGTACGACTACACCGTGCACGCGGATGTCGACGGCAGCGACCGCGCCCAGCAACAGGTCCACGTCACCGTCTCCAACACGACCGTCAGCGGTCTGACGATGACCTCCGACGAGCAGGCGATCCCGGCGGGAATCAAGTCGGTCCCGCTCGGGTCGGTCCCGGTGAACCGCCTGGCGACACTGAGTGCGGACCCGAACTCCGGGCCTGCGGGCTCCACCGGCGCCGCTGGCTCGATCGGCGCGGCCGGTTCGATCGGCACCGCAGGTTCCATCGGAGCTGCCGGCTCGATCGGAGCGGCCGGTTCGATCGGTGCGGCCGGTTCCATCGGCGCCGCTGGTTCGATCGGCGTCGGCTACATCGGTCTCGGGACGATCGGTGCGGCCGGCTCGATCGGCACTGCCGGCTCGATCGACACGAGCTCGATCCCGGGAGGCGGGGCGGTTCTGAAACGGATCGTGCTGTCGGACCTGCCGCTCTCAGGAGCCACCTGGGCCGACATCCTCAAGAACACGCCGATGGCCAACCAACCGCTCCAGGCGGTGACGTTCTACGACATGGCCACCTATGCCACCCCGGACACCGGTGGCGACGGCAAGACGCCGTGGGGACGCCTGACCTCGTTGCCGCTGAGCAAGGTCACATTCGTGACTAGCCTCTGGCGCGACGTCCCGCTCGGCGCGGTCCTGCTCGGCAACACGCCGCTGGACCACCTTTCACCGCCGGCGAAGCCCGATGGGAGTTACTACGCCAGCTGGACGGCTGCACTCAACGATCCGATCACAGGTGGAAGCGCCGCGGGCTTGACGTTGTCCACGAACACCGTCTTCGGGGTCGCGATTGCAGGTCAGCTCGGGACCCAGAACCTCGGCTCGATACGGGTTGGCTCGATCGGCGCAGCCGGCTCGATCGGCGCAGCCGGTTCGATCGGCGCGGCGGGCTCGATCGGGGCGGTCGGCTCGATCAAGGCCAGCTCGCTGGACCTCCGCTTCACGGGCCTTGCCGACGTTCCCTTGACTACCGCGGCGATCAATCCCCTTTCGGATGTGGTGAATTGCAACACCTTCAGCTGTACGGGCAAGACGCTGGGCGATGCCTCTGCGGCTAACGCCATCCTGCCCGCGCTGACGCTCGCGCAGCTCTTCGAGCACCTGCAGCCCCCCTATTACACGAACACCACGATCACGATCGGTCAGCTCGTCCAGGCGATGCTGACTGCCTCCGATTATCCGTGGGAGGAGATCCTGCTCGACGGCCTGCAGAGCGTCCCCGGCGTGGGCACGGGGCTCAACGTCCACTACCACGTCAACTTCGACCTCGTGTGCTTGGCGAGCCCGACGCTCACCTCCATCCATGTCAAGCTGCCGAAGGGCTACTTCCCCGTCGCAGGCTCGTCCAAGTTCTCGTACGACGGCGGAGCTCAGCTCGCAGCGGCCGATCCGACCGACACGGGCAATGGGCCGGTCTGGTCGTCTCCGCCGGGCACGCCGTGCCCGGGCACGGCCACACGCCACGTGCGTCTCGACTTCACCTCGTACTCGGGGCTGACGATCGGCACGCAGACCTCGAAAGTCGACGTGACGGCCAGCGGCACGTATTCGGCCACTGACCAGGCGCCCGTGACCGTCACCCAGCACTGGGAGCCGAACGACGATCCTGCGACCGCTCCGACGATCGACAAGAACACCCTTGTCGTGGGCCATATCGCAGCGTCGAGCGACCGTGAGTTCTTCCGCTTCCCGCTCGACGGACTCGCTTCCGGGACCAAGGTGCAGGTCTATCTCAAGGTTCCGCGCGACGCGGATCTCGACCTCGTCGTGAACAAGCCGCCCGCGCCCGGTGTCCAGTCGAGCGGCGCAGCCGGCTCGATCGGCGCGGCCGGTTCGATCGGCACGGCCGGTTCAATCGGGGCCGTCGGCTCGATCGGCGCGGCGGGCAGCATCCCGCTCGAGGACTTGGGGCCCGGCGTCGACAACTCGAACAGGGCGCTGCAGCCGGACGCAGCCTCCGATCTCGGCGCCGCGGCAACCGGCGCTGCCGGCTCGATCGGCACCGCGGGCAGCATCTCTGCGAACCGTGGCTCGGTGAACGAGGTCACGCAGATCGTCACGCACGGCGAGTCAGGAGCGGCCGTGATCGGCGTCAGCGGCTACAACGGCGCCTTCAGCTCGGACAACTACGTCCTGCGCGTGAAGGTGACGCCGCCGCCGACGTTGCCGCCTTGCCCGGCCGTGCTGGGCCTCGGCAGCGCCACCCCGGGCACCTTGCCCGCAGTCCCCGCGGCGAACGACCCGAGCGTGCACACGATCTTCCTCGTCAACCGCCAGCGGCTGGTCGGGCTCTACGGCACGTCTGGCGCCGACCTGCTGCTCGGCACCTCGTCCATGCTCAACCAGGTCGCCGCAGATCCCGGCGTCGGCGGCAAGATCCTGCCGGTCGACGGTGACCTGAACGTTCGCAACGCGTACTCGGCGTGGGATTCCAACCCGTGCTCGGTCGACGCTGCAAACGGCGTCGTGCGCGCGATCAACGCGCTCGTGACCACCTACCGCGCCAAGTACCCGAACTTGAAGTACGTGGTCTTGCTCGGCACGGACACCGCGCTGCCGATGTGGCGCCAGCAAGACCTGAATGCGGTCTCGCCGGAAGTGGACGAGGCGAACGACCTCGCGTTCACGACCAACGGTCTCAACACCGGCAACGCGATCTACGCCGCAGCCGCGCAGAACGCGTACCTGACGAACAGCGCCTACGGCGCGTTCACGCAGCATCCATGGCTGGGGCACGACGTCCCGCTGCCCGACGTGGCGGTCTCGCGTCTGATCGAGACGCCGGATGACATCAACGGACAGCTGACGCAGTACCACGACTCGCAGGGGCATCTGAACCTGCACAGCGCCTTGACGACCGGTGACTCGTTCTTCTCGGACGGCGCACAGACGGCGAGCGACGCCCTCTCGACTCAGCTCGGACTGGCGAGTACGAGCAACAGCACGCTGATTCCCCCGACCGCTAACTGGAATCGGCAGAACCTGCTCGATGCTTTCTTCCAGAGCAGCTCGCCCGTCCCAGACGTGGGCGCAATCTGGGCCCATTACAGCCACTGGGTCGCCCAACCTGCGAGCTTGCCCACCCCACTCACGCTGGCGGGCTTCGCGACCACGCGCGACATCGACCCAACGCACTCGCTTGCCGGCCGACTGCTGTTCACCGTCGGTTGCCACAGCGCGCTGAACGTCCCCGACTCGCTCGCCTCATCGGTTTCGACGGACGACCAACAGCGGCTCAAGGACTGGGCCCAGGCGTACATGGCCGCGAAGGCTGCGGTTTATGTCGGCAACACCGGCTTCGGCTACGGGGACACCGACCTGATCGACCTCTCCGAGCGGCTGATGGACCACTTCGCCAACAACATCAACTCCGGTGGCTCGATCGGAGAACAGTGGGTGCGAGCTCTGCACCAGTACTACGCGGAGCCGTCGAACTACGACGTCCTCGACGAGAAGGTGATGATCGAGGCGAACATGTACGGCCTGCCGTTCTACGACTTCGGCTCCATCGCACCCGTCAACCAGCCGCCGGCCGTGACCCCGCCGAGCCACGGCGTCGAGAACGGTGTCGACACTGCGCACCTCGGCGTGATCAGCGCAAACGTCACCGGCCACTCGGTCAGCGGAGGGCGCACGCTGTTCTATGACTCAGCGCATCCAGACGGCAGCACCGACACGAGCACGCCCGGCACCCCGCTGAGCTTCGGGACGCTCTCGGCCTTCTACCGACCGGCCCAGCCGACGGTCTCGCGCGACGTCACGGTTCCCGGCACGGTCGCGCATGGAGCATGGATCCGGAGCCTGAACACGAGCACCACGCCGGACGTGAAGCCCGTCAAGCCGTTCCCGCTCGTCTTCTCCAAGGAGGAGCTGCCGGCGAGGGACTACCCGAGCATCTACTTCCCGGCGAACCTCGTCGCCGTCAACCGGGACGGCAGCTTCGGGCAGGAGCACGACACGGCCGTGGTCAACCTCGGCAAGTTCTTCCCGAACGAGCCTCCCGCCGATCCAACGAAGGGCACGGAGCTAACGGTGAACTCCATCGGCCTCGACATCGGCTACTCGGGCTCGAACGACGTGACGCCGCCGCTGATCACGCAGGTCGGGGCGGTCAACACGGGCGGCACCACCTTCCCGGCGTTCGTTCGATGCCTCCGGCCTTGCGCGGGTCGCTGTCTTCTACACCACGGGCGCGCACGACTGGATCGTCAAGCCACTCACGAATGCTGGTGGTGGGCTCTGGACGGCCACGTTCGACGCGGGCGTGAGCTCGATCAGGCTCGACGGGGAGGCGCAGGATCTCGTCGGGAACGTCGGCTACAGCTTCAACAAGGCCGTCAACTTCCAGTCTGTGGTCGACACCACCGCTCCGTCGCTGCTCGCCTCGCAGCCGCTGCCGGGCGACACCTACACGCTCAACCAGCAGGTGAAGACGTCCTTCGACTGCTCCGACCTGGGCGGAACGGCGTCCTGCACGGGCACGACCGACATCGGCGGACCGCCGATTCAGAGCGGTGGGCTGCTCGACACTTCCAAGGTCGGGACTCATACCTTCACGATCACCGGCACCGACCTCTCCGGCCACGTGGCGACGAAGTCGTTCGGCTACAGAGTCCTGTTCGGCTTCTCCGGCTTCCGTCCCCCGATCTCCAGCTCATTGCTGAACGTCGACACCGCGGGCCGGACGATTCCCGTCAAGTGGGGCCTGACCCAGGCCGCCGGGGTTTACGCGAATCTGGATGCGGTGCAGGCGATCTGGTCGACCGGGATCACCTGCCCCAACTCGGGGGCGACCACGACCGCAGGCGACGTCCCGATCGGGCTCTCCGGCTTGAAGATCACCGGCGGCGACTTCCAGTTCAACTGGGCCACGGAGCGTTCCTGGAGTGGCACTTGCCGCCGGTTGTACATCCGGTTGAGCGACGGCACCACGCCGTCCGCCGACTTCCAGCTCAAGTAGCCCAGGCCGGGCTATCGACCCAGGACTCGAGGCGGCGAACGGCCGCCTCGAGTTCCTGCGCGCTCAGTCGAAACGGCTCCGCGTAGGGAACCTGAGCGACGGCTGCGGCGGGGTTGCGGCCCTCGAGCGCGTCGAGCACGTAGCGCACCGGCAGGCCGTGGGCGACCACGAGCACGGTGTCCTCCGGCCGCGCGAGGATCGTGCGGTAGGCGCGCGTGTAGCGGGCTACCGTCTGCGCCCTGCTGTCGCCGCCGGGCACGACGTCCTCGGGCCCGTGCGCGTGCGCCCACGCGCGGTACTCGGTCAGCGGGCGGCCCTCGAACTCGCCGAAGCGGATGTCGTTCAGGTCGGCGAGCACGAGCCGCGGGACATCGCGGCCCGCGAGCGCGAGGTCGGCGGTCTCTCGCACGCGCTCGAACTCGGAGATCACGCAGAGGTCGATCGGGTCGTCCGCCAGCTCGATTCCTAGCCGCCGCGCCTCTTCCCGGCCGGTGGCCGTCAGGGCACACGGGACGCGTGGATCGCCGTTGGTGAGGCCCTCGACCGAGCGCTCGCTCTCGCCGTGGCGGGCCAGGACGACTCGATCCACGAAAATCACCCTATCGAGGGAGGGTCCTAGATCGGCAGTCGCCGACAATGTGCCTACAGGCAACGCGG
>Ga0193696_1000774_pt1 | contig 10374 bp, 9 predicted proteins | sample L3m1metaG_FD_145074 | JGI IMG/M metagenome (GOLD analysis project Ga0193696, IMG submission 145074) | Soil microbial communities from a riparian zone of the East river system, Colorado, United States - L3m1 | ecosystem: Environmental > Terrestrial > Soil > Riparian zone | place: USA: East River... | reverse complement strand
AGAATTTCGTGATGAAGGTATTCGCAAGGAGACTGGATTCAAAGGTCTTGCAGCTGAGACTCTTTTAAATCTCTCTAATGCCATGAAATCCAGCGTTCTCTTTGGCCGCGACCTTCCTAAGATGATTAAGCAGTCCGCTGAAGCTGAGAAGGAACGTCCATTAAGACCTTATGTAGCTACTGCTGGTGGATTAGCTGAGATAGGTAAAGGTGTGATCAATGCACCTTATGATTTAAATCAACTACTTTCCAGGAAATTTAAATCCTTTCCTAACGGCAAGGGAATTCTTCCTCATATCCCTGAAGATACTGGAGTGGCTAGCGTATTTGGTTTAGATAAAGAGCAGCCAGAAGATAGGCTATATAAAGGTCTTGCTAACGTTATTGGAGCGGCAGGTGGTAGCGAATTTAAGGCTCTCAAAGGAATTGAAGGAGGCAAGCTTCCTCCTAAAGTCATGCCTAAGCATATTGAAGCTCAGATAGATAAAGAGAAGTCAGTTCTGGCTCAAAGTAAGAAGCGTATGGAACAGTTTAAGGAAAAGCTTGAAAGTCATCCTGATTATGGAACAGCTAAGCCATCAACATTACTTCGAAAGTCAGCTGAATTAGGCCGCAAGGTTGAAGAAGAACTTCCTAATACCTTGATTGAAGAGAAACCAGTTCCTAAAGCGCCTCCTAAGCCAGATACTGCTAAGATGAATCGTATGGCAGCTGCTGAAGAAACCAATGCCAAGGAAGGATTGAGTAAGGCTTTGAAGGAAGGAACTCCTCATCACATAGAGGGCGCCAAGATTCTAGAAGAGGAAATTGGTCAGGTGAAGAATGCCGCTAGTAATCAGTTCAATGAGACTCGCGCATACTTTGGCGACAAAGAAATTCCTATAGATAAATCTCAGGAAGTTAAAGCAGTTAAAGATAAGATATCTGAGCTACAGGATGCTGATGAATGGTTGCCTGGATATGCTCATGACACTCCAGAGATTAAGGCATTGCAATCGCAATTAGATAGACTTTCAGAACCCGAATTCGTTAAGGCTGGAGATGTGCTAGATGTGTATCAAACTCTGCAGAAAATTGCTAAGCGAACTAATGATGAAATCTATGAGCGTGGTAGTCGTCTGACAGAAGTTGAACGTAAAGAGAAGAAAGCTCAGGCACAGAAGTATATGAAGTTGTCTGATGAGTTGGGTGATATCTTAGAGAAAGTTGGGGATAAGAATGGCATTGAGATGCTTAAGAATGCCCGTGCTTCATGGAGAGAATATGCTTCTCTATATGGTAATCCTATCTTCCAATCACTTGAAAAGCATCATGCACTTCCTGTAGATACCATAAGCAAACTTGATGTGGGAACTAGTGGTAATGAGTTATTGAATCGAATAGTAGCTAAGCGCCCTGATTTGCGTGAGAATATATTTGCACAGAAATATTCTAGTCCGAAGAGCCATGGTGAGCTTCTTAGACCTAGCAAGCTTAATGATAAGTATCTCAAGGAACTGCCTGATGTTAAGAGCTTCGTAGAATCCTTGAAGAATGCTGCTGAGAATAAGAAAGAAGTTAAAGCTACAGGGTTTGAATTAAAGGCAGAGCATAAAGAGCTGGCAGATGCTATTTCTAAGGAAGCAGAGCGGCAGAAACTTCGTCAGGAGGCCGTTGCTAATGTGAAGAATTACCGTGAGCTTGCTGCTAAGAAGACTAAGGCTGCAGAATTGGTTAAGAAGAAAGTTTCCCAGGCTAAAGCGCGGGGTGAAAATATTGATGCGCTTCAAGCCCAGTTGGATGACTTATTGTCTCAGAAAGCCAAACTCAAGAGATTGCTAAATACTGCTCTAAAAGCTGTTTACCGATACGGTGGAATTAAATCAGCTTTAGGAAATTAGGCTTTATCGCTATAGATTGAGTAAGCTGTAGCAATTAGAATTAGAATAGTAATTATCATAAGATTGTCCTCCTGATTAAGTTATAAGCATTATACAGGAGATAATGGGCAGAAATCAAGCAAAGGATTTGCAATGGCTATTGACCAACATTATATACCCGCCTTTAGCATAGAAGAAGTGCTGCTGGACAAGGACACAGGCGCCCCACTCTCAGGCGGCATAGTCACCTTTGAGCGAGACAGTCAGCGAGGTACGTTCAAATCTGTCTATCAGATTACAGGTACATCGCCTAACTACACCTTCATAGCATTGCCGAACCCTATGATACTAAGCTCCATAGGAACATTCGAAGACACGCTTGGAAATCCAGTCGTCCCATACTTTTTGCCATATGACGCTAACTTCATGCCTGACTACTACTTCGTAAAAGTAGAGAGTTCAGGTCTAGTCCCTCAGTTTACTCGTGAGGCTGTGCCATTCATTCCAGATGCTGGTGGGACTGATGGAGCTTCAGGTTCGCTAGAGAATGAGGTTTCGAATCCACAGTTTGCAGAGGTGTTCTTTACGACTCCTGGGCCATATACTTATAATTTCAATGCCGCAAGTAGCCAGGTGGTACATTTAGGCCCTGATTGGGACTTAGTGGTATCTTCGCCTGCGGTAGGGAGTGTTACGGTAAATCAAATCACGCCTACAGGAGCCTTAAATATACCTGGGAATCCAGGTACGCTCTTGAATATTACCTCGGCTGGACTGAGTAGTCTCCATCTCAGGCAGAGAATCTATGGTTCTCCTAATCTCTGGGGTAGCGGAATTTTAGCCTCAACCTTTCTAGCTAAGACCTATGCTGGAGGCTCATCACTTCTAAAGCTTTGGTATCAGCAGTCTGGGCAATCTCCTATTACGATTAATTCAGCGACACTAGTAGGAAGCTCAGGATATACTTCATTTCCTACATCAACATCGATTGCAGCCTCGGCTAGTGCGGAATTCTTCCCTGATTCTTATATAGATTTGTACTTCGATATTCCATTAAGTACTGAAATTGACATTAGTAATGTAATGGTAACTCCAACTGGGTCAACGGTTGTATCTAATTTGCAGTACAGTCAGGAGTCTCAGAATCGTCAGATTGATCACCTATTTCATTACTATAAGCCTCTGCTGGAGTATAAGCCTATTCCGAGCTATCTGGTTGGATGGGATTTCCCATTGAATCCAGCTCAATTTGGGATTACATCCTTCTCTACTACACCTATCTATGTATGGGATCAGACTATAATGGGAAGTACAGTCAACACTATTAATGTTGGAAGAGTTGCTTTTTCAGGGGCAATTATTTGCACCACGACAGTTGATGATGAAGCATTCTATATGTTGCAATATATTCCTAAAGAAGTTGGATTTAGTGCAACTTTGACAAGGCTAGCAATTAATCTTCTTACTTATCAATTAATACATACTGGAGTTGTAGCTCAGGTTTATCTGTATATTTGCGGTACAGCTGGAACGATTCCAACATTGCCTTTAACTATTGGAACTGTTGCGGCAAGTGGCGACTTTACTTTAACTGCAGCTAATTGGACAGAAGTTCCTAGGCCAAATGGTCAGTCAAATACATTCACTTTAGGTGCTATTGGTGCTCCAATTGACTTTCCTTCAGTAGGATGGAGCGGTACACCATTTGCAGGACAAACGACCAATCCAAATATGGCTATTGTAGTCACATTTAAAGTTCCTTTATCTGGAACACAAGTAGTTATAAATTCATGCTCATTAGTTGCTGGCGATATTCCAACTCGGCCAGCGCCACAGACTCCAGATGAAGTTTTACGGGAATGCCAATACTATTATCGAAAATCATTTTTGCCAGGGGTAACACCCGCAGATAATGTTGGAAGCAACACAGGTGAATCATATTCAATTCAAGTCGCGGGTGCATCTGCAGCTGTATTCGGCCCTATTGTACGATTTGATTATCCACTAAGAACATCACCCACTGGATTAGTGACTCTTTATAACCCTAGGCCAGCAAGCACAGCTGGGCAAATAACAAATTTAACAACGGGAACAGATTGGAGTGGATGTTCTGCCACGAATATTTCAGCAACTGGCTTTGTAACCACAGGAACTACACCTGGTGGTTCAGCTGCAGTTAATGGAGCAGCTGTACATTGGACTGCAGATGCTCGACTAGGAATAATTTAATACAAAGGGATTAATATGACAACTCAATACAAGATTCAAAAGGATGTAGCTGGGTACAATGGTTTCGGGTTACAGTTTAGTGACTTGAAGTTCAGTGCCTCACTTGCCGTCACGACTGATACTACGCTGGCTGTACCTCTTAAGGGCGCAATGGGTGCTCCCCTCAATCAGGTAAATAAGTTTCTGGCTGTGATTACAGTAGAAGCCAATCTCTCAGTATGGTGCGCCTTAAATACCACGGCCGCTGTCCCTGCTGGAGCTTCCTTTGCAGCCACTGATTCAGATTTGATTATCGGAGGCCAGGATTATGCCAGGGAGGTAAGGGCTGGAGATACATTACACTTCTTAGCACCTACGGCAGGTACAGATATCTGTGTAATGTTCTACGCACTGCCAGCTAATTAGATTTAACTTGGATTAATCGCACAGGGAGTGTGGATTATGGCTTTAGTTGCCGATCAAAAATTTAGTACCTTCCAGGATGGCGGGGACTTAGAAGTAAATGACATTATTGTAGGGCTGCGTGGCGGGCTTAATACACGCTTTACCTTTACAGGTGAATTGCCTCCTGGGGTGATTGTTCCGATTGCACAGGGTGGTACTGGAGCGACTACAGCCGCTGCAGCTAGGACGAATTTAGGTCTTGGAACTATTGCTGTGCAGGATGCTGATGCTGTGGCGATTACGGGTGGCAGTGCTATCTTAGCTTCTGGCTCGGTTGCAGCAGCTCCTATAGCTGGCATTGACATTGCAAATAAGACTTATGTAGATGCTCATGTCGCAGGAACGATGTCAACGACTTATGTATCTACTACGCCTTATAATGTATTAAACACAGATGACATTATCCTCGTTGATACGGCAACTATTGGAGGTGCTAGCTCCATCGTACTTCCTATGACACCTACGCAAGATGGTAAAGTCTTTACAATTAAAGATTTTGGATTCGATGCTACTGCTAGCAATATAACTATTTCTGTTGCAGGAGGTGGTGATATCGATGGCTCAAGTACTTATGTGATAGCAGATGATAATGCCGCCATATCAATTGCTTGGAGTGCTGCTGAGGCGACCTATTCTACTGTGTATTCTTTAGATACTCTAATTCCTGTTCTAAGAATTGCTGGAAATACAGGAACAACGACTGCTGGTTCTCCTGTGATAACAATTTCAGGTGGTACTACAGGATTAACTACAACCGCATCAGGATCAACTCTTTCTTTATCTGGAATATTGATTCCTGCTAATGGTGGTACAGGCGTAAGTTCTGTAACTACAGCCCCAACCGCAACAGCATTCGCAGGATGGGACGCTAATTCTAATTTATCAGCCAATGCATTCATAGACGGCTTTGCAACTACAGCGACTGCGGCAGGAACTACGACCCTTACAGTGGCAAGTAAGCAGATTCAAGAATTTACAGGAGCCACGACTCAGACTGTAGTCATGCCAGTGACCTCAACGCTTGTGGCCGGAATGAAATGGATGATTATTAATAATTCATCCGGAAACTTAACTGTAAATTCTTCTGGTGCTAATTTAATTTTAACAATGGCAGCCAATACCACGGCATGGATTACATGCGTTTTAAATTCTGGAACTACTGCAGCATCTTGGAATTCAAGTTATCTGTATGATTTGGGTGCTGGGGTTCTAAGTATTACAGGTACTGCGAATCAGGTTATTGCTTCCGCATCAACCGGGAATGTTACTTTAAGCTTGCCCCAATCTATTGCAACAGGAAGTTCGCCAACTTTTGCAGGATTAACCCTAACAAATCCTTATATAGCTGGTGCTGGGGGATTGCATAGCTTCCAAGTGTTTACATCTGGTACGGCACAAACCTATACAAGACCATCGAACGTTACATCAATTCTAGTTGAAGTGCTTGGTGGTGGTGGAGGAGGTGGTGGTGGTACTGGAAATGGAACAGGTACGGGCGTGGCTGGAGGCGGAGGAAGTGGCGGTTATGCAAGATTATGGATTGCGGCTGCCGCATCCTCTTACACTTATACAGTAGGTGCTCTTGGCGCTGGTGGCGTTGCTGGAAATAATAAAGGAAGTACTGGAGGTACTACGACATTTGGAGCTTCATTACAGGCTACTGGTGGAGTGGGCGGGAATGGCATGGCCACTACCACCGCAGCATTAACAGCTAGCGGTGGGTCTGCTGGTGTGGGTTCAAATGGTGACTTTAACGCATCTGGAAATCCTGGCGGTTATTCTGTCTGTTTAGTAGGCTCTACTGGAAACGCACAATTTGGTCGTGGCGGCTCAAGCATTTATGGCGGTGGCGCTAATACTGTGGGTGGAAATGCAGGTAATTATGGATCGGGTGGGGCAGGTGCTTTTGCTACTGCTGCCAATGCTGCTGGCGGTAATGGATCGGCTGGATTAATAGTTGTATGGGAATTTGCTTAAATATATATAATTTCAATCAAGGAGCGATAAATGGGAATTATCAATGTACAGACGGTACAAGCAGGATTGGTGGACGTATTGCCTAGCCTAGCTTATATCGAGACCAATGACCCTCTAGCTACGGTGCTTGTAGCGGGATATCTTAATCATGTAGTACAGAATGGAACTTCCTTCCAGTTACCCTGTATTGCAGCAGTAAGTACTAAGGAGACACCGACTTCAGCTGCAAGAATTGGTTGGTTTGCAATAAGTCATTCTGGTGCTAACTGGAGCCTAGTTTCAGCTTCAAGTCCAGCTGCTGGCGTAGTAACTTTGCCTACAATCTTAAATCATATTGCTATTTACTCTGATACCTCTGGAACTTTAGCAGAAGATGCAGCCACTGCAATCAATGGCGGTAATATTCAGGCAGGACTTTCAGGTACAGCAGGCTACTTGGCTTCCTTCCCTGCAACAGCTGCTTCAGGATCATTGAGATTAACTGCCGTGGCTAATACTGGTAATACGCTAGTAACCATCAGTAATGCGCTTCATGGCCAGGCATCAGTTTACAGTATTCCAGATTCAGGTGCCGCTACAGCTAACTTCATTATGTCTGCCTCAGCAGGAACTCAAGCCATTACTTCAGGTGGCCTACAAGTATCAGCAGGCAACCTTACTGCAGGTGCTTCAGGTGCGGCAGGAACCCTCATCTCATTCCCAGCTACAGCGGCTAATGGTAGCCTAATTGTATCTGCTCTGAATGCTGGTGGTGCCTTTAATACTACTGTGCGCAACAGCGTCATGGGGCAATCATCCGTAATCTCAATCCCAGACCCTGGTGCTGCGACTGCGAATTTCTTGCTTGACACAGGCGCTTCAAATATCCTGGCACAACAGCAATTCGTAGGATTGAGCAATGTATTAACTTTCGGCACAGGTACTTGGACAGTCACTCGTGTTGCTCAAGGTAACTATGTATCTCGCCATACTGCTGGTGATGAAACTTCAATCATTGCAGTTGATATTACACCTATCATCAGAGTAGCGGCTTCTAAGGGATGGAGACTTGATAGTTTTGATTACATCTATTCTATTGCTACCTTGGCTATGGATGCTCATACGTTGACTCTAGATAGAATAGCCTATGCGAATAACGTAGCCGTCTCTGTAACTTCAATTCCGGTAACAGCTACCCTTGCTACAGCAACTCAAGCCAACCCCTACTTGACTAACTGTACAGTGACTACGCCAGCATTTGACGTAACAGCTGATAGCAAGTATGTGATAGAAATTACTGCTAACAATGCCCTTACTACAGACTTCGATTACTATGGAATTATGCTTAGATTCTCGCAGACTGTCGCCTAAATGATGTATGAGTCACTCCTCTATATGATGCTGTATAGAGGAATTATTAATTATTAAGGAAGATTTAAATGACTTTAGACGAATTACAGGTTCGCAGTAGGTTGATTGGCCAGGAAGTTGAGAAAGCAACTCAAACTCTGTATATCCTTCAGGGCCATAAGCAGGAAGTAGATTTTCAGATTGCCGATCTTGAAAAGCCAGTTCCAGTGGCAGACCCTGAACCCGATCCTGAAAATCCTTGTATACCTGAACCTGAACCTGCTGTAGAATCCTAAAACTTAAATGGCTTACTCCTCTCCTATCTGGAAATTGTCCTCCGGCTCTTAAGGGGTAAGTCATTTTTCTCCCTCTATTTTCTTTCAAAATCAATGCTATACTGAAGTTGATATCAGTGGTTTCTCCATGCCTTCCACAAAGCTATCCATTTTTCCACTGGTATCCTTGGAGATTGATATGGATGAATTAATTCAGCGACTCATAGCTCACGAAGGGAAATCTAAATCTGCATATCAGGATTCGCTAGGCTATTGGACTATCGGAATTGGCCGTCTATGCGATAAGCGTAAGAATGCTGGGCTCTCTGAGGCTGAAATGCTCTATCTTCTGAATAATGATATTGCTGAGTCTCGTGCTGAGCTAGAGAAGTTCTCATGGTTTAATAAGCTTGATGAGATTCGAAAGGAAGTTCTCATTGAATTACACTTCAATATGGGCCTAGGGAATCTTCTAGAGTTCAAGAACATGCTGAATTATCTCGATCAGGGTTATTATCTCAACGCATCATCTCAGCTGCTTAAGAGCCTTTATGCTCAGCAAGTTGGACCTCTCAGAGCCATGGATTTGGCTCAAAGACTTATATCAGGGACGTATAATGACGGTAAGAAAGCACTCGGAGTCAAATGAGCAGATTGCTGCAATGGATTGGCTAAGGACTCGATATCCTAATATTGCTGAGCATACTATGCATATCGGGAATGAGCGCAAAGCTAGCTATTACGCTGGCTATATTAATAAGCGTATGGGCGTACTTAAGGGCGCAAGCGATCTCTTCATGGCATGGCCCTCAGGAGGCTACCACGGACTCTTCATTGAAATGAAATCCGCTATAGGTAAGCCAACCCCAGAGCAGAAAGCCTTCATCCAGCGTGTATCTGAAGTCGGCTACTACGGCTGTATATGCTATGGAGCTGAGGAAGCTATTGAGACTATGAAGTACTATATCGGGTTGGGCTAAATTAAAGTAAATCCAGAATGTCTTCATTATTCTCTTATTATGGGATTTACTTTAATTCAACGGCACAGAAACTATTCACCATACCCTAAGGCGAAGACGGCAAGCTAGTCGAGCTTTGACCGCAGTATCATATTTATGAGCACTGATGTCAAGTTAATTAGAATGGGCATTCATCATCAGAGAAGGGTACATTCCCACCATTCTGCACCTTAGGCTCAGCAGCCTGAGATTTCCCCTTAGGAATCAATTTCAACTCATGAGCGATAATGAAGTTCTTAGTCTTCTCAATGCCATCATTCCCAGTATACTTCGAGCTGTCCATCTCGCCCTGGATATAAAGCAAATCACCTATAGCTACATACTTCTCCGCAATCTCAGACAGCTTGTTGAAGCAAGTCACATTGTGCCAAGTTACCTTCTCATGCTTCTCACCGTTCTTCACATACTTCTTAGTCGTAACCATGCTGATATTAGTCACAGAGCTGCCAGACTGCATCGGAGTGGTGCTAATCTTCCCTACGCGCCCCATGATTTGAGCTAAATTAATCATATTATTTCCTTAATTGATCGATGAAGTGCCTAGCAGATTCTGGATTAAGAGCCTCAATGCTCTCAACCTCATAGTAGACCAATGCCTTCAGCAGACGCTCTTCAGTAAAGCCTGTTTCTTCGATGAGTCGCTTAATTTCAGAATAGCAGTCAAGCGCTTCCTCTCCAGCTTCATCCATTTCTCTAGAGACTTCGTGCGGTTCTGCCGCTTCAGAATCCATATGAGGTACATCAGTAGCATCCAATCGCATAGTCGCTTCATCAATTTGCTTCCCTGTCTTAGTTAGATAATCCTGCTTGAGAAATTCTGTTCGGGTTACACCTTTGGAGTCCATCGATATATGTTCAAGCGTGATGTAATCCTCAACTTCTTCTCTAGGCTTGATACCCTTCAATGCATCTGGAAAGGCGTCTCTGAGAGCAAAGCCCCGAGCTCTGAGCTTGAGCATTCTCTCCGGATATTGAGTCCATGGCCCTTGCTTGCCGAGTAATCCAGCTTTCTTCGCCATCTCCAGAGTGAATTCGCTTACCTTGTCAGCTCGGCCCTTACGCTTCACAGTACATCTGAATCCAGTCACCCCATTAGAGCTCTGAATTGGCTCCTCTATAATGTCCTCGAAGTCCTTATAGCCCATACAGAGAGCCAGCATGTCATCGCCCCACATACTGGGCTTGCCATTGATTACAGCAATACATTGCATTGCTTGCTAAGGTGAGATGCCAATCTGATACC
>Ga0193696_1000772_pt1 | contig 10396 bp, 6 predicted proteins | sample L3m1metaG_FD_145074 | JGI IMG/M metagenome (GOLD analysis project Ga0193696, IMG submission 145074) | Soil microbial communities from a riparian zone of the East river system, Colorado, United States - L3m1 | ecosystem: Environmental > Terrestrial > Soil > Riparian zone | place: USA: East River... | reverse complement strand
CGCCAACCATCGCGCGCCGGTATTCCTCGCTGGCGTGGATGTCGGAGTTGACGTCCTGGAGTTTCGCGCCGGCGTTCTGCGCCGCCGCTTCGACGGTGGCCGCGGTCGCCGGCTTGCCCGCCAGCGCCTTCTCGACGTCGGTCAGCCGGGTCGCGTGCGCGCTCGCGCCTGTGACACCGATGCGCGCCGACTGAATCGCCCCATTCTTGACGTCCACCGCCGCGGCGACGCCGACAATGGCGAAGTGCGACGCGCGCTGATGGAGCTTGGCGTAGGCGGCAGATGTCACGGGACTGAACTGCACGCCGGTGATGATTTCGTCCGCGGCCAGATCCACCGTGAAGAGGCCCTTGAAGAAGTCGGCGGCCTTCACGACCCGCCCGCCCTTTGGACCTTTCAGGTGAATCTCGGCGTCCAGCGCGAGCATGACCGCGGGATAGTCGGCCGCCGGATCCGCGTGCGCGAGGCTGCCACCGAGCGTGCCCCGGTTGCGGACCTGCGGATCGCCAATGTCGCCCGCGCATTCCGCGATCGCAGGACACGCCTTGCGCAGCAGCGCGGAAGAGGCGACGTCGTGATGGACCGTACCCGCGCCGATTTCGATCTTCCCGTCCTTTTCGCGGATGCCGGAGAGTCCGGGGATGCGCGCGATGTCGATCAGGATCTTGGGCTCGCTCAAGCGGAGCTTCATCAGCGGGACCAGACTGTGGCCGCCGGCGATGAACTTTCCATCGCCGTTGCTCGCGCGCAGCTTCGCCAGCGCATCGTCGAGCGATGTCGCGCGGCTGTATTCGAATGGCGAAGAGATCACGACCGTCCTCCCTGGCCCGAGCTCTGTCGAGGGCCTTGGATGATGCGCCAGAGTTTTTCAGGCCGCAGCATCATGTCGATGTGCTTCACGCCGAACTCGCTGAGCGCGTCGACGGCGGCATTCACGATGCTCGGCGTCGATCCGAGCGTGCCGGCTTCGCCGACGCCTTTCGCCCCGAACGGGTTGCACGGCGTCGGCGTCACGGTGGCGTCGAGCTCGAAACGCGGGAAATCAATCGCGCGCGGAATCGCGTAATCCATGAACGATCCGGTCAGCAGCTGACCGTCTTCGTTATAGGCAACCTCTTCAATCATCGCCTGCCCGATGCCCTGCGCCAGGCCGCCGTGAATCTGTCCCTCGACGATCAGCGGATTGATCAGCACTCCCGCATCGTCAATGGCCACCATCTTCAACAGGGTCGGCTCGCCCGTCTGACGGTCGACCTCGAGCATCGAGATGTGACAGCCGAACGGGTAGGTGTTGTTGGCCGGCTCGAAGAACGCCTCGTCGCTCAAACCCGGTTCGAGGCCCGGAGGCAGCGGAACCGGCACGTAGGCGTACGCGGCAACGGCTGCGAACGGCTTCGCCGACGCCGGCGATCCCTTGACGCCGATGGTGCCGTTCTCGAACACGATGTCGTCCTCGTGCGCTTCGAGCATCGCGGCGGCGTATTTCGCCATCTTCGTCTTCACTTTGGCGCCCGCGAGGTGCAGCGCCGTTCCGCCGACTGCCTGCGACCGGCTCCCGAAAGTGCCGATGCCCTGCTTCACGACGGCGGTGTCGCCGTGCAGGATCCTGATGTGCTCGATGGGCACGCCGAATTGATCCGCGAGCATCTGCGCGAACGTCGTCTCGTTGCCCTGGCCGTGCGGCGACGCGCCGGTCGTGGCGCTGATCCGGCCGTCGCGTTCGATCGTGACCTGCGAATGCTCCCAGCCGCCGGTGGGTAGCGAGGCCGACGGTCCGAGACCGCAGACCTCCACGTACATCGACAGCCCGAGACCGACGAGCCTTCCCTGCTTGCGCGCGGCGTCGCGCTCCGCCTTCAGCTGATCCCATTTGGCGTTCTTCAGCGCGAGGTCGAGCGCCTTCTCGTATTCGCCCGAGTCGTAGACCGCGCCCATCTGGGTCGCGAATGGGAACTGGTTCGGCTTGATGAAGTTCTTGCGGCGGACGTCGGCCGGATCCATCTTCAATTCGCGCGCGAGCATGTCCATCGCGCGCTCGACGAAGTAGGTGGCCTCGGGGCGCCCGGCTCCGCGATAGGCATCGGTCGGCGTCTTGTTCGTGAAGACTTCGGTCAGCGTGGTGCGAATCGCCGGGATGTCGTACGTGGCGTTCGCCATCATCATCGTCAGCGTCGGGATGGCGGCGGTGAGGAGCATGTTGTAGGCGCCGATATCCGCGATCAGCCGGAGCTTGAGACCGAGCACGGTGCCATCGCGCTTCGCCGCAAGGTCCACATAGGCAAGGATGTCGCGGCCATGGGTCGTCGCGACAAACGCCTCCGAACGATCTTCCGACCACTTCACCGGAATGCCGAGGCGCTTGGACACCGCCGCCGCGACGTACTCTTCTCCGTAGATGTTGATCTTCGCGCCGAAGCCGCCGCCGACTTCGGGCGCGATGGCGCGGACTTGATCCTGCCCGAGGCCGGTCATCGCGGCGATGAACGACCTGAGGATGTGCGGGTTCTGGGTCGACGACCAGATGGTCATCGTCTCCTTACCCGGCTCGTAATGGGCGACAACGCCCCGGCCTTCCATCGCGCTCGGCGCGAGACGCTGATTCATCATCCGCTGCGAGATGACGACTTCCGCGTTCGCGAAGGCGGCGTCGATCGCCGAGTCGTCGACCTCGAAGGTCGGGCTCACACCGGTGCCGCTCGGCACGAGCGCCACCGCGAGGTTGTTGGGGAATTTCTCGTGGATGACCACCGGCTTCCCGGTCATCGCCTGTTCGAGGTCAACGACGGCCGGCAGCGTGTCGTAGGTGACGACGATGGCGTCAGCTGCGTCGCGCGCGACGTAGCGATCCGCAGCGACGACCACGGCAACGGGTTCGCCGCCGTAACGGACGGTGTCCACGGCGACCGCTCGATGGTCCGGCGACGGAAACGGCGTGCCGATTGGCATCGGCGCCAGGAATTCGGCGATCTCGGCGCCGGTGAACACCGCTTCAACGCCTTCGATCGCTTTGGCGGCGCTGGTATCAATCGAGCGGATGCGTCCGTGCGCGACGTCGCTTCGCTTGAACGCGAGATGCTGCATGCCGACGAGTGCGATGTCGTCGACGTAGGTGCCAGCGCCGCGAATCAGGCGTGGATCCTCGCGCCGCTTGACGCGCGTGCCAACCAGCTTCGGCAGAACGGGGGATGTGGCCATGGCTTACCTCTGCCTACCTTGTTCCGGCGGCGTGTTGGATCGCGTTGACGATGTGCTGATAGCCGGTGCAGCGGCAGAAGTTGCCGGAGATCCCTTCGCGAATCTCACGCTCCGACGGCTTCGGATTGTCCTGCAGCAGTCCCACCGCCGCCATGATCATCCCCGGCGTGCAGAAGCCGCACTGCAGCCCATGTTCTTCCCAGAAGCCGTTCTGCAGCGGGTGCAGCTGGCCCTCAGGCGCGAGGCCCTCGATGGTGGTGATTGTCGATCCGTCGGCCTGCACCGCGAAGAGCGTGCAGGACTTCGTACTGCGGCCGTCGACGAGAACGGTGCAGGCGCCGCACTGCGTGGTGTCGCAGCCGATGTGCGTGCCGGTCAGGCGCAGCTGTTCGCGGAGGAAATGAACGAGCAGCACGCGAGGGTCGACCTGTCCCTTGCGTGTCTTGCCGTTGACGGTCATCGAGACTTGAGCCATCAGAGTGTCCTTTGCGCGTGGAAACGCGCACTAGACTACTCCAAAACGCCCACACTGCTAGGACTTGAATCGCTGGGTGTCGATGGCGTAGTTCCGGACCTTGTAGTTGAAGATCCGCTCCGTCGTATCGAGGAGCCGCGCGGCCCGCGCACAATTGCCCCGCGTCGTTTTCAGCGCATCCTGGAGCAGGTCTTTTTCGTAGGCAGAAACGGCGTCGAGGAGCGAAACGCGCGTCACGGTGCCCGACGCCTCGGCGGTCTGCAGGGACGGCGGCAGGTGATGACCGTGAATGACCTGGCCGTCGCACATCAGAACCGATCGCTCGATGGCGTTCTCGAGCTCGCGGACGTTTCCGGGCCAGTGATAGCTGGCCAGCATGTCGATGGCCGGTGTCGAGATCCGCTTGATGCTGCGCTGGTGTTCGCGGGCGAACTTTTCAAGGAAGTGATCGACGAGCAGCAGCAGATCCGCCTTCCGTTCGCGCAGCGGCGGCACGAACATGGTGAAGACGTTCAGGCGATAGTACAAGTCCTCCCGGAAAGTGCCGCTAGCAATGGCTTTCTCCAGGTCCTTGTTCGTCGCCGCGATCAGCCGGACGTTCGCCTTGACCGTTTCCGTGCCGCCGACGCGCTCGAACTCGCGCTGCTGCAGGACGCGCAGCAGCTTGACCTGGGTCGCGAGGTTCACTTCGCCGATCTCGTCGAGGAACAGCGTGCCGCCATCCGCCAGCTCGAAGCGCCCCTTCTTGCGCGCCTCGGCGCCGGTAAACGCCCCCTTTTCGTAGCCGAACAGCTCGGATTCGATCAGGCTGTCCGGCAACGCCGCGCAGCTCACTTTGACGAACGGTTTCTTCGCGCGCAGCGAGCTGTAATGAATCGCGTGCGCGATCAGCTCCTTCCCGGTGCCCGATTCGCCGCGGACCAGAACCGTCGTGTTCGTTCCGGCCACCTGCGTGACCTGCTCGAAGATCTGCCGCATCGGGCCGCTGCTGCCGACGAAGTTCGAGAAGTCGTAGCGTTCGCGCAGCTCCTGGCGCAGGTGCGTGTTCTCGTCCACCAGCTTCCGCTTGTCCTCGTCGATCAGGCGATGGATCTTGATCGCCTGGGCAATCATCGACGCCACGATGACGAGGAACTTCAGGCTGCGGTCGAACGTCCGCTCCGGCTTGAACTTGAGGTCGATCGCCAGGGCGCCGATCGCCCGGCGGTTCAGTACGATCGGGACGCAGATGAAGCTCAGCTCCTGGTGCGCCAGCTCCGGACGGCGGGCGGCGCGGTGCAGGAACGCCGGCTCGCGGCTGACGCGCGGGACGACGATCGGCTTGCCGCTCTCGACGACCTTGCCGGTAATCCCCTCGCCCATCTGGTAGCGGACCGGTCGCGAAGTGTCGGCAAGGCCGTCCGACGCCTCGACGCGAAGGTCGCCGTCGCCATGCAGGAGCGACACCAGGCCGCGAACGGCGCCGTGGTGGTTCGTGAGGATCTCCAGCACCCGGTGCAGCGACGCCTTCAGGTTCAGCGTGCCCGACAGCGCCTGGCTGACTTCGAGCAGGGTCGAGAGCCGCCGGGCCTCGCTCGCGACATTTCCGTCGGCCGGGGCACTCCGGCCGACATTCTTGTTGGAACGGCTGACGGCGCTCACGGGCCGCGGCGCCGTTGATCCTACATTTTTGTCTGACACATCGATCACTCCGACACCATTGTCGTTCTTCTCAAATGGGATGACCAGTCGATTCGCGGATATCGGCCTGTTTTTGTGCATGGGGGACGCTCGCCTGTCTGGTCTGCATCTTGCTCGCCAGCTCACGCATGCCGCTGCGTCGCGCCGTCGTCACGCTCCCGTTGTTCCTGCTCGCCTTCACCCTGACGCCGGCGCAAGTGTGCGCCCAGGCGCTGGTGCCGCACCTTCGGCCGGAAACACCGGGCCTGCGGTCCCTCACGACACGGGCCGCGGAGCGATCGCCGATCGTCCGTGACCTGATCGATCAGCTGGATCACTCCTCCGTCATCGTCTATCTCCGGCACCGCGTCTTCGGACCGGTGACGGTGGACGGCCAGATCGGCCTGCTGTCGGCGTCGAGCACGCATCGCTTTCTGGTGATCGAGCTTGCCTGCGACCGCAGCGAGCTGACGCAGATGGCCACGCTCGGCCACGAGCTGCATCACGCGCTCGAGATCGCCGGCGAGCCGTCCGTCGTCAACACTCCAACCCTGATCCGCTTCTACACGCGCGTCGGGTCGGCGTTGCAGCCGATGGGCGTCAAGACGACCTTCGAAACGCAGGGCGCGGCCGACACCGGCGCCCGTGTCCGGCACGAGTTGCTCGCGTCACCGACCAGGAGTGCACATGGATATTGAAGTCGTGACCCGCCGCGTGCGTGAGGAGTTCAGGGAAATGCCGGGCCTGCGCCTGACACCGGCGCAGGCGACGCGGTTGTGGGGCCTGGAGCAGGACGTCTGCCGACAGGTGATCGAGGCGCTGATCGCCACGGCCTACCTGCGCTGGACTGCCGCGGGGTCGGTGACTCGGACCGAGAGCTAGACCGAGGTTCTAGCCCCGCTTCGGCCGGTAGACGTGTGTGGCCTGGCCGAAGAAGCGCGAGGTCTTTCGCCGTCGCGCCCATTTCGATCGCCAGCACGCCTTCGGCGATCAGCTCGCCGGCGCCGGGACCGACCAGGCCGACGCCAAGCAGTCGCTCCGTCTCGGGATCGAGAATCAGTTTGGTCAGACCATCCGTGCGATCGAGTGTGATCGCCCGCCCCGATGCACCCCAGGGAAACTTCGCGACGGTGACCTTCCGATTCTCCTTCGCGGCCTGCGATTCGGTCAGCCCCGCCCACGCCAGCTCCGGGTCCGTGAACACCACTGCGGGAATCGCGCGGGGCGCAAAGGCGACGTTCTCGCCGGCCATCACCTCGACGGCGACCCGCCCTTCGTGCGACGCCTTGTGGGCCAGCATCGGCTCGCCGACCACGTCGCCGATCGCGAAAATCGACGGTTCGTGCGTGCGCCGCTGTTCGTCGACCATGATGAAGCCGCGCTGATCGATCTGCACCTGGGTCTTCTCGAGCCCCGGGATCTTCGAGTTCGGCCGGCGCCCGACCGAGACCAGCACCCGGTCGAACAGCTGCTCTTTGGGTTCGACGTTGCCTTCGAAGGTCACGCGCACGCCGTTCGACTCGGGCTTGACCTGCACGACCTTCGTCTCGAGGAGCACGCTCTTCATCGTCTGGTTCACGCGCTTGGCGAGGACGTCCACCAGATCGCGATCGGCGCCCGGCAGAAGACCCGGCGTCATCTCGACCACCGTCACGGCGCTGCCGAGAGTGGCATAGACGGTGCCGAGCTCGAGGCCGATGTAGCCGCCGCCAACCACGAGCAGCGATTTCGGGATGTCGGGGAGGTCGAGCGCCGCGGTCGAGTCCATCACGCGCGGGTCGTCCACCTTCAGCATCGGCGGAATCGCGGGCAACGAACCGGTCGCCAGAATCGCGTGCTCGAACTGCACCTGCTCGTCGCCGCCCGCGGTCAGGTTCACCTTCAGGTGGTGCGCGTCGACGATGTCGGCGAGCCCCTGCAGATAACGCACCTTCCGATGCTTCACGAGCTGGCCGGTGCCGCTCGTCAGCCGCTTGACGACGTTGTCCTTGAAGGCGCGGAGCTTCGCGAGGTCGATCTTCGGCTCGCCGAATTCAACGCCCCATGCCTTGGCATGGCGCGATTCGTCGATCAGCTTGGCGACATGCAGCAGCGCCTTCGACGGGATGCAGCCGCGATAGACGCAGACGCCGCCGGGATTCACTTCCGGGTCGACGAGCGCGGTCGAGAGTCCGAGATCGGCGGCGAGAAACGCAGCGGCGTATCCTCCCGGACCGCCGCCGACGACAACAACCTGCACTGAAATCATACGAATCCGGATTTGGCCACAGAGGTACAGAGACACGGAGCAGACATCGAACGCACAGCTCGCCGAGGCCGCGAAGCACAACGGATCGGTTCGGCGGCGCCGCGAAGCGGCGCGCGTCGTCGAAGTCGGGCGAATCCACGAGCACGCGCGATCGGATCGTGTTCGTGGATTCGCCCGATTCGACGGCGCCAGCCGGCCTGCCTCGCAGGCCGGCCGCCGAACCGAATAGCTCTGTGGCTCTGTGTCTCTGTGGCGAAACACCGCTCGGCGGCCTCGGCGAGTTCTGTGAGACCCGTTGCCGTCACCGCGCTCAGCCTTGGAGAGCAAGCATGAACGGCTGCTCCATCGCCTCGCACACCCAGCGCAGGAAGCGGATGCCATCCGCGCCGTCGATCGCGCGGTGGTCGTACGAGAGCGACAACGGCAGCATCAACCGCGGCGAAAACTGACCGCTCTCCTTGTTGTAGACGGGCTCCATGCGCGCGCGCGAGATGCCGAGAATCGCCACTTCTGGCGCGTTGACGATCGGCGTGAAGTAGGTGCCGCCGATGCCGCCCAGGTTCGAAATGCTGAAGCAGCCGCCCTGCATTTCCTCGAGCGCGATCTTGCGCGTGCGCGCCTTTTCCGACAGCTGCGCCAGCTCCACCGACAGCTGCACGATGTTCTTGCGGTCCGCGTCCTTGATCACCGGCACCAGCAGACCGCGATCGGTGTCCACCGCCACGCCGATGTTGACGTACGTCTTGAGGATGATCTCGCTGGCCGCCAGGTCGATCGAAGCGTTGAACTGCGGAAACACCTTCAGCGCCGCCGCGACGATCTTCACCGCGATCGACGTCACTGTCAGGTTGCCGCCGGCGGCCTCCACCTGCTTCGCGTACTTCTTGCGCAGCTCCTCGAGCCCGGTGATGTCCGCGAGGTCGCATTGCGTGACGTGAGGAATGGTTGCCCATGCGGCGCTCAGATGCTCCGCGGTCTTGCGCCGCACGGCGCGCATCGGCTGCCGCTCCACCGATCCGAAGCGCGAGAAGTCCGGCAGCGGCTCGGCTTGCACGGCGCCGCCGCGCGACCCGCCTTCCACGAGCCGCTTCGCATACGCCTTCACGTCCTCAGTCGAAATCCGTCCGCCGGCGCTCGTCCCGACGACCTGGTTGATGTCGACGCCGAGCTCGCGCGCCATGCGGCGCACCGACGGCGCGGCCGGCGCCGGCGGCAGTTCCGGCGACGCGGACGGTGCCGCCGGTTCGGGCGCCCGGGCGCCTCGGCTGATATCGACGACGTTTCTCCCGCGCGAGGGAGCGTCGCCGTCCGCGGCGCCGGATTGGGCCTGCGGACCGACCGACGGATCCTTCTCGCCGGCTTTGTCCGGTGTGGTCGATTGATTCCTGGCCTGGATGTCCGGCTGGACGTCGGGGATTTTTTCCTTCGCTGGCTGAGGGGCCGGCGCCGCATCCGCCGCGGTCGCCCTGCCGTCCGCCTTTCCCCCTTCGCCGCCAGCTTTTGCTGGAGCGGCTTCGGCGGACTTCGCCGACGCCTCTTTCGCCCCCGTCGGCTTCGCGCCGGCTCCGTCCTCGACGCTGAGGATCGCCTGGCCGACCTTGACCTTGTCGCCAGCCTTGACCTTGACCTCTTTCACCAGACCGGCGACCGACGATGGCACTTCGATCGTCGCCTTGTCGGTTTCGAGCTCCAGGACCGATTGTTCTTTCTGAATAGTGTCGCCGGGCTTGACGAGGACGCGGAGCACGTCGCCGCTCGAGATGTTCTCACCCAGTTCTGGCAGCGTGAAGTCTGTCACAAGGACCCTTTAACCGCGGTGCACGCGGAGCGCGCAGAGCATAACGATCTCTGCGATCCCGGCGTCCTCAGCGGTTGCTCTTACGACACGGCAGGGTTCGCCTTGTCGGGATTGATGTTGTGCGCCTTGATTGCCTCTTCCACCACCGATCGCTGGATCTTGCCCTCGCGCGCCAGCGCCGCGAGGGTGGCGACGATGACGTACCGGTAGTCGACCTCGAAGAAGTCGCGCAGCGCCGCGCGGCTTTCGCTGCGGCCGAAGCCATCGGTCCCGAGCGTCGTGAGCGGCCGCGGCAGCCAGCGGTCGATCGAATCGGGCATCGCTTTGACGTAGTCCGACGCGGCAATCAGCACGCCCGGCGCGTTCGCCAGGCACTGCGTGACGTACGGCACGCGCGGCGTCTCGCCCGGATGGAGCATGTTCCACCGCTCGCACGCGTGGCCTTCGCGATACAGCTCGGTGTAGCTGGTGACGCTCCACACGTCCGACGCGACGTTGTACTTCGATTCGAGCACTTCCTGCGCCTTGATCACTTCGGGCAGGATCGCGCCGCTGCCAAACAGCTGCGCCCGCAGCGGGGCGTTGGCGTTGCCCGCGGCGCGGAACCGGTAGAGGCCCTTCAGGATACCGTCGTGCACGCCTTCCGGCATCGCCGGCATCGCGTACTGCTCGTTCATCACGGTCAGGTAGTAGAAGACGCTCTCCTGATCGACGTACATCCGGCGGATACCGTCTTGAATGATGACCGCGATCTCGTACGCGAACGCCGGGTCGTAGCTGATGCAGTTGGGATAGGCCAGCGCGAACAGCTGGCTGTTGCCGTCCTGGTGCTGCAGCCCTTCGCCGGCGAGCGTCGTCCGGCCGGCGGTGCCGCCGAGCAGGAACCCACGCGTCCGCGCGTCGGCGGCCGCCCAGATCAGATCGCCAATCCGCTGGAAGCCGAACATCGAGTAGTAGATGAAGAACGGGATGGTGTTGACGCCGTGCGTCGCATACGCCGTCCCGGCGGCGATGAACGACG
>Ga0193696_1000771_pt1 | contig 10402 bp, 8 predicted proteins | sample L3m1metaG_FD_145074 | JGI IMG/M metagenome (GOLD analysis project Ga0193696, IMG submission 145074) | Soil microbial communities from a riparian zone of the East river system, Colorado, United States - L3m1 | ecosystem: Environmental > Terrestrial > Soil > Riparian zone | place: USA: East River... | reverse complement strand
AAATATAAAGCAAACCAGTTATTACCTGATTATCTGTTTGAATATGATGACAATGACAGGGTGATCCAGAAGATAACAACAACTTCAGGCAATAATCTTGGCTACCTTACTTGGCGGTATTTATTTGATGAAAAAGGTTTAAAAACAAAAGAAGCTTTGTTTAACAAAGACAAACAGCTCCAGGGACGCATAGACTACTCTTACAACTAAGCTGTACATTTTGACAATTTTTCCTGGCCTTTCTCAAAGAAAATTGGGGCAACTTTGTATCCCTTTATACCAATGGCTAGTAATAACCTCATATTAAAGAATTGGCTTCTCCAGGAAAAAATTGTTAATGAGAATCTTATTCTCAGCCGCAAAAGACCCACAAAGATATCGGTGCATGATCTTCGAGTTGCGGTTAAAAAGATGAGAAGTTATTTACGTTTAAAAAAAGAATTAACAAAAGACGAATGGAAAGAATCGTTCTCAAAAATATCGGCATTATTCAAATCATTTGGAAGACTAAGGGATTATGACATGTCGCTTACTCTTATAAGAAAATTGGAGCGAAAGGAATCCCTGTCATTTATTTTTTTTAAAGAATACTTATCTGTCAACAGATCACTTACAAGAAAATGGGCGAAACAAGATGCTTTAAAATTTAATGAACAGGAACCAGATGGTTTTAACAAGCAATTTAATTCCCTGCAAGGTAGTAATGAAGAAGTTTGTGAAAAGATCATTCAGTTATCTGCATTGAAAATAAAAAAAGTAAAATCGCTGTCTAAGCATTTTCAAAAAAATGCACATGAAATAAGAAAGCAACTGAAAGATCTGTATTACTGGTTAAAGATCTGCCCGAAAGGGGTTGCGGAAGGATTTATTAATATGAGAATTCTGGACAGGATATTAACTTACCTGGGAAATTGGCAGGATCATGTTATTCTTAAAAAAAAGATAAAGCAATACATACAAGATCTGCCGAAAAAAAATGAAGAGAAATTAATGCTGAAAGATCTTGAAAAGAAATTAATGCCCACACAAAAAGAAATATTGGATAGGGCAATTAAAAAGTGGGATGAAATAAGAAACAAAAAAGCGACCAAATCAGTCGCTTTAAGTGCCCCGGAACGGAGTTGAACCGTTACGACCGTTGCGGGTCACAGGATTTTAAGTCCTGCGTGTCTACCAGTTCCACCACCGGGGCAGGTGGTAGTCAGAAAAAAAATCCACCAGCGGAGACTGATGGACTTCTGAGCGGAAGACCGGGCTCGAACCGGCCACCCCGACCTTGGCAAGGTCGTGCTCTACCAAATGAGCTACTTCCGCTTGTTTATTTAACCAATAAAAGAACTAGAGGGCTGCAAAAATAAGCAACGAGCCCTTTTGAAAAAAATTTTTGAACCCCTTATTTGTATTTGGGAGTGTATAAGGTGCTTTCCTGCACTTTCACTTCAGGCTTGTCAAAACGCTTGGTATAAAGCATATAACAACCGCCTAAAACGAAAGCTACAATACAAGCCACCTGCAGGTAAAATAAAAATGCTGAGGAAGATGTCCAATTGTAAGAAAAGTCCTTGTCATGTACTTTCTGGAGTTCCGCTTGATATTCCTGCTGATACTTCATATCGGGTAATTTGTGGTGCAAAAATAAGTGTTCGGCAATTAAATTGGATTTATTTTATCAACTGCGAAAAATATTTTTTACCCTTTACAAAATGTTCCCAAACGAGATTTCCTTTGTAAACTCCAGCAGGTTTCCCGTCCTTTTTTAAAGGAAAAACGCTTTGCTTTTTCCTGAATAATATCCATTTTAAAAAAGAGAAATGGGCTCTTAAAATAGAAAGAAAATAACCCCCATCCCCTACAAAAAGGCCTTTCCAGGCCGACACAGAATCAAGAAAAATACGGAAAGGTATCTTCCACCATTTTTGCGACCATGGAAGATTTTTATAAAGCATTATTTGGTTATTACGAAAGTTGAGATAAGTTTTTAGCGAATTACCACGTGGCAATGTGCCACCTCCTACATGATAGGCAACAGAAGTAGGACAACAATAAAGTTTATATCCCGTAAGTTGCATGCGCCAGCAAAGATCAATTTCTTCCTGGTGTGCAAAAAAGTATTCATCAAATCCTTTCAATTCATGAAATACATTGCTGCGTATGACCATTGCAGCACCGGTTACCCAAAAAACGCTTTCAGTTGTATCATACTGGCCTTTATCCTCTTCACATATATCAAAAATTCTTCCTCTTGCAAAAGGATAACCAAAACTATCAAGCCAGCCACCGGCGCCTCCCGCATATTCAAATAATTTTTTATTGTTGTATGAAAGCAGTTTGGGTTGGCAGGCGGCGTTCAATTTATCTTGCTCAAGTAAATTAATAATGGGTGTTAACCAGCCAGGTTGTACTTCTATATCCGAATTAATGATCGCATAATAATCTGCCTGAACTTGCGCAAGTGCCATGTTATATCCCTTTGCAAATCCTCTGTTTTCGTTGAAACAGATCAATTTGACTTGTGGGAATTGATTCTCCAAAAAAGAAACTGATCCATCTGTAGAGCCATTATCCGCAACGATCACCACCATATTTTCGTAAGCAGTTGCCAATACAGAAGGCAAAAATTTACTAAGATAGTTTTGACCATTCCAGTTCAGAATAACAATAGCAACTTTGGGTAAACTGTTCAATCGTTTGTAAAAAATTTGCTCAAAAATAAGGGATGCGGTTTATCCTTATTAAATTCGGAAAATGTTTCAGCAAATAATTAACTGGCGGACCCTCGTAGCGTTGATTGCCATCGGGATAGTTACCAGCACTATTTTTTACTCCAGGTACGTTGCCACAAAGATTGCCAAAGAAGAAAGAAGCCGCGTAATAGCTTTTGGTGAATCACTTAAAATGAAAGCGAAGTCAGATGATCCCGATATCATCGCTTTTACAAATCGAATTGCTGTAGAAAATGACGATATACCGATCATTGAAACAGATGAGCATAATTACCCCACAGGCATCTATGTAAATCTTGATTCTTTGACCGTAGCAAAAGATACCGGCTATTTACGAAAGATGGTTCAGCGTTTCGGGAAAATAAATGAGCCGGTAAAAATTGATGTGACCAATCAGAAATATTTTTACGGCCAATCAAGATTGCAGGATGAAGTAAGGTATTATCCTATCGTACAACTTATAATCGTTGGATTATTCATTATTATAACCCTGCTTGCATTAAGAAGTAGCTATAGGTCGGTACAGAACCAGGTATGGGCAGGTATGGCTAAAGAAACTGCCCATCAATTAGGAACACCTGTTTCATCACTAAAGGGTTGGGTGGAGATGCTGAAACAAAACCCTGACAATAACAAGATCGTTCCTGAGTTGGAAAAAGATGTGAGCAGGTTGCAATTAGTCAGTGATCGCTTTGGAAAGATCGGCAGCTCACCTCAATTGGAGAAACATAATATCACCAGCCAGGTAACATCGATGGTGGATTATATGAAGAAAAGGGCGCCGGGAAAAGTGAATTTTTCGGTCAATACCAACAATGAGAAAGAAATTTTCGCAAGCATCTCGCCGCCATTGTTTGATTGGGTTATTGAAAATCTTTTGAAAAATTCTTTGGATGCGATGGAAGGAACCGGCGAAATAAAGATCAACATTGAAAACTTACCTGATAAAGTATACATTGATCTAAAAGATACAGGTAAGGGTATTCCGCTTGCTATGCAACAAAAAGTTTTTAAGCCCGGCTTCACCACTAAGAAAAGGGGTTGGGGACTTGGGCTTAGTTTATCAAAACGCATTATTGAGCAATACCACAAAGGAGAAATATTTATAAAAAATTCTGAGCCTGGAAAAGGAACTACATTCAGAATTGTATTGAAAAAGTAAACCGCTTACATTTGCAGTCCTCAATTGCCCGGGTGGCGAAATTGGTAGACGCACTACTTTGAGGTGGTAGCGTCCGAAAGGATGTGCTGGTTCGAATCCAGTCTCGGGCACTAATTCGGCTTAAGGCAATCTTTTTTAAGATTGCCTTTTTTCATCTGATAAAACCCTTTACTAGTTGTCTTAATCGGCTTTAACCCACATCCGCTTATATTTTCCCACGAACCTTCCGATTAATTATTTAATCTTATAGTATTTGCACAATTAATTAAACATGTTGAATGAAACCAAATTGTTTCTTTACGATTTGGATCTCAGGAAATCCTAAATTCGATGAGAGAAACATAATATCTTAACCTTTAAAACGACTTCATTCGTGGATCCCTTCAAAAGACTTGCAGATTCGATAGAAAAGAACCATGCACGTTTTGCTTTCTGTATCAATAATCATTTCTATACATATAAGGGCCTGTCAAAATGTATTGCATCCATAAGGCAACATATTTCTTTATATATCCCGGATAAGGAAAAGAATATCGGGCTGGTCGCTAATGATGATTTGGAAACTTACGCCTCAATTATTGCTTTGTGGTTTGAAGGCAAGGGCTATGTTCCATTAAATCCGGATATGCCCATTGAAAGAAACAAGTGTATTATAACTGAATCAGGGGTGACAACGATATTAGATTCTTCAGGTGAAAGCCTTTACCTATCCTGTCAAATCATTAACAGCAAAGAACTTCCTCCTTCAGAATTGGCTTCCGACCCTTTGCCGGCTGACAACCATGAATTGACTTATATACTGTTTACTTCGGGTACAACCGGCGTGCCCAAGGGAGTTCCTATTACAAGAGCAAATATATCTTCCTTCATAAACGGGTTTGATCTGCTTATCAATTCGATTGATGAAAACGACCGGTGGCTTCAAATGTTTGACCTTACTTTTGATTTATCTGTAATGTCTTACTTGGTCCCTTTGCTCAACGGAGCTTGTGTATATACGATTCCTCCGGGGAAAATAAAATATGAATACATTTTTAAGTTAATAGATGAACAACAAATAACTGGTGCCTTGTTTGTCCCATCTGTAATCCAATATCTTCGGTCTTTTTTTTCCGAAATACATTCGATTCATATGAAATATTGCCTGTTTTGTGGAGAAGCACTCTCGCATGACTTGGCTGAAGAGTGGCAGCAATGTATTCCCAATGCAAACATATTAAATCTCTATGGTCCCACTGAGAATACAATATTTTGCACATTCTATCATGTCTTACAGAAAGAAAATATCTCTCAGAATAAATCCTATAATGGCATACTTTCTATCGGGAAATGTATGGAGAATACATTTGCCATCATTGTTGATGATAATAATTTATCCGTATCAACAGGCGAAAGAGGCGAACTGTGCCTCGCTGGCGCACAATTAACGCCCGGCTATTTGAGTAACACAAAAAAAAATGCAGAGGCCTTTTTTTATTCAGAATATAAGGGCAAAAAAGAAAGATTTTATAAGACAGGGGACCTGTGCATGATAGACCAGGACGAAGATATTATATACATAGGGAGGATGGATTCACAGGTCAAGATACAGGGATTCAGGGTAGAGCTTCTTGAAGTTGAATTTCATGCAAAAAATTTTTTGGGCAATCTAAATGTAGTAGCAATACCATTTACCAATATTACCGGCAATAACGAAATAGCGTTAGCTATTGAATCATTACCCGCTAATAACACCGCCTCATTATTGGATCATATGAAAAAACATTTGCCTGTTTATATGCTTCCTTCGCGGGTTGAGTTTCATGCTGAATTTCCCCATAGTAAGAACGGAAAAATAGACAGAAACTTATTAAAACAATTGTTACTACTAAAATGAATGATGAATATTTAATTCGGAGTGCTGTTGTTACTGACAACATCTTTATTGTAGAAGCAATAATTGCAGCAGAAAAAAGCGGAAGTGAAAAATTGGGGCTGAGTACTCTATTCAACATACCCGAACCGGAAATAAAAAAATTACTTATGTGCTGCCTTGACGAAGAATCATCAGGATGCGAGTTTTCACTAAACAGTTTTTTGATAGCAGAATATTCCGGAAAGCCCGTAGCCGCCGTAGCAGGCTGGATAGAAAATTTTGATTCAAATATTTCATCACGTACCATCAAAACAAACCTAATTCATTTTGTTTTTCCCAAAGAGAATATTCTTATCGCTCATTCCAATTCGGATATTGCAAAAGATATATTAATATCAAGAGAGAAAAACACTTTGCAAATTGAATATGTATACACCCACAACGAATACCGGGGTAAAGAGTTGGCAGGAAGGCTGATTAATAAACACATCGCAATTTCAAGGGCTAAATATCCCGGGTTAGCAAAAGTACAAGTACAGGTTTTTAATAATAATCAATCAGCAAAAAAAGTCTATGAAAAATACGGTTTCAAACCAATAAGTTTATATACATCTGGTAGTAAAGAGACATTAAAATATTTACCTTACCATGAAAAGCTGTTGATGGAAAAAGTGCTGAAATAATTCGTAACCTTGTTAATGGAAAAGAATGCAATTGTCGAAAAAACCCTGATAATTATACGACAGGTTTTAAAGAATGAAAAAATTGAATGGAATGGAGAATTAACTGCAGAAGAGATAAATGGATGGGACTCTCTTTCTCACATGATCATAATTACAGAATTAGAAAACGAATTTAAAATAAAATTTAAGCTGAAGGAACTAAACAAACTTGATAACCTGGATTCACTGATCACCCTCATTCAATCAAAAGTCTAATATCGCAAGATGAATTTTATTTCCCCCGGATTTGCATTATTCTTGTCAATTGTTTTTTTACTTTATTGGTTTGTTTTCAAAAAAAACGCCCGGTCGCAGAATATTCTACTTCTTGTTGCCAGTCTTTTTTTCTATTCCTTGTTCAATTTTCTGTTTTCAGGTCTTTTAATTTTCAGCATTCTATTCAACTTTTATATTGGTAAGCTTATCGAAAACACTAGGAAAAGAACGGCCAGAAAATGGTTGCTTGCATCGGGGCTAATAGTGAACCTGGGAATACTTTTTTGTTTTAAGTATTTTAATCTTTTCAGTTCACTCTCCTTCGTTAATAATTTCAACTCCATACCGCAAGCGGAAAACATAGTACTTCCTCTCGGGATAAGTTTTTATACTTTCCAGGTATTGGGATACATTACAGATGTTTACAATGATGAAATCAATTCATGTAATGACCTTCTTATTTTTTCAACTTATGTAGCTTATTTCCCGAAAATTGCTTCAGGCCCTATAGAATCTGCAAAGAAATTCCTTCCGCAGGTTGCTGTAAAAAGAAACTTTGATTATGCGTTGGCCACAGATGGTATGCGACAAATACTCTGGGGGTTATTCACAAAAATTGTTGTCGCCAATAACTGCGCATCTTTTGCCCAGCCTGTTTTTGAAAATCATGACCATTATCCGGGAAGTACTTTGCTGCTCGCCTCTTTCTTCTACCTGTTCCAGGTTTATTGCGATTTTTCTGGCTATTCGAATATTGCTATTGGCATTTCAAAACTTTTTGGTATCCAGCTTTCAAGAAATTTCAATGCCCCTTTCTTTTCCACTAGCATCCGCGAGTATTGGCAAAAATGGCATATTACTCTCACCAGTTGGATGATGAAGTATGTATTCACACCACTTTCTTTTTCATTGCGGCGTTTTAAAAAAGCAGGAACACTCATTTCAATCATTATCACTTTTGTTGCTGTTGGTTTATGGCACGGAGCTGAATGGACCTTTATTGTTTTTGGACTTCTTCATGGTATTTATTTTATCCCCTTGATGTTATTTCCCAAAAAAAATAATGACCCCCTATCTCATAAACAGACATTTTTTTTTAACCTGGCAAGGTTCAGCAAAATGTTCGGGCTCTTTCTTCTTATTATGTTAACATGTATATTTTTCGGCAGCCGTTCTTTGGCAGAATCGTTTGGGTTTATCAATAAGATTTTTTCAGATTCACTTTTTTCTTCGATGGTATGGCCGCCTTTCACTAGTGTTTTCAGGACTTTTATAACCGTTCTGTTTATCGTTATTCTGCTTGCAACAGAGGGAATGCAACGACCGCAGTCGCATGAACTGCAACTCGCTGATATAAAAAGTCCGTACCTGCGCCGGACTATTTATATTGCAATCATCCTGGTGATTTTATTATTTGGTTCAGTTATGCACATAAACTTTTTATATTCCCGGTTTTGATATGAAATTATTTATAAAAAAAATCATATTATACCTGCTCCCCTTACTTGCAATGTCCGCTATTTCAGAATATCTGTTGAGGATTATTCCGAATGATTATAATAAAAAAGCTACCATATTTCGTCGTGATCCCGAAAAAATAAAGGCATTGATCTTAGGTAGTTCCTATGGCCTATATGACTTGAATCCTGATTACTTTAAGCAGTATACATTTAATGGATGTGAAGCGTTGCAATCATTGGATTTAGACAAAAAAATATTTGATAAGTATCAGGGCAGAATGACTAACCTGGAATATGTCATCATGCCTATAAGCTTTGCTAGTTTCTTTTTTAAACTGGAAACCAGCAAAGAAAATCACCTGGTAAAAAACTATTGCCTTTATTATAATTTACACGCTACTAACGATCCGACTAATTATTTTGAATTGCTCAATCAACCGTTTTCAGTAAACAGAAAAAGATTAGTTGATTACTATATAAATCATATCCAGGATGTCAAGATCACTGACCGTGGTTTCGACTCCACTTATAATACAAGACAGACAAATAGACAACTAGTTGGCCCTACTGCCAGCTTTGCAATAAAACAATTAAATATTACCGATTTTAGTAAATACAAGGAATTGCGAAGATGCCTTGAAGATATAATTGTGAAATGCAAGGCAAGAAATATCGGGGTGATTTTATTAACACCGCCTGCCTATAAAACATTTTACTCACTTGCCGATACAGCGGAACTAAATTCTTCCATCAGAACCTGCCAGTCAATTCAACAGGATTTTTCCAATGTGAAGTATTTTAATTTTCTCGAAGACACCGATTTTACAATTGATGATTTCTTTGATTTAAGTCATTTGAACAAGGTGGGAGCAAAAAAGTTATCAGAAAAAATAAATGCGGTCATTGAAAACAACAACAGCGATCTTTTAAAATAGTAATTCAGGAACATGAATGAAATGTGGAGCTCAATAATCCTTAATCTCTCAAACTCCAGAATATTATTCGCTCAACTCTCAATTGTGAAATCCAACTATCAAATGGTTTTTAAAGAAACAATTGCCTCCATCAATTATATCACAACCACCACTCACACTAAAGTATATAAAAGTTTTATAAACCCTTAAAGTTCTTTAGAATATCAATCGTGGGTTTTTTGTATAATTATGAAATTTTTCTGAAATCACACCACATTTTGGACCGATAAAGTGATTCAGCGCAACAGATTATACAATGAAATTGAAACTTGTATCAAAAGCTAAATCCATTTTTCCGCAATCGCTTGCATGAACTTTAATTGATTTCATTCTATAATTTCATGACTGAATAAGCCGTCACTGTAATGTTTAACGCAATCTTCAACGAATTTGGTATTGAGCCAAATGCTGCTGTCAAACCATTTGGCAGTGGTTTAATTAATAATACATGGCTTATCGGCGAGAGAGAAAAGGAATTCATACTTCAGCGGATCAACCAAAATATTTTTAAAACACCCCTTGATATTGCAACAAACATTCACCTGGTCTGTGATCATTTTAAAAACCAACATCCCAGTTATTTATTTCCTTGTCCCCGAAAAACGATCGCTGGGGATAACATGGCTTTTATTGAGAATGAAGGGTATTTTCGGATCTTCCCCTTTATAAAAAACTCCCATACTGTTGATGTCGTCAGTTCTCCATCGCAGGCTTACGAAGCAGCCAAACAATTTGGGCGATTCACTAATTTGCTTTCAGGGTTTCCGGTTGATAAATTAAAAATAACATTGCCTGACTTTCACAATTTGCCATTAAGATATTCTCAATTTGAAACTGCAATAAAGGAAGGAGATAAGGAAAGAATTAAACAATCTGCAGCAATGATCAGTTTCATGAAAGATCAGCAAGAGGTCGTATCAATAAGCGAACAGATCAGGAATAACCCTGCTTTCAAAAAAAGAGTCACACATCATGATTCTAAAATAAACAATGTACTTTTTGATGATAACAATAAAGGACTTTGTGTGGTCGATCTTGACACCGTAATGCCCGGCTATTTTATCAGTGATTTTGGCGATATGATGCGAACTTATCTTTCCCCGGTCAGTGAAGAAGAAAAGGATATTTCAAAAATTGAAATAAGAGAAGAATATTTCAAGGCAATTGCAGAAGGTTATTTAAGTGAAATGGAAAAGGAGTTGACAACCGTTGAAAAAAGATATTTGGTTTATGCGGGGAAATTCATGGTTTATATGCAGGCTCTTCGTTTTTTAACTGATTACCTTAATA
>Ga0193696_1000767_pt1 | contig 10429 bp, 11 predicted proteins | sample L3m1metaG_FD_145074 | JGI IMG/M metagenome (GOLD analysis project Ga0193696, IMG submission 145074) | Soil microbial communities from a riparian zone of the East river system, Colorado, United States - L3m1 | ecosystem: Environmental > Terrestrial > Soil > Riparian zone | place: USA: East River... | reverse complement strand
CTGGTCGGCCGCGCCCGAGCCGCGCCCGCCACAGCCAACGAGCGCAATACGCAGCGTGTCACCTGGCGATACGGCGCCGTAGGCAAACCGTTCGATCGGCAATGCGCTCAGCAGCGCCCCACCGGCAACGGCAGTTGAAGATCGTTTGAGAAAGCTCCGGCGGCTAACCGGCCCGACAGTCGAAGGATTTTGGCTCATGATACGTTTGCTTAATGCGTTCTTTGACGTGCGTGGAATGGGCCGTTATTCACGAAACCAGTCACGGGTCGCACCAAGTAAAGCCGGTTCGCTCTTCCTTGTCCATAGTTCTCGGATCAAAGATAATGGCGATGTTCAGATTTGATAATGTTCCTGGAATAAGGCAGGATGGCATTGAAGCCTATGCGCGTGCTCGGCTGGAACATCCATTGGTTAAAGCGCCGGTGCGAACCCGTCGCGTCATATCCGGCCTTGACGAAAGTGCGTTCGTTAAGGGAACGTTGCCAATGGCGACCATTGTCGCGGGAGTCCGCCATTCATCAACGTGAAGGCCGGGTGGCCGCCGCTCGTCATCGAGTCTCCTACAGTGGCCTGCCGGAAGGTCTGCCGGTCTATGTGCCGCGAAAACCAAAGCTCCTTTGGCTTTGCAACCTAAATCCATTCTATGCGCTGGCCGCGTTGTGCGTTATTGCTGCGACGGCAGGTTTTCTGTGTTTTCTGTTTGGCGCGCATTCATCAAATGTGTGGCTAAAGACATATACCTTGCCAACAGCCCCGACGTTCCTTTCCGAAGACCTCGCTCTAGCTAAAGCTCAGGAAACAATTCCTTCGCCCGCGAAACCAGTTCAAAATTGGCAACCGACCACTGCGCCCGACGGTAGGCAAGACGTGTATCTCATGCGGTCGAGCCCGTACGCCGGCATTATGATATTTGCGAGTAGTAAGGGAATCAACCAGCGCTGGGGGGTAAACGTGCTGCTTGAAAGCAACCGCCTGTCCTGCACCGTGCAGAAACAGTGAATTACTAGGGTTGAAAGGGATTCAGGAGGCGAGTGCGCTTTTGGTTGGGGACTTCGACGGCTTCCCAATCGAGAAAGTAGCTGGATTCTTTGCCCTGGATTTCGCGCATGAGCCGGCTGCGGGCGTGCGCGCGGGAATCCGTGGGGGGCTTTGACATCGCCTCTACCAATCCATCCGATTCCCAAAAGCCGTCGCGGTTCGCCAGGGCGAGGCCAAGGCTTCGGTCGGTGTCGATGTGGTGAAATTCGAGGTCCTGGGACTCGAGCCATGGGTGTCCCCACTCAAGGCCCTCGCTTCGGCAAAATTCACGGAGCAAGTATTCCTTCGTCACCCAGTCCAGGAGGCCGACCAGCGACTCGAGATTGTTAGAGAGCCCGCGCATCACGCGTGCCCAAATGTCGAGCAGTGAATCGGTTTCCAGATCGCGGCCCTTAAACAGCTCTTTGGCTTTGCCGTGGTAAAGCCAGAGCAGTTCGACTGCGTCTGCAAGTTTGCCATCGGCGAGCGGCACGCACCAGGGCGGGCTCAGCGTCCGCGACAGCAACCGCAGCGTAGTGACGGCGTCGTGAAGCGCCAGTGGCGGCAACTCGTCTGCATCGAGCAGGTCCAGCACGAGGCGCGTCGTGCCGACCTTCAGGAACGAGGTCGCGGGCAGGACGTTGCTGTCGCCGTGAATCAAATGGAGGCGGCGATACTGCCGCGGGTCGGCGAGGGGTTCGTCGCGCGTGTTGATGATGGCGCGATTGTGCTGCACCCACTCGAAGAAATCATTTTGGATATAATCCGCGCGCTGGCTGATCTGAAACAGCGCCGCATCTTCGCGCTGCACGAGCTCGCCGCGAAAACGCGAAGGCCGGATCGACCCCACACGCCCCGAACCGGTGAAGAGCACGCGTAAGGTGAGAAACGCCAAAAGCGAAAGCACGTTCTTTTCGTGCAAAGGGGCTTTGCGATCCAACGAATAATTCTCGTGACAGCCGAACGTCGCGCCCGTGTAGTGATCGACATTATTGCGGATGAAGCTGACCTTATCTTCGAGCTTGAGCGCGCGCACCGCCTCCTGCAGGAGCAAGTCGCCGGCGCGGTCATAGCGCACGACGTCCAGGGCGGTCGCGCATTCGGGGGTGCAATATTCCATGTGCCCCATGTCGATATAAACCCGGCCGCCATTAAAAAGAAAACCGCCGTTGCCGGCGGGTTCATCCCAGTCACGATCGTGCAGATCGATCAAGCCGTAGCGGTCATTTTCGAACAGCCAGTCGCGCACGCGCGGCAGGACTTCCTGCACCTGTGCCGGCGGCTGGATCAGACAGCCATACTCCGTTTCCAGACCTGTAATGCGCTGGGACATCCCTTGTACTAGCCTTTGATTTTTGCGAGATCGAGTGATCGATAATGCACGGGTCCGGCAAGCTTGCGATCGAGCAACGCCACCTCGACGGTCTTGCCATTGGCAGTGAACGCAGCGTCGGATGGCGAAAGGTCATCAAAGCCTTTATTATCCATCAACGCGCGCCACGCCGTCAGGCAGACGTTGGTCACGCGACCGAGCGGGTCGTCAGCTTTGACTTGTTTTCGCACCCACGCCGTTGCTTCGTCCTCCATTTTTTGGTCCGTATGCGCGATGACGACACCGTCGGTGGTGTATTTGTGATGGCCGTCGAAGTGGACGCGCACGAGCACGTCTTCCGGTTGGGTTTCTCCGAGTTCTGCGAAGATGCTCTCGACGATAATGGGAGGGGAATAAATCTGTTCGAAGGCATTTTTCAGCGTCGTGCTGAGCGCAAACCCGATGAGCCGCCGCAGAGTCACATCGCGCGTCGAACGGTTGAAGCCTTCGATGTGGGCGGCCTCGATCGCGGCCTGCCGAATCTTCTCAATATCGACCGGGTGCCCCAGGGCAGCGAAACCGTGGCGATCGTAAATCTCGAACACCTTTGACATTCCCTGCCCGACGCCCACGAGCAGAATGCCCTCGGGGCGGGAGCACGCAAAAACGGGCGTGCCGCCCTTGAGCTGATCGCGGATGTATTCGCGGCGATTGCCGATGGCTTCGAGCCAACGATAGGGTTCCTCTGTCATGCAGCGGATTCCTTCCAACAACGTTCCTGTTCTTCCATGGGGATATTGCGAGTACCTTCGCGGGTGAGAAGCTTAATCGTAGCGAAGAGACGCCGGTCCGGATGGACACCACCGGTCGCAGCGTCGAATTCGGCCGCGGTCATCAGAAGGCGCGTGGCCAGGGCGACGGCCTGATCGACGGCCATTTCGGCGGGCGGCGGGTTGCCCCAGCGTTCCAGGAAGTGAAGCACGCTCTTGATGCTGCCGGAGCCGGAGCCGGAGCCGGCATAAGTGGCAGCTTCAAATTGCGCGCCGAGCGGATCATAGAAGAAAATGACCGGTTTGGATTTCGGATCATCCACTTCCACACCGGCGAAAATTGGTTGCACGATCCCGAAACCTTGAAGGGTTGCCGGGAGGTTATCGCGCAAAAGCCGCGACAAGGCGCGAATCTTCGCCTTCAGGCTCATCGGCTGGAGTTGGCTGCGGCGATAAAACTCGAAGGACGTTTGCAGCGTGCGGGCCATTTCGAAGGCGGTCGCCGGAACTCCCGCGATCGCCATCAACGAATGTGAGTCCAGCTCGAGGATTTTCTCGGTCTTGTCCGAAAAGATGATGTTGCCGGCCGTGGCGCGGTGATCGCCGGCGATTATGACCCCATCCTTGCAGTGAAAAGCAAAAACCGTCGTCGCCTGGACGTGCTCCAGGCCCTCGGGGCGGGATGCGGCGCCGAGCTGCGCGAAATTCGGTTTCGGCAGAAGGGCAAGGAAGTCACCGTTCATTGGCCCGTCCGTTGGCGGTACCGCTTGGCCTGGTCGGGATCGACCTTGCGCATTCGTTTCAGCAATTCGTCGGTGTTCGGCTTTTCGACTCGCGGCGCGCGCGGCGACTCACCGCCGCCGCCTCCACCGGGCGTCGGGTTGGCCGGTTGCGGTTTTTGTATGCGATCAGGCATAAATCAATCTCTCGTCTACGTTATTATACCAGCTTTGCGAATTTCAACACCGCCAGATCCTCCACACTTTGTGCGGCGCTAATGATCTTCAGGCTCTGTTTGATCAGATTTGGATCGAACAGATTTCGCAAATCAAGTTCGATTTTCTTGTGCGCCCCGTGCAGCAGGATGTAGTCCCACTGCGTCGCGTTGACGGCAGCGCCAAATTTTTCGATGCACCGGCCACGCACCGCGGCGCGGGTCGAAGGTGGAGGGCACAGGCTGTGGCAGGTAATCTCGTCGTAAGAGTAAGGAAACTTGAATGCCCCGTGCTCCAACAAGCCATAAAACAAGCCTTGCTGCCGGTCCAACAGGTGATAGGCCAAATCCAGGCTGCGCAACCAGGGATCATTCGTCTCCAGCTTTTCGGCCTGCCGAAACTCCTCAATCAATTTGTATTTGGCGGACCAGTCGAGGCGATCGGCGCTTGAGAGCGGATCGACTTCGAGATCATTGAGCACCTGTTCCCACGCATCGAGCACGGCTTTCCAGTCGTGATCCAGGCCGGTGCAGTATTCCTTCACCAACTGCAGATAAGCCCTCTGGATATCCACCGCGGTGGTCGGCCGGCCACTCGCCTCGCGGCAATACCATTTCCAGCTTGTGTCGCGCGAAATCATTTTCAGCGTGTGCAGCGGATCCGAGACCTTCGGCACCCGCTCCAGCGGTGCGCCGTTAAGCAGCGCCTGGAGCACAAGGCAGGTCGTCCCAATCTTAAGATACGTCGAGTAGAGCGACAGATTCGAATCGCCGATGATGACGTGGAACCGGCGATACAGCTCGTTATTCGCGTGCGGCTCATCCCGCGTATTTACCAGCGGGCGACGCTGCATCGTATCGACGCTCTGCAGTTCCGAAAAGAAATCACTCCGCTGCGAAATCTGGAATCCGGCTTTGATGAACGTATCCTCTTCTTCCCAGCCGAACTTGCCGGCACCCGCGTAAATCTGGCGCGTCACGAAGAACGCCACGATGGCCTGGCTGAGCACGTCCCACGTGAGCGTCCGCGGCATCAGGTAATTCTCGTGGCAGCCATAGCTGTGGCCACGAAAATCCGTGTTATTTTTGTAGAGCAACACCGGATTGTCTGAATTCTGCGTCAGCGCCTTGGCGCAGGCGATCAGGACGGAGTCGCCCGAATAATCCTGCTGCAAAATCTCCAATAATCGGCTGCACTCCGGCGTGCAGTATTCGGGGTGCGCATGGTCGTTGTAAAAGCGGGCGCCGTTGCGCAGCACCAGGTCGCTCTTGATCTCATGAAACGTCAACGTGCGTTGCGCGTCCTGGGCGAAGTAATTGGACTCGTCAATGTCCTGGAGCAGTTCCTTGACACGAAAACCGCGGGCATCGCAGTGGGGGTCTTCGCAGCTGTAGTCCCAGCGCATGCGCACCCCCGGGGCGGTGGCGCTCCGCACGAGTGCAATCGACTCCGCGACCACGTCGAGGCCGTCGGGCTTCTCGCGAGTGATGCCGATCTCAGTTTCTGTGCCGAACTGAATGTCCATGGCCAACTACTTCCTGCCAAACGGTTTCAATTCCCTTCTATGCCCCAGCTTCGCATGGAAAGCAAATTTTGAAAGGCCCTTCATAGCGGGCCTGCTAAATAGTGGCAGCCTGGTTCTTTTCGGTCTGTCGATAGGGCAACAGCCGCACGACGTTGCCCGGATCGAAATCCGTCAACTTGAGCCAGTCCTCTGTGATGTCGCTCGGTGGGAACAAGTCGTTTTCGCGATATTCCTTCTGCAAGGCGTCCTTAAGATCTTTGAACGTAAGCGGCGATTCAGCCTTCTCCTCGATGCACCGCTTGATGGCGAATTCTTTGGCCCGCTCGACGATGGCGGCAATAATTGCCCCACTCGCCAGGTCGCCACGGAACAGATAATCGTGCCGGCCGCTGCGATACGCAATGTCGAGAAAGCGGTTTTCCTCGGCCTTCGAGTAATGCGCGTCGACGATCTGCTCGACCATTTCGTCGCGCGATTGGGCCAGCGGCAACTGGTCGGTCAGGTAAATCTTGTAAATCTCCCGCGCAGCGTCCTTGTCGGGCCGACGGACACGGATTTTGCGGTCGATGCGGCCTGGCCGCAGGATCGCCGGGTCGATCAGGTCAGCCCGATTCGACGCGATAATCACAACTACGTTCTGGAGCGCCTCGATGCCGTCCATCTCCGTGCAGAACATGGGGACGAGCGTCGAGAGGATACTATTGCCGATGCGGTTGGCCTGGCGGGTGCCAAGGATCGACTCCGCTTCGTCGATGAACAGAAATGCCAGGTGCCCTTCGGCGGCTTTCTCACGGCACTGCGCGAATAGATCGCGGACCTGCCGCTCCGATTCGCCGAGCCACATATTAAGAATCTCCGGCCCTTTGACGTTCAGGAAAAACTCCGGATGATCTTCTCCGGTCTCGGCCTTGATCTGGAGACGTAAATTGTGCGCCGTCGCCTTGCCCAGGAGGGTCTTGCCACAACCCGGCGGCCCATAGAGCAGGAAGCCTTTCGGCACCGGATGATTAAAGCGCTTGAACAAATGCGAGTGCAGGAATGGCAACTCAATCGAGTCGCGAATGGCCTGCACCGCTTCCTGCTGGCCGCCGATATTCGTCCACGGGATCGCTTCCACGCGGGCGAGCGACCGATCGAGCCGCTTGGCCGTACCGATAATCTCAACCGCAACACGCTGATTCGTATCGAGCCGCAAATCCAACCCAGGCTTCAATTTTTCTTTCGCAAGCAGAGATGAACGCACCACGACGGCATCAGAAATGCCGGTCTCGTTGCCAACGCGGATGCGTCCATCGGAAAGCAATTCTGTGACGCGAACGACCGGGCCGTTTTTGTCGAATCCAAACGAATCCGTGACCGCAAAAGCTTCATTCAAAAGCACGCGCGTGCCGGTCTCGAGCTGCACTTCAGGCAAAGAGGGATCGACGCTGCAAACGTAATCAGTCCCGCTGACACACACCAGGGCTCGGCCTTTCGCCAGCTTCTGCAACAAAGTGCCCAGCCGCAGCGCCGGAGCGCGCAACTTGTCGACGGCCTCGCTCAGTTTTTCGACGGCGTTTCGCGCCTCGTCCTGCACCTCTTCCATTTCCTGCACACGACGACGCAACAGGCTCATGTCCGAGGGCAAAGCGCCCTGCATGACGAGCTTGTGCGAAATGATGTCAACGAGCTGCAGGGTGGAAAGTCTCTCCAGTTCGTCCTCCGGAATGACGTGATCGATCGGGGGTACTTCCGCGCCTGGTTGCCCAGGCATCTGCCGACCTTTGTTGGACTTATTCACAATCCGATTATACTTGTATTCGGCACCGTCGCAAACGGATGCAAATGCCGTAAACTCTTGTGGGAGTTTACCTACTGGCATTCACTCGCGCGTGACGATCATACTCCGCCGCGTCACGCCCGAGCAGCCGCTTTCTCCCGCGCCGCTCATTTAACCACCCGCTACCCAGCGCCACTAGCGCTGCCATCACCTGCTTGTTGAGCATATCCTTTGCCGTACTCGAAACAGCGAATTTCCCATCGACCGATCTCACAAATGCAAAACGCGTGGAAAACACGCCAAAAGACGTTTGAAACATCGCGACAGAACGAGAACCGGCGGACATGCCAGCTTGCGCGTTAGCCACCAAAAACTTCATAATAGCAACTTCGCAAGGGTGAAGTTGTTCTTCTATAACACAAGTTCGACGCGCGGTCAAACGGTGCCATTCGTTTTTACAAAATCACTTTCTCAAACCAACGACGACTCGTGTCAAGACTTACTCTTATCATTGCCCTCCTTTAATATCGCCAACGCTCGCGGCCATAAATAGACGAATGCGCTGGCGAAATCCCGCGGACGCTCTCGCACCCATTGATTGATCTGCTCCACAGAAAACCACTCGCCGCGCTCGATTTCCTCCGGATGCAGGCAAAACGGTCCCTCGCAGTCATGGCAATATACCCACACGTGCTCCTGGTCCGTTTCAGCGCACGCGCCAAGTTTAAAAAGACGTCGCAGCGGGCGCTCCGCGACGACCCCAATCTCTTCGCACAACTCGCGCGCGGCACACGCGTCATAATCCTCGCCCGTGTCCAGATGACCCGAAGCCGATGAATCCCACGCGCCGGGAAACGTGTCCTTGGACATGGAACGCTTCTGCAGAAACAGTTCGCCGCGCGAATTGAAAACCAGGACATGGACTGCGCGATGGCGCAGGCCGCGACGGTGAACATCCGCGCGCGTGGCCTGGCCGATCACTTCATCGCGCTCGTTGCAGACATCAAAGATTTCCTCTTTCATGGCACCCGAACTCGCACGGCAAAGTCCCGCTCCCAGCAGTTGGCACCCGCTCGCATCCTAACCCCTTTAGGGGTGACATGTTTATAGGAAGCCGAGACCCCCAGCTTAGCAAGCCCGTAGGGGGGCATGTCATTCAACATCTTTAAAGACATATTGCTGATCATGTGGTACTTGGAACTTTTCCAGAAATTCCAGGTATTCGTCACGAAAGGATTTCTGCCGATGATGTTGCGCTTGATTTCGAATGTATGCGACCACCGTGTCCAACTGCGAATGCGAATACGAAAATGCGCCGAAACCCTCCTGCCACCGAAAGCGGCCCTGCACCCATCGATTCTCGTTAATATGATTGGTTGAACACGCTTTCACTTCGCGAACCAGATCAGACAAGGCCTTGTCTGGTTTCAATCCTACCAGGATGTGAGTGTGGTCGGGCATACAATAGATTGCGAGCAGCTTTTGACCCTGCCGATAATGATACCTGTGATGTATTTTTGAAGCTCTTCCCTTTTTTCCTCATGGACCAAATTTTGGCGAGCTTCAACGGCAAAGACGACATGGACGTAGATTTGCGAATAAGTGTTAGCCATAGGGTCACATGGCACCCCTACGGGGTTCGGATCCTTAAGTGGCTCGCAATTCGTCATTCGATAACAAACAGGTTAAGGCGACAAATTGTTCGAGACTGACCTGCTCCGCCCGGGATTGCTCGGGAATCTGCGCCGCCTCAAAGGCCTTACTGAGACCCTCCGCCGGCCAATCTTTACGCAAAAGTTTGATCATCATCTTGCGGCGTTGTGAAAAACTGCGTTTCACAATTCTGCAGAAAGTACCCGGGAGATCGCCTGATAGCAGCCGCTTTTCCCGCCGTCGCAACGTTATGCAGGCTGAATCGACCTCCGGCTCAGGAAAAAATGACCCGGGTGGAATTTTGAAAAATCCGTACGGCTCGTAAGTAACTTGAACCAGCAGTGTCAGCACCCCGTAGTCTTTTGTCCCGACGGCGGCGACCAATCTGCGCGCAACTTCCAACTGCAAGGTGACCGTCATCGAAATCGGCGACTGCGCCAGCTCGACGATGATCGGTGATGCGACCGAATACGGAAGGTTCGCGACCAGCTTCCAATCGTGCCAATCCTTCCTTTCGCGTTTGAGATACTCGAGAGCGTCGTCGTGAATGAGCTCAAGGTTCTTTGCCGCGCTGAACCGCTTTCGCAAAAGTCCAACCAGGCGTCCATCCTTCTCGATCGCGAGGACCCTCGCTGCGTTTCGGACAAGCAATTCAGTCAGCGGCCCGAGGCCGGGCCCGATCTCCAGGACCTGGTCGGTCGGTTTCAGCTCCGCGGCGGCGATGATTCGCCGCAGTTGATTGGCGTCATGGAGGAAATTTTGGCCGAGAGATTTCGTGAGCTGGATGTCGTGTTCGGTCAGCAGTTGGCGCATTTCGGACAATTTCATGCCACGCCCTGCAACACATCCGACAGTTCGCGCACAGCCCGGGCCAACTGCTCCCTCGAAATGATCAACGGCGGCGTGAAGCCGATTACGTTCCCGTCTTCGCCTTCCGGCAGGAGGATGAACCCTCGTTTCAGCATTTCCTTGATCGCCCCCAGCGTCGCCGCGGTGGCCGGTTCATTGGCACGCGTGCGCACCTCCAGTCCGGCCATCAACCCCAGGCCGCGGGCGTCGACGCGCAGACGTGGTATCTGCATCTCGCGAAGTAATTTCAGCAAATAATTTCCCAAAGCCGCGCTTCGTTCAACGAGATGGCGCTTCCGAATTTCTGCAATTTGCGCCAGCGCCATCGCACACCCCACCGGATGCCCCAAAAACGTGCTCGTGTGAATGGCTTCACCTTGCGACGCCGGCCACGCCCGTTCAATGAGCGTCGCTTTTCCTACGCAGGCTGAAATCGGAAAGCCACCCGCGATGGCTTTGCCCAGGCAAATGAGATCTGGAACGGTTTGACTGTGTTCGCAGGCAAACCATCGCCCAGTGCGGCCAAAACCGGAATACACTTCATCAGCGATCAACAGGGTGCGATGCTTGTCACACAATTCCCGCAGCATCGGCAGGAATTCCAGCGGC
>Ga0193696_1000766_pt1 | contig 10433 bp, 12 predicted proteins | sample L3m1metaG_FD_145074 | JGI IMG/M metagenome (GOLD analysis project Ga0193696, IMG submission 145074) | Soil microbial communities from a riparian zone of the East river system, Colorado, United States - L3m1 | ecosystem: Environmental > Terrestrial > Soil > Riparian zone | place: USA: East River... | reverse complement strand
AACACGACAAATTTCTTGCTCTGCTCGCATTGCCCAACGTTCAATCTGCGCTGACGACCATAACTTGCCGTTGTCATTAAGGTACCGCCGAAGATAAGTTTCGTAGACGCTTGACATGGCCTATTTCCTTAATACCAAACGGTACCATCATAATCCAGCGTTATCTTTTGATTGGCTACGGCAGGTTGAACCCGCGCCATATTTCCACCACTTCCTAAACCACCTGGAGCTGGATCAGCAAAAAGCAATGTTATTCGCTGTCCGATGCTTCCACCTAAAATGTTTGCTATAGGCGTCGAACCAATTATTTTCATCGTCGTTGCGCCTGACGGGGAAAGTGTTAATGATGCGGCTGCAGTTCGTACTGGCGGAGGCATATTGTCAATTCCTGAATTGCGTCCAACGATGTTATGAGTACCGGTGGATGCATTATTGAGCGGCGAATTGACGAATGTACCTGCGAATCTATTATCGGTAATTGTGATGTAATCCGTTCCGGCAGCGGCGATGGCTACGCCGAATACTGTTTGTAAAGCTAATAAGTTAGCCGAATCACCTTCACCAATAATACAATCATGAACACTTAACTTTGTTACATTAGCAAGAATGTTTATATCATCACCAGCTCCAACACTAGAGCGACTGTTATAAGTAATTGACGATGTTGAAATTTGGGTATCCTGTACATTACCTTCAACTCTTATTCCGTCAATTCCGTTATTGACAATTCGGCCACCGATCCATTTAATGCCTTTTATTGGATTAACGTTACCGCTGATATAAACGCCGTGAGAAGATGCAGTCGATGCCCAGCAGTTAATACAAATTATGCTTGAAATTGTATTGTTGCTTGCACGAATTTCCCAAGCATTAACACTCGGCGTGTCCATTACTACTGTATCGAACCAAAGATAAAACGAAGGTTGAAAATCGGAAACAATTACAACACCGCGCGCGAATTGAATGGCATCGATAGTTCTAAAGAATAGTGCGTTTCCGCCATCGATAACTATTGCAGCAGCACCAGGAGCACCAATATTTGATGCCATGAAAATCTTATCGAACGTTATATCAAGACCACCAATGACATAAATGCCGAATTGACCAGCCGCTATGTTGATCATCGCGCATTTATCAATATGAGAATATGAAACATTAGTCAGTTTCATTCCGTTAGCAGATCGGATGTTTAAATCATTGAATAGCAAATGTGATTGATTCAGACATATAACACCGTAACCAGATGTACCATCAGGAGTAGACATAATCGTCATTCCTGATAATTCATTCGTAGTGCCATTTGCAAATTTAAATGAGTCAAAATTTGGAAGTGCTCCATCATTAACAATGAAAGTAGAATGTCTGCCAGTTCCACGAATCTTTATTCCTGAACCAGTATTAATAATTGTAGCACTAATATTTTGATTCCCTGCTGGAACTTCAACAGAACCGAATCCTTGTGGCTGCACGAAATAAATTGCTTCTTGAATGCCTGCTGTTGCACTTGTTACGGTGTAATTACCGGAGGCATGATTCTTTGTAGGCGTAACAGTAATGCGATGATTAACAGAGTCAACTGAAGTGATTAAGCAAATTTCATTACCTGCACTACCATCAATGATTTTAATTGAATGGCCAGAAGTAACAGAAAGCGTCGATACAACACCTTTTGGTGTTATTGGAAGTTGAATGATTGATGGAGCGGCCGCAGTTAGTGTACCTGTGGCTGTTAAATTAAAATTGAAGTCTGCTGAATTGACACTGATAAATGTCGCGAACTCATAAATCGGCGCGGGGGCATTATATTTGCGCCGAAGAAATTGTCCTTCAAATAATGCATTAGCACTGGCGAAATTACCGTCACCAAGTGGATCATAAATAATGCCAGGTGATGCTGGATCGAAAATATGTACTGCATTCCAGTCGCTTGGTTGAATTAAGGCAGGGTTACCGCCGTTTGGAATAGTAGAAACTTTTTGGTGTTTAATTAAACTCACAGTGTAACTCCTGCCATTGCATTAATCAAAGCGGGCATTGGTCTATCTCGAATTGCTATTTTCTCGAGAACCAATTGTTTATAAAACTTATCCCAATACATTTGCGCTTTTGACCATTCTTGCGCTTGTTCAAGAAGATCAGCAGTTGCATAAAATTCCAAGCAATCTTCACCCTGAATTGGTATTCGATAGGAATGGTGAAAATCGTCAATAACGTTGTCGTCGAATGCTCTATAGAAAATCTTTATATCAGCTTCGCCAGATTGAATGACAGAATTGACATTCAGCGGCTGAGGTCCAATAAAAAGGTAATTCTGCGAATGAACGAAGAAATACTCAGGTGGCCCGTGCCATATTTCGTAATGATTGTTAAGTTGGGTGAGTTCTTGACGCGATTTGTACTGGAGAAATCTGCTTCTTGCTATATCAAAAACGCCAGTTACTGCAAAATGGTCGGGGATGATTCGGGCGAGGTTGTAATACGGGCAGTTAGTTTGGAAGGAAATGTTTTGAGTTTTTTCAATCGTGTTAGCAAATGCGGCAACCCAATAATACGCATCAGCTAGTGAATCTTCGATATCTATTGCAGTGAAGAAGGTAACTGCATTATCGTCGAGATTTGCTCTAACGCGAGCTTTTACTTCTCCACGCGTCATTTAACGCCCCTTTCAATTAAGTTTGACTAAAATTGAAAGACTGCGCTAAGGATTATAACGATAAAACGGTAAATCAAAAACGCAAGTAGCTAACTACCTTTCACAATAGCTAGCTACCTGCCGTTTTTATTAAATCAGCGGTTCTGACTTAAAGTCCTTTGACGATTGCGCGAGTGCAAATATTAGCAACTCCGCCAACTGTTGACGAAGCGACCGCAGCAGTAACTTGAGGCATTACAGCAGGACCAACTGTTGTAACAGCGGTAATTGCTGAAATCAAAGCGCCAGGAGCAAAATTGGCAGCTGCTACATTAACGGCCAATCCTTGTTCTGGTGCTACTGCTGCACTACAACGAACGTAGTCAGTAACTCCGCTGATTAATGCCATTCCTACTTCACCAACAGGAATGTCTTTTGCAGCGACACCAGCGAAGTAAGCCTGAGACTTATTTGCACCCGCAGTTACTGAGTTAATAACTCCGTGGCCATCAGCGTTGCCGTTCATTGCATAAATGCAAGGCGCACCACGAAGAATTGGAATTGTATCAATGTTCTTGACATGAACGTGAACGTTCTGTCTATTATTTCCTGGCTCTCCAAACAAAGAAGGTATTTGCATGATAGTTTCTCCTTAATGATTCTTTATGGTTATACGAACGTACGAGGAATATTCGCCAAAACGCCATGAGTACGGCGATTCGTTAATGTGACCGCGCCACGCCAAACAATGTACGATACATCAGCAAGTTGGTCAACAGGACGCATGAATGGCGTATTAACAAAATCGCTATCTTTCTCATAACGAATTTTAACGAAATCCGTGTTGATAAAGTAAGCGGTTCCTTTACCAGTCGCGACTGATGTATCAAGATTGTTTGCAAATGCATTCGGAACTCGATCATCCCAAGTGACCATTGCATTCTTGAAACGGAAGTTATCAAAATCGGGATACTTATCATACGATCCCGTATTCATGTTCGTAGCACGCATTGCGTATTCAAGCATTGCGTATGTTTGATCATCCGTGATGATTAAATCAGGACTGCCTTCTGAGTTATTTCCAGTGCTCATGTACAGCGACACGAACAGCTGAATAAAGTTCGCCGGCGTCATTGCAACACCGCCAGCATTAATGGATTTATTTCTCCACCAAAACTGGCCTTTATTATTTTGCGCCGTTGCTTGATTAATACCGCCAACAACAAGAGACGCCGTTGGATCATAAGCGATTAGTTTAGCAATCGGATCCAATCCTTGAGAACCTGAAATTACATCAACGGCATTGTTCATAATACCGCCGCCTACTACAGTACGTTCTTGTCCTTGCAGAAAATCGCCAAGCCAATCTTCTTTAAGTCCCATTTCGGCTTGCTTGATTTTAGTCGAAAGCAAGTCTAAAACTTTGGCCCGTCCTTTATTCTTGAATTTCTCATCATCAGAAATCTGAATATTCGCGGCGGCCTGCGTCCAATCAAAAACGGCCTTTGTAACGCCGTCAATTTGTTCACGACGCAAAATGTCATAACCCTGGAAATATTGTATACTTCCAAGGGCATACATCAAATTTTCTTCAATTGCAATTCCGCCTTCGACTGATGTATAAGCGCCTTTATTCTTAAGCATCTTCATTAAGACATTGCGCTTAGATATTGCATCGTGAAGTTTCTTGTTGTAATTGAAAAGCGTGCTAGTAAGCAACTGATTCCAATTAACAACGTATTGCGTTCTATTGGGACTTGGTGATCCGAAAGTTGGCATTTGTTATCCTTTTAATCTGTTAAGTCTAATCTGGAAATTGTTCTTCATATGCTAATGCAGCGGCCTCAGCTAATGAAGAAGCGACTTTGGTTGAACGTTCTTTTCGAACGCCATCTGAAGGCATGACACCTTCTTTGTTATTTTGTGCGCGATTAGAACGAGAATTATCAACAGATTGTTTTGGTGCAATGTCAGCCAATTTACAAATTTTCTTTATATATTCACGAGCATTCATATTAGGAGTTGGGGGAAACGCTTTCATCTCCTTCAGAATCTTTTTGTTTTTTGATTCAAATTCGGGATATTCTTGAGAAGCCCAGTTTAATGCTTCGTCAACGGCTGCTTTTCGAAGTCCTTCTTCTGAAGCGTGAATTTTTGATTTAAGCTGGTTCAATTCTTCATTTGTACCACGTACCTTATGATCGATGATTTTACCTAGGGCTTTACTTAATCCATTCGGAAGTAATGCAAATTCGTCACCTAATTCATTTCTTAAAACGCTCTCAATCTCGTCAACCATTGCATCACGTTGATCTTTATTAAGCGCTTCTAACTTATAACCGGCGCGTTGTGCAATAGAATTGAGAACACGTTCAGCGGTGTCAGGATTAGTGATGGAGCGATAAAACTTAACTGCACGTTCACGTTCTTCGTTGGCGGCTAAAGTTTCTTCATTATCATCTTCATCGTCGTCATCTGTTGAATCAGATTTTGTATCGTCAACGGTGTCGTCCTCTTTTGACACTTGCGTTTTTGATTTATCTTCTTCGCCATCATTATCCTCGACTTCTGTTTCATCAGCGGCTTTGTTTAATGCGTCGCGGAGATCATCACCTGAATCTTCTTCATTACCTGTCTTCGGATCGCCTGAAATTTTCTCAATTACTTGTGCCATTTTGATTAAGTATTCCTTGTGATTTATTTGGACTTGATGCTAAATTTTTCGTGAAGCAGATTGCGAATGTCTTTGCGAATCTCTTTGGGAGACTTATCAGTGCCTTTTGGTTTAATCGGCGCGGCAGTAGCTTTTTTGGCAGGTTTAATAGGTGTTTTCATGTGATTTATTGCTGCGGCAATCCTACTTGATTATTCAGTTGATTATTAATCTGTTCTGCTTGTGGAGGTTGCATCTGCGCAACAGTTCTCTGTGACATGGCATTACCTTGTTGTCCCTCACCAGACTCAGGAGCACCAGCATTACCAATCATAGAAAGCTGTTCTTTTGCTTTAGCTTGTACGCCTAGTTGAGCAACTAGTGCTAACTGCTGCATTTCTTGAATAACTACTTCCATTCGTAAATCAAGCATCGCTGATAAGTATCGCAACATCTTAGGCGAAAACGCAAATTGAGGATACTGATTGATTACAGCGAGAAACTCAAGTAAATTATTTTTGTTCTGTTCACGAGCAACTGGAGATAATGACGAAACGTCAATGTCTGCATCAAAGTCAAAGTTTGCTTTAAGCGATGCGACTGGATCAATTCTCTGCCATGCTTGTTCAAAAGTCTTTGCTTCACCCATCGTGGGTTCTAAATCAGTCGTCTTCTTAAACCAAGTTGGCTTAGTTAATCGCTCTTGTTGAAGTAACGAAATCTCCCGAACTATTTCGCCCATCCATTTACCAACTTGACCGAGGACTCGCGATTCTCTAATTCCTGCACGTGTTGCAACAATTTTTGATTTAGTCGCTGTCTCTCTGTCAGAAGCTGGAGATACGTCAAGAGATGTTCCTGCTGCTGCGTTAAATTCATCACGAGATGTTATTAACGAACGGCCAAATTCACTATTGAGCGCCGGATAAGGAACAGGAATGATTGCAGCACCAGGATCTGTTGATTGCATTTTGGAAATGGTAAACGGCTCTGATGATGACAACTTATCCATTTCTGCTTCATCGGTAAATGCTTGATCATTAACTAACCATTTAGGCAAAGCGCGTTGTCTATACGCGGCCTGGGCACGATGAACTTCATTGTATTCATCTTGCGGCGATTTCCAACTACGCGCAGGTGGTATAGGAAACCAACCGTGATTAACAGCTGGCTTGCTAAATCTCAAAGGGAAAAGTGGTAGGCGGTCAAATGATTGCTCACTTAAAAGTATACCATTTGTCCTTGAAATAAAATATCTGACTTTGCGTCTCAAATCGAAAATAATGAGACATTCATTTAAATCACTGCCCGTCTCACTATTCATCGTCGCATTATCTTCAGGGACGTAATCATCACTTCTGACAGATGATGCTTCATCAGACATTTCAAGAATCTTAGCGAAATCTTTAATTGACTCGAGATCTTCATTACGAAAGTATTCGCGATAACCTACCCATGAACATTGCTCAGTTATCCATTTATCATTGCCACCGACTCTAAATTCTTTGGGTGGTATATGCTTAATGAATACGCGTTCTTCCTCAGGTAGTTCATCAGGTTGCTCATCCTTAATAATATTCGCTGAAGGCGAGTCTGGATCAGCGTCAGCAGATTCATCTGTTTTAAGCACTGGCTTTCTTGCATTAGGATTGATTGTCCAATCAGCAGAATAGCCTACTTCAACTAGACCGAAATAAAATTGCGAATCGATGATTGCGGATTCGAGAGTATCACTAAAATGCGCCCGTGGATCAGTTACGAACGTGTTAACCATATCAGTTCGTAAATTAGCTTCTTGTATTGCTGCATCCGGCTCCCAATCCATGCGGCCAGGTTTTGGTTTAATTTGCGCGATTGGATTTTGGAAACTCATTAACGGCAGCCGTGACTCAACCGTGGAATAAAATAAATTAAAAACCAACGGATCCATTCCATCAGGATAATCAGCGCCGTCATATTGTTGACCTTCGTAATACTCAGCGAGTTGGCGACATTTATGCTTTGATTCCCAATCATCAAAATACTTTGTTGCACGCGCCCATCGCTCTGTCCATAGTTGTGCTACTGATGTTCGCAGTTCCTGCGTCTTACCTTTAACGGAGTTAACGGATGCCATAAGTTTTAAAGTATCCAGTTTTCTTTAATGCTTTCATCGTACTTAACATGTGGCCGTAAGTACCAGGTTGCGGTTTTAATTGCTGCGGCGCAAGACTTTTCGCGTGGTGTGCAATGTAGTATCGCAAAGTATCGTAAGCGTGATCTTCAATCGATTTGTCTCTGTCATCAGAGTAGATTGCTTTACCATTAATGGTGTCTAATATTTCGCGTTTTTGTTGCTTGGTCTGTTGAAGGACATGCCGTACACCGTAATTAGTACCGGGAATAGGATTAATAAAGTAAAGACGTCTACCACCTGGCTCATTATTGAGCGGATTGGTGAGGGTAACAGACGATTGAAGATATTCATTGATTCGATTCCTCGTTCCAAGTTCATTATTATCTGCCGGGATGCAACTAAAAGGCGGTTCGTTAATTGCTTTATCGACATATTCTTGAGCGACTGTCCAAAACGATCCATATTTTTGCATCGTCTTCTTGAAGATTTGTGGATCAGCTAGTGTTGCTAGGTAAGATTCTTTTATTGTCCTACTCACCATACCATCATTAATTTGTCGATAACCAAGAGCGTCGATTTCTCTTCGATGATACGATATCACTTGCTTGGGCATGTAATATTCGCGATAGCAATAATGTTGCCCTTTAAAGCACGCCCACCAAGTACAACAAGTTGGCGCCGCTTCACCGTGATCGAAGCTTCTATATAACGCTGATTTGTTAAGTAGATTCTCAAGCCATTCTTTCTTAACCGTTAATATTGAATCGGAGTGAACATTATGAATCGCACCACTTGAAATTCCCCATTTACCTTTAAAAAAGCGATTTTGCCATTCCTCGTCATGCGACTCAAGCTCTTTAAGCGTTTCTGCATCGTAAGCGTTGCGATCAGTTCCGCACTCTATATAATCGTGAGTGTCTTTATACTTCTGCTGCCATTCAACACTGTCGTAATGATAACGTCTCCACACCCAATGATATTCGTAATCTGGATTAACCAAAATCATCATATAACTGGGCGGCCTTGGCTTACCATATGAATCCTTAGGAAATGTTTCAGGATTCATATACTCTGGAACTTTTGCATGTGCCCATCTACCTACTCTGGAATTTAAAGTAAGATAGATATTTTCATCAATTTCTTCGGCCTGATCAATTATTGCACTGTTTGCTTCTTTGCCGCGAAGATTCTTTTCGTTCGCTGTATCAAGATGAATCCAAAATACTACAGAACCGTTCTTAAAGTACGTAATTGCATCAGATTCATTGTGAGACTCAATGTAGGCAGATTCTTTACCACCGTCGAGCTGTGCAAAAAATGTCGTCATTGTTGACGATTTGAGCGATGAAAGAACGCGCCGTGCTATTATAAAACGGTAACCAGGAAAAGCGAGAAGTAGAAAAAGTGCCTTCTGACATGCAACTGTAGTTTTGCCATTACCAATTCCTCCGCTAAAACATTGATTACGTTTAGTGAATCCAAAAAATGATTCGCAGGATTCATTGAGAAAATTGATGGTTATCATGCTTCGCTAAAATTTTATACCAAGTTTATTTTCAACCTTTAAAGCAATTCGCGATGCTCCACCAGGTTTAAGTACGCCACGTGTATATACCAACTCATTCAACTTAATCAAAATGGCAGGTAGATACGTAATCGAACATGTCTCGAGTTCTTTTATTATTTCTTCGTAACCAAGTTGTTCCATTTTTATCACGCATTGCAATAACAAAATGAATCAGATTCCGTGGCTCCACAACGCTTACAAATTATTGGAGAATTTGGTCCTTCAACAAGTGACAATCGTAAAAATGCATTTGGAGTTACTTCGAATGGTCCAAATTGCGCTTGAGCATCCCAATATTGTTGAAGTAGTTTTTGTTTCTGTTGATTAATCATTCCATGTTTCCAAAGCTAGCTAAAAATAAGAATGCAATAATAAATAATACAATTATTCCAGCGGTCATGATAATTAATTGTATTATTTGAATCATTTCACAAATTTAAAAGAGGCTTTACTTTCTGTATTCTATCAATTAAATTCTTATCACCATGCCACTTCCGATTTTGATTTAACGGAATTTCATTATTGTAAATCTTCCAATCATTCTTTACAATATCTTCATTGTACGGAAACCATGGTTTATACTGTCCTTTAGCTGTAAATGTATAGACCACTATATCATTCACTTTTGCTATATCGGGCGGGCAAGTAGTTAAAAACTTGTGCTTTGACCAAGCGTTCCGTCTAATGCTAAAACCGTTGTGCAATTGAATTAGTGCTAAGTTGAATGTCATTGCTATGAATTATAAATATTATCGTGTTGAATTTATTGCTATGCGTAATTTTATTGATCTCGTGGTGCTACCGCGTGTTAATCCTCAAAATCATCATCATCATCATCATTCTCACTTAGAAACATACCAATTAGAAACACTATTACAATCGCAACGAGTATAAAAGCTGAGATCTTAACCAGATCCATTTCACTAAAGTTCTGGAGAAGATAAGTCACAAAGCGAGTTATCTCACTCGAATTGGTTGATTCAAAAACGGAAGACCGCCTACTGCATTCAAAAGAAATAAAATTAAGAGAATTACAATGATGACGTTGATTACATTCTTTATCATTGCATCCATCGGGATGTAATTGTTGATTAAATAAAGAATGAATCCGATAACTACTAGCGTGATGATTAACGAAAGAAGGGTCATTACTTCGTTCCTCTACTTAACGGGCTTGCTGGGTAAATCTCTTACCAAATTTAATCTCGCCGCATCCATTACATGTAATGGATGATTGCAGTTCACGCACCAGATTGATGTCTTCTTTGGAACTGCAATATAACTCGCGTTGCAATGAGGACAAGTTACTTGCATTGAATTGTATTGTTTAGTCATTATCAAGATTAAGTATGGCCGCACCACTTATTCAAAACGGTTGCTAGGAAGGTACGCGAATTGACACAAGCAAAGTTAATTGTTGAATAGAGAATAGGGTAAAACTATTCAGTCATTAACAGTGCGGCCT
>Ga0193696_1000764_pt1 | contig 10439 bp, 10 predicted proteins | sample L3m1metaG_FD_145074 | JGI IMG/M metagenome (GOLD analysis project Ga0193696, IMG submission 145074) | Soil microbial communities from a riparian zone of the East river system, Colorado, United States - L3m1 | ecosystem: Environmental > Terrestrial > Soil > Riparian zone | place: USA: East River... | reverse complement strand
GATACGACGAAATCCGTTCCGTTATCCGCAGACGCGCATATACGAATGTCGATGATGAGTTTCGATCCGGCGCGTTGCGCGGTAAAATCCGTTTCAAGATCGTTGAGGGCCGCGCCTTCGGAATTCTGAGGAGGCGTGTTGTCGTAGGGAATGAATGCGGCGGTATTTGCCGTGGCATCAGAGACGGTAGTAGCCGTGCTGAGGACAACACCTGATTTTATCGGAGCAAGTCCGCTGATGAGTTGATAGCCTACGCCATCGAAGGCCAGCAAGTGAACGCTTCCGGCGATAATCTCGCCGCCAACAAGATTTTCCCCGGTGAACTTTTTCACTGGCTTGACGCCTGAGCCGTTCACATTGAGCGTCACTGCTCCCGTATTCGCGTTCGAAAATTTGACGATGAAGAAAAAGGTGTTTGCTGCGCCATCACCGAGACTGAAATTTGTCCCTGGAGAAAATGAAATCGTGTAATTGTCGATACCGGAAGCGGTGCCGAAAAAATTAGCCTTCCAGTCAAGTTTGGCTTGTGTAATCGATCTATCTTCGATCGTGAACGGGAACTCGACCCAGGTGGTCCCGTTGTAAAAATTCCAGGAGATTGGCGAAGCGGTGTCTGAAATTTTCAGCCACACTGGTGGAGTCGTAGTTGTCGGAGTCGTGCTGGAGACCGTGAACCATTTCGTTTCTGATTCGCTTATGTCAAGTGGCTGGTAGCGTTTGGTTTCGGGATTCCACACGAACCATTGCGTGCCTGACTTGAGCCACGGGCCGAAATTTCCGGGGGGCTCCAGGTCTGATACCACAAAAAAGGATGTCCCGGTCGGACTTAGAATCCGCATACGGGAAACCATTTCTTGAAACATGGCATCCGGCGTTCCCTTGAACGTCGCAGGCAAATGTGACGCGGAAATTACTAAGTTTGTTGCTTGTAGTGACATTACGGATTTACTGAAACTGAGTTTCCCGCCAAAACAAGGACCGCGTAATCCGCTTGACCCTGTATAGAGAGTGATGCGAGACCGGCATTTGTGCCACCATCAAGTCGTATGGTCGCTGATGTGACTCCTGAAGCAATTCCGCGAGCTAGGATACCTTCCACCGAAGCTGCATCGAGTGCGCTTGAATCGAACGCATACGTATTTCCGTTCAACATAACCAGAACGGGCATTGACACTGACACTAAAGCGGTGTTGTCGAAAAACAAATCTCCGCCGAGGGTAGAAAAATTTGGTAGCGAAAGCGTCGTTATCGTCGTCACTGAAAGGTGAAACTCCCCACTTATGCTAATCAAGTTAGTCAAATCAAGCGATGTCAGAGCAAAGCTGGCATCAAGGGAAAGAGTCCCGCCGATAACCGCTCTAAGACCCGATAAGTCGAGCGAAGTCACTAGAGTTATGTCATCGGAAACCAAATCTCCGAAAGCAATTTGCCACGTTGGATAAGCCACTGCTCCAGTCCCCAGAAAAATTTTATCCCGGACAGCGCAAGCGACGTTCGAAAAATTTCCTTCGGTTGGTGTTTTCCCGCGAACTTTGTAGCACCATACGTCCCCCGGATTCATTACGTCGAGAATATCGGTAGCATGAATGTCCCAATCCAGTTGTATCGCTCCGAGAACTGAATCTGTTCCGAGGGTCAAAATCGGATCGAGCGATGATTCCCCTGGAACAGTAGTGAAAGCGAAATCACTCTCGTTTATGCTTTTGTAAATCTCGCTGGTCGGTTCTGGCGGCGGCGGGGGTGGCGGTGGCGGCGTATCGCCACATTCTACACTCACAGCATCACTCAAGTCCGACTCGCCTTCAGTTGTAATAGCTGACACTCGAAAATTTCCAGTCTGTCCAGCAACAGAAAAACTCGTATCATCGACACATTCCGCGAATACGGAATATAGGTCAGAGCCTATATCTGCTCGATATACATTGTAGCAGATAACGGTCGGACAACTTCCTTGACAGTTAGCGGGGAGATCGTCCCATGACAGAACGCAATCAATGACTTTAAGGCCAGTCACTTTGGGTATGGCAGGGGCAGAGACTACTATTGTGGGACCGCTACTAGCTGAAAATTCGACTTCGCACACGGGAGGAGTTGTGTAGCGCAGAGGCGGAATCCTAAGCCAAAGTAGGTCGAGAAAATTATTCATCGAATCCGAGCCCCTTCGAAATAAATTGAGGACTAGCCGCCTGGATTTCTACCTCGGCCATTCGGGTAGCTATGCGTTCCGCTACCCGGTCTGCGGCATCTTGAGAGACTATGCTTTCGGCGCTTCCTACCCCAACCGCGCTTATGCCGCTCTGACTAACCGATGCCGTCTTAGTAGAAAAATAAACGGGGAGGGCCTTAGCCGTTAGTTCTGCCGCCGCTACCGCAATGTCAGTATCGAAAACAGATTCTCCGTCGAATCGAGTCGTGTTAAATTTTTCTTCGTTTTTGCACGCCACATCACTCCCGGCAAAATCCTCTTCAGGGGCAAGGACAGCAAAAGAGCGAATCCAGCGGAGTGTTGCGGGACCATGGCCCACAATCAACATTTGAAAAGACTCCTCATTGTCGTCGTTTTTATTCGACTCAACCGGGCACGATCCGCTTTCGTTGGCCGGTTCTTGCAGAGATAAATCTTCGGTTCGGACGATTCGCGATTGTGGTTTCCAAGCGTATAAATCCGAAGCGGCAGTAATTTCCCGGTCGAAAGATAACACTCCTTTTTCCACCGCCACCCGTCGAGTGGCAATCGGTTTGAATGCCCCACGAACTCCCGGCGCAACAAAAACTCCGATGTCGGTGTCTTCCTCGATGGCTGTAAAAGCAATGTCGGCAAATTGAAATCGACAATCGACTCCTTGTTCCTTGCGTTTCGACGATAACCCAAACATTCCGCGAGTAAAAATCGCGAATGTGATTGGGCACCCGTTGTCAAGTCTATCGTCTGTAAAACATAGCCAAAGACGATTTTCGCCGTCGTTATCGGTGCTGACATGAAAAGCCCTTTCAGCGCCAGCGATAATGCCGCACACCCATTCAACGGGATTTGTCCCCAGCCAATAACCCGACCACGCGGGACCTCCCTCGTCGCTCACTGACTCGAAGGACGCATTATTATACACCCAGGTTTGATGGTTGAGAGTGTCCTCCGCAGGGACCGAAATGAGGACCCATTGACCGAATGCTCCCATCGCGACAAGACTCAAATCTTCCTTCAAGAATTTCTTGCTGATTATCATTTCGTTGTCCCGGATGGGAGCGCGAGAAGTAATCCTGCTTGAAACGGCGGGATCGAAAACTGTTAGTCCGGCGCTCGACCACCAGAGCAACCGACCAAACTGGGAAGACACCGCCCGGTTTGACGAACAGCCGACTTTCAAAATTTCTTTTTGAAAACCGATGGTGGTAGGCCACTGGCTACGATCCCGAATGTCCGCTTGAATCAGACTCGTATCTTCGTCGGTGAAGACGAGTAGTTGCGGAAATTCGACACTGGGAGTTTTCGATAGTGCGGTTACTTCGCGAGAAAAATTGAACCCTGCCGAACCCCCTAAATAAATTTCTTCAATAAACGAAAATGGATTTGAAATGTCGCTGGCGAAAACTTGGTTGCCGGAAGCCACCCACAGGCGGTCTCCGACCCAACACATCGGCCCACCAATTGGGGTTTCAAAAGGAACACCTTTGATGTGGCCCGAAGTAGAGCCGTCATAGTATGCTGGGGCCGTCGTTCCTCCGTCCTGCATAATAACGACAGCCCTGGGTAAAATCAACTCAATCGCCGATGTCAGGTCGCCCGGAGTAATTCGTTTCGCGGCCTGGACAGTTTGAGAAAAAAAAATCTGCTTGGCGTAAGTCGAAAACTGAATGTTCTCTACCTGCCGAAGATTTTTGAAAGGGTAGTCGCTGACATAAATTTTTCCCTCGACTGCAATCAGCATTTGTTCGAGTCCAACGGCTGGGCGAAAAATAGATGCGCCCTGAAGATTTCCTTTGGGGAGTTTTTGAAGGCATCTCATTCCGGGGCGGCAGCTTATGACGCCCCCTACGTTGATAGTATTTATCGCCGACCAAACGTAACCCAAGGGCAGTTGAGAAGGATCGATGGAACTATTAGTTCCAGCAATAAACGAAGAATCAAAGTCCTGGATGCGTTGCGGAGTGGGGGGCATTAGCGAATATCGTGGTCACTGCGGTCCTTCAAACTATTGCGATCAACGATCTGTATCGGAAAATACAAAGGCGCTTCGAGTTTCATTTGTTGCTCTCCCTCTAAGCGGGCCGCGTCTGCTTCAAAACTGTGGGCCGAAGCGATGTCGAGTGCTGCATACGCTTTGCGTGCCTGAACTGCTAGAATGAATGCAAGCCTACTAGTAAGCGGAACGTGATCGAAACGCGATTTGAAGAACGGCGACGTTTTTGTGTAGGCTATGCGAACCCACGAACACGCCCGGTTCAAAGTTACCCTTCGAAATTGGGGTGTCTTTTCGTCGGGAAAATACGTCCCTAGATTAACTCCTGACTGTCCGTCACTATCAGTGGTTGCCAATCTTATTGAACCCGCTGTCTCGGATTTTGTAATCCCGGTAATTCGAGCTACTAAAGGGGCTGTCGCTTCTGGGACCGCAACGCCGTAGATTGTGGGCAAAGATAGACCATCCATCCACACACCTCCAACTTCCCTACGAAGGACGTTCCCATCAATATCGAAACCGAAAATTGTAAATTCTTTGCCGTTGTCTTCTGGTGACTGCAAATGTGTGACTAGCCTCGCGGGAGTAATAAGATCGCGGTAAGTGCAATAAAACGCTCCCTTATCTTCCCACGAATAGTCGCAAGACTGCCTACAATCTCCAGGACCGTTTAAGTGGAACGAAAAATTTTGAGCGAATCCGAGCGTCGGTCGTCCGCCAATCTGAATGCTTAAAATCGTCTGGACCTCGCGGGGGAGCGCAAGGCATTTCTTTCCGCAATTAGCTCCTAGACGGCAGGACGATTCGCCGCACGAACACCCGCGCACGCACAAATCCAAATATCCCTTGAGCGACTCAAGATCGATCTTCCCACTCAACATTTGAACGGCATCAAAACACCAGTGAAAAAATTTCTCGTCACTGCAAGCTCCGAGAATTTTCCGGGCCTCTGCCTCGACCTCAGACAACTGGAACATTTTTCTCCTCTCTCCGCTTACGTAAAGTCTCTAACCTTTTGAATATAGACTCAGGTGATTTTTTAACCCCGAAGAACGGACTCTTCTCCCCTGTCATTCCCTTGTTCCACGCTGGTTGCCCAATATGAGCGAGGCTCAGTTTTTTTCTGTAATCCTCCGGCATTTCTAAGCCCTTATTCCAGGGAGTTTTTCCGAGACCCCCTTTACGGCATTTCTCAGCGTGTTCGGGAGATAGTTTTTTACCAGTTAGAGCAACGCTGATTTTTTTACACGTATCCGAAGATACCTTTCGACCTAGCATTCTTAAACTTTTTGCAGCCCTCTCTTCATCGGAGTGTTTCCATCGTTTTCCGAAATTGTGGTGCTCTGATTTGCTGCCCGGTCCTTCGCCTCCTGATTGGCAATTGGTCAACCGAATCCCGACCATTCGAAAAACTCGAATATACTCGCGTTCGATTTCTTCCCACTGGTTGTAAGGGACTTCCTCCAAAATTTCTAGTTCCGGAACCAACCCCAACCTACGAAGTTCTAAAACCCAACTTGATTTGTGCGTCCGACGCTTGACCGCAGAACAGTGAGATTGCCACCTGCGGAAAGGATTATCCGCCTTCCCGACATAACGGATTTGCCCGGTTCGAGGATCGTTCAAGACGTAAATGAAAGTCGTCTCCACTCAGTATTCCTCCCGTTCTTCTATCTTTTCCTTCGCCAAAGCGTCGAGAGCGTCGTCCGCAGACCGGTCTCGCTTTGATGGGGCGTCGTCGTATTCCGCAACCGCCGTGAGAAGCTTTTTAACTTCGACTGTGTAGGTGTATAGCGGGCGGTCTTCGTCTTTGGTGTCGGTCGAATGCCGGATGAGACGGTATTCAATCGTCAGAGTCCCTTCGTCGGGAATGTCGCAAGGCTTATCCTCTGAAAACGTGAACTCGGGTAGGTAACCTGACGGCCCTTGAGTCATCGCCACACCTGACGACTTATCCCCCAATTCGATGTTCAATTCGACTTCTTTCATAAATAAACAGTGATTCCGAACCAACGTTTCTGCCACCAAATTACGAGCAAGTTTCAGATACAGCCGTATTAACGATTGTGGACTGGGTTCTCCCGTTCGAATCGAGCACTGGACGCCCTTCAGAATCGCGTAAAACCGAATCCAAAGGGTTCTCCACGGTTAAAAGGTAAATTGGAGCGCGGATGGTCATCTCGCCTCCCTGGGGTGCCCTACAGGAGTGAATATCGAGCCTCAGAACGGGCGTGCAACCGCCGATTGTGGTTGAGACTTGGGGGGTGACTTGAGGGGTGACTTGAGGGGTGCAGCAATCACACCCGCAACCGCACGAACACGCGCAACCACCGCCCCCGCCGCAATTGGTTTTGCTGCCTCCGCATGAACATTTGCAGTCGCATGACATTTTACGAGAAATATCCCACCACATCAACCTTGCAAGAGTTGAATCCTAGAAGTATTTTATGATCGAATCCTATTGAACCACTTACAACGAATCCCGAAAAAAGGGCCTGATTGGTGCCAACATCATCTCCATCGACCCCCGAAGTAGTCACAAAATTCAATTCCGGTCCACCCGATGCGGGCCTAATCAAAAGACTGGGGTTAGACGCCACTGGGCCGTCTAAACTCCAAGTAACCATCAAAATAATTGCGGAGGCTGTCGCCGGAACTGACACACTATTGAACCTAGTCCAATCGTGAACCGCCCCTGAGTCAAAAACAGCTTCGACCGGATTCAAAAAGTTCGGTCTTCCTGCGGTGCTCGTAGCACCTTGCGGACCTGTTGCTCCTTGTGGGCCTGCCGGACCCGTTGCACCTGTCGGGCCTGCCGGACCTGGGTTCCCTTGCACTCCTTGCGGACCTTGTGGTCCTCCAGGTGGACCGGAAGGAACGACTGTTTTTCCTGCGGAAACGGTTCCCGATACCCCGGAAATTGGAGCTACTAAAACGAGGGAAAGAAGTCCGCTCGCGTCCGCGTTAGTGACGAAATACAGCCCCGACTGAGAGATGAAAACATACGAGTCCTTTGCAATCGCTGGATTAAATGCTGTGAGAACAGTAACGCCTGGACTTGCCTGGGTCGGCTGCTGAAAAGACTGAAGTGTGACAGTAAAAGCGTTGATACCGTTGCAACCCGGATCGCCCTTTGCTCCTTCAGGTCCGGTTAGACCTATGATTCCCTCCTCGAAGAGTCGTAAAAAATAGCACCCGACTCCTTCCCCGGCTCCCCTCGGATTATTAGGTAGGCCAACGTCAAGTCCGCAAGGCAGAGACCATGTGACCGCTCCGTCAATTTCTGTCTTGACGATAGTTCCAAAAAATTGCGCTGTGAAGTTTCCGATTTGCGACGGGAGTGACTCGCAGTTTGCGGTATTGTGGACCGTAATCCGACAAGGATTTTCAGAACATCCGTGATTATGGTTTCTGTTCATTTTTTAAGAGTTTTCAATTCCGCATGGATGCCTCCGTGCCGGTGTGCAAACCAATACAGTCCCGCTGCTCCAGCCGCTACTGACAAAATTAAAATCTCGTTTCCAACAATCAACGTGGGAAGAACAATGAGAACGAGCCCCGACACGGTTATCACCGCACTGGTGGTCACGCTCCCTACAATCGCTTTCAAAGGTGGATAAAAAGCACTTGCCGCACCAAATAAAAACACCAGAACACCAATCCACATTATACCTTTCATAGACGAAAGTTTTGCGCCTATTTCCCGGGCGGTGTCCTTTTGGGCTGCTCCTATTTTTGTGTCCACCTTTTCGGTTACTGTGGTTTTAATCGGCCTTCCGACAACTGATGGTTCGTCGGGCAAAGCGAAAACCGTTTCCACCGTCTTCTCATATTTTTGAGTGGAATCCGTCTTCGGGTTTTGTGACTGCTGCAAAACGACCTGCTGGGGGGAAATTAAACTTTTCCCCGGTTTAAGTGGGAAAACTGAACATCCCGTGGTCACAAGAACCAACAACAATATGTTACAAAAGATTTTCATGGTAGGTGGTTTTTCAAAGCTTAAAAAAATGGAAAATAACCTGGACCACTGCCGCGCCCGCGATGACGATGGAAATCAACTTACCAGTGGTTGAAATTCCACCAGCAGATTCGCTCCTCGACTCCCGCAAACTCTGGATGTCTTTTTTCAAACCGTCAATTTTCTCATCGAAACTATCGAATTTCATCAAGGCTTCGTTACGCATGAAAAATCCGGTCGCTTGGTCGCTGAGGGTCTGCCTGAACTCATTCACCGACTGAAATCGTCGTTCCGTGGCTGCTTCCGCTTTGAGAATAGCGGCCTCCTGCGCCTTGAAGCGTTCGTCGTATCGTTTGTCGCGTTCTTCAAGAAACTTCTTCATACATTCCTAGTTAGAGCAGTTTGAAAAGCTTGTATAGGAGTGTATAAACTAGCTACTTCTCCCGATGTTAGAAAAGTTCCGAGATGGTAACAAGCCATAACAGACTGTGTGGCTGAGGATGGCCACGGATTGCCGTTGAGACTGGCATTATGAACCAGGATTTCTCCTGACGGTCGGGCTCCCGCTGGTGTGGCGTTCGATCCAACAGAACTCCCGTTTTTAAATGCAGTTAAAGTCCCATTTCTAGATGCTACATAATGCCCTATCTGACCTGCATCAGCTATAAGAGGTATGTCATTAGTTGAACTAAACATAGTGTAATAAGCTTTATCAGCCGCTGTATCGAAAAAGAAATACACTACTCCTACCCCCGTGGTTCCTGCTCCCATCGAAATGTTGGCGTTTTTTGTAGTTTTATACACCCCTATGTGATAGTTCTCCAACCCCATTGAAGCGTTATCAGCAGCCACTCCGGTGTTTAGAATGTCGCTTCCTGTGGATTTGAGCCCGCCTCCCGCGCCCGTCTCGGAGTATATCCAGGTTGCTGCCGTTATCGCCGCCGTGAATGTATCAGCCGCCGCTCCCACGTCCCTAATAAATGGAGCTTGACACGCCGCCTTAGTTGCCCCCGCATATACCCCCATACGCAGAATCTTAGATCGAAGCCCAAGAGCTTTGATTGTCACCATAAAAGTGTTGGCGGCATCTTTGGTTGCCTGGGGGACACTACTACCGAAGCCCTCTACACGGGTTATCCAATCCAAAACTTCGGAGTCGTAAGTAAACCCGCTTCGGGCGATAGGGGCCCTCCTATTGACAACCGGATTGGGCATTAGTCTTGAAGTATCCCGTAAATGAGTTGGAGGTCCGTTGTAGCTGCATACGTCGGAGTTCCTGTAGTCACAAGGGCCGCATAGAGTGTGGAAGTTGCATTTCCTTTCAACGCCACCCCGAGTCCTTTGATTGTCGCAACCGCTTTGCTGTTGATCGTAACATAATCTGTAGCGGCAATCGTGACGTGCGCGAGGACCTTTAAATCGTCAGTGCTGAAAACAAACGCAGCGTTGTCCGTAATTGTGGCCGCACTCGGGTCTGAATCGAAAATGAAAAGTTCCATCGCCGCCTTTTGATTGGCTCGATCCAAAATTTGCACTGATTCCAAAATGCCACTGCCTCCGCTCGTTCGGAGTGCGTTGGTAATGGTTCGTTTTCCGCCAACCGCGTCTCCCGCCGTGTAAGCAGGCGTAGTGCTGACTGCGGTTGTGTCCTTGATTACCGAAGTGTAGCCTCCGACATTCTGATTCAGATTTACGCCTGTGAGAATGCCTTTCAATGCCGCGATGACCGAAGCGGATGATGCGGGGTTCGTAACCGCAGCATCGGCGACTGCACCCAGGTTTGTATTAGTAGTGTTCGAAGCCGTTAAATTCCCCTTCAACGAAGCGATGACTGAAGCACTTGATGCCGGATTCGTGACCGCAGCATCGGCGACTGCACCTACATTCGTGTTGGTGAGATTGTCGGCGGTGAGAATGCCCTTTAACGAAGCGATGACTGAAGCACTTGATGCCGGGTTCGTGACCGCAGCATCGGCGGCTGCCCCAACATTTGTGTTGGTAAGATTGTCGGCGGTAAGAATACCTTTCAATGCCGCGATAACCGAAGCAGACAACACGGGGTTCGTCACTACTGCATCAGTTGGACTTCCGGTTGCAACAACGAGATTCTGGGTCGCTACATCTGTCCCACGGAGAAAAGAAACCACGGTTCCTGAAGTCGATCCGTCTTTTGCCGGGTCTGTAGTTGAGCCCAGCGCAACGTCCGCGCCATCGGCAATTGTCACCGCGCCCGCGCTAGTAAGCGCACCTCCGGTCACATTAACGTTGCCAGTAGGACCGCTCCCGGTTCCCTGGGCGAGCAG